>BFBZ01001098.1_pt1 | contig 19488 bp, 21 predicted proteins | sample 1888401 | NCBI WGS metagenome assembly BFBZ01 (sample SAMD00112614, study PRJDB3348) | symbiont metagenome | host: Chara braunii | reverse complement strand
GCAAAACCAGCATGAACCTCCAGATCTGGAAGGGCCAGAAAACAATGGACCCGGGAGGCTGGCTCTATAATGCCAGGTAAGCAGTAGGATCAGTTCATCACCTTGCCGGCCGCCTGGATCCGGCTGAGTTTCTCCAGCACTTTTTCGTAGATGGCTTTCAGTGCCTTTGGGTGCTTGCTGTAAAAGGCAAGTGATGAGTCGAATTGCGATTTGCTTACGCCATTATCCTTGAGCGGGTTGAACACATATACCGAATCGAATTTGGTGCCCGGCACGTTCAGCACATTTAAGCCGGAAGCGGATTCGGCCAGGTAGGATTCTGTGAGCACAGCGATCATTTTATCCGCACCCAGGATGTTTTTGGGCACATCCAGGTTTTTTTCACTGGCAGGTTTGCAGGCAGCCAGTAATAATAAGAGAGAAGCAGGATAAAGAAAACGCATAAACAAAGTTAATACTTTGAAAGAAGCATCGCCATAACCCCTGGCTACAAATAACATTATTTATAAAAAAGCCCGCTTGCAAGCGGGCTTTCGGATTTCTCAGGTCACAATTTCGTCGTTCGATTTGTTATGGAACTTGTATTCCATAAAGCTGTAGCTCGACATGGGCTGGATCTTGACCCACTGCTTGTATTCGAAATACCATTTCCATTGCATGCTCCGCAGAAAGCCGCCTTTTTTGATAAAGGCTTCAATATATGGATGCACGTTGAGGGTGATATCTTTCTCGTTCTGTTCCTTGATGATGTAGCGCAGCGCGTTCTCGATCTGGTCTACGAACAGGATGCTTGGCTGTACCTTGCCTGTGCCGCCGCAGCTCGGGCAGGTTTCCAGCACTTCTATGTTCACCTCCGGGCGCAGGCGCTGGCGGGTGATCTGGATGAGGCCAAATTTGCTTGGTGGCAGGATATTGTGCTTGGCCCTGTCGGATTTCATTTCCTCCTTCAGCTTGTCATACAGCAGCTTCCGGTTCTCCTGGCTGTGCAGGTCAATAAAATCCACCACGATGATCCCGCCCATATCGCGCAGGCGCAGTTGGCGGGCCACTTCCACGGCTGCTTCGAGGTTCACCTCGAGTGCGTTCTCTTCCTGCGATTTTTCGCTCTTGGCACGGTTGCCACTATTCACGTCAAACACGTGCAGGGCTTCCGTATGCTCTATAATGAGGTACGCACCGCTCTTCATGTGCACATGCTTGCCAAACAGCGATTTGATCTGGCGCTCCACGCCAAAATGATCAAAAACAGGCACTTTGCCATTGTAGAGCTGCAGGATATTGACTTTATCAGGCGCAATATTTTTGATATAGGCCTTCAGGTCGTCAAACAGTTTTTTATCGTTAACATGAATGGCATTGAAGGTGGCGTTCAGGAAGTCGCGCAACATGGAGTTGGTCCTGTCCATTTCGCCCAGCAGGATCTTCGGCGGTTCTGCCTTTTTCAACTCGTTATAGCAGATGTCCCATTTTTTAACCAGGTCGTTCAGGTCGTTCTCAAGCTCTGCCACACTTTGCCCCTCGGCCACGGTACGGATAATAACGCCGAAATTCTTTGGCTTGATGCTTTGCATCAGCTCTTTAAGGCGGGCCTTCTCTTCTATGCTTTTGATCTTGGAAGATACCGATACCTTATCGGAGAATGGGATCAGTACAATGTAGCGCCCGGCCATCGATACCTCGGAGGTGATGCGGGGGCCTTTGGCGGAGATGGGCTCCTTGGCTACCTGCACCAGGATGTTCTGGCCAGACTTGACGATCTCGTTGATCTTTCCATCCTTGTTGATGTCCCTTTCGTTTTTAAAGTACATGAGGTTGCTCACGTTCTGCTTGCCGGAGCGTACCTGGTCTACATATTTGATGAGGGAGTTGGCCTGGGGCCCTAAGTCGAGGTAATGCAGGAATGCATCCTTCTCATATCCTACATCTACAAAGGCCGCGTTAAGTCCGGTCATTACCTTCTTAACCTTGCCAAAGTAAATGTCGCCTACCGAAAATTTGGTGTTATTCTTTTCCCTGTGCAACTCTACCAAACGCTTGTCGTTCAGTAAGGCTATCACAACTTCGTTAGGCGTGGAATTAATGATCAATTCGTAATTCACGCGCTAAATATTTTAAATTAAAATCCTGTAATAAACGCAGCACAGCCAAGGCTCAAGACCTCATGACTGGTATACCTGCCTATCATATAAATAACACAAACGGAACAGATGTTTATCTTTCCGTTTGTGTATCAAACAAATAAAAACAACCAGCTATAACCGGTTATTTTTTCTTATGACGGTTTTTCCTCAAACGTTTTTTACGTTTGTGAGTCGCCATCTTATGTCTTTTTCTTTTCTTTCCGCTTGGCATAACTTTCTTGGTTTAAAATTTATATTGTTATTATTTATTTTTTAACTGGTTGATGTATTTGTTTACCTCCTGTTTTGCCATGGCATCCGGGGTAACCGATACATATTTTTCGAGCATTTCAATTGTTTTGGCCTTGTTACCCTGCTGCTCGTAGGCATCGGCCAGGTGCAGGTAAGCCTCTATATAGTTCGGGTCTATTTTCAGTACCTTTTCGAAACGGCTGATGGCTTTGTCGTACTGCCCCGATTTAATGGAGAAGAAGGCAAAATTCATCTGCAGCTTCACATTGTCACTGTCGGTTTTTTCGATCTCGCGCAACATGCTGATCCCCTGCATGGGGTTTGGCGAACCATCTACGTAGCAGGATGCCAGTTGGATCCTGGCGTCCGTATTATGAGGGCTCAGCTTCAATCCCTCGGTGTAGCAGGCAATAGCCTTACTGTACAGGGCAGGAACTTCGGCATTGTCTTTCACAAACTGGATCGCGTAATAATACCGGTCGCCTGCTTTGATCCAGTTGTCGCCGGTCGGCGCTTTTTGCGCTATTTTTTCTGTGTAATAGGCCGCAACGTCCGGTCGCTTGCTTTTGTCCCAGAATTTCACAAGGCTGTCGAGGCCGCTGGTGCCTGGCATTTGCGTTGATCGCTTCAGCAGGTCATCAAATTGCTGCTTGCTGCCATTGGCATTGAGCGAAGCAAAAGCGTTCTTTACAAACAGCTCAAAATCTGCCGGCGCAGCACTGGCTTGTTCGCCGGGCGCTGGTGTTTCGGGGTCCTGTTTTTTGGTACGGGGTGCAATAAATAAAAGAACGAAAACAACGACTGCTAATAATACTAAGCCTATTTGTGTTTTCCGGGCCGTTGTCATTCAACTTGTTTGTTATCGAGGGGTTCGGCAACTTTCACATTGCGTTTTACCCTTTCAGAAAATGTTTTGGCCGGTTTAAATGCCGGGATAAAATGAGCAGGGATCACTACGGTGGTGTTCTTCGAAATGTTGCGGCCGATCTTCTCGGCGCGTTTTTTCACCACAAAGGTGCCGAAGCCACGCAGGTATACGTTTTTACCCTCTGTCATGGCGGTCCTGATCGATTTCATGAATGCTTCAACGGTAGATTGAACAACGATCTTTTCGATCCCGGTTTTTTCGGCTATTTCGGTTACTATATCAGCTTTGGTCATTACAAAAATTTAAAAATCAATTAGTTAAATGTAAAAACGGGCTGCAAAGATAGTGTTTTAATTGAAAACCAAAAATTTAGATCAAAATTATTGAGAAAAATTACCCGCGCCGCTGGCAGGCAGGACCGGGAAGCGGCGCGGGCATAAAGATGGTGATCAGAACCGGATGCTGATCCCGGCACTGCCGGAGAAATAGCCCGGCCTGAATTGTATGCCCGGTGTGGCAGACATATTGTTGAGACCATACCTGTATGCGGGCGCCAGTGTGAGGTACAGGTGCCGGCGGAGGCGGATGTCGCAACCCAGGCTGAGCAGCAGCGACGCGTTGAGCCTGTTTACATTTACCTGGCTTGTGTATATATCGTTGGTAAGGTGCTCCTTGATCAGGCTGAGGTGCGTTTGCCGCGAGATCACGTAGCTCATGTTAAGTCCTATGCCTGCGGAGAGATCGAGCTTTTCACCGGCCAGGAAATGCCAGTTGGCCTGCACGGGAATATTGATCAGGTTGAGCTTCGATGTATAGCTGTAATGGGCGCTGAAGGTATCAACCGGGGATATCGGGCTATAACCCTGCAGCAGCACATCCTGGGGGGCCGATACAGTGCCGTGTGAAGTGTAAAATGTATAGCTGCTCACATGCTTGTTGAATTTAAAGGCCGTGGCATCCTGCCTGGCAATGTCGAAGCTCTGGCGTTTTTCAAGCAGCGCCGTCACCTCGATCACTTTTTTGGATTGCTGTGGAAAAGAAAGGGTATAGGTTTCGCCCACCTTTACCATGTGCGCTGGTTTTACCGGTTCGCTGTTCAGTTTTACCCGGCCTTTCTTAATCGCTTCCGCGGCCAGGCTGCGCGATTTATACATGCGGATGGCCCACAAATAACTATCTAGAGTGTGTCTGAAAAATACTTTTTCAGACACACTCTATGCAATTTGTTCTGCTATAGGGAAATCAATTTCTAAGTGGGTAAGGTTGTGGATGTAATTACTGATGGTTTTATCACCTACAACTATTACAACGTCTATCAAATTTGCCTCTGTATAACCTGCTTCAAAGAAGGCTTCTTTACTTTCGTCTGTTGCTTTGCCGCGATTTTCAACTACCGAAGCAGTAAATTTTGCCAAGGCATTTAATTTAGCATCAAATGACGCTGTTCCTTTACGGATTTCTAAAACTTGTTCATCCGTAAATCCGTTCATTTTACCGAGTACTGTATGAGCCGATTGGCAATAGCGGCATCCGTTTATTTGACTTGTTACTAAATTAACGACTTCTCTTTCTTTGCCGTTAAGTGTACTTTTACGGTTTTGTAAAGTTAAATAATCACCCAATGCCGTTTCATTTTTAGCATAGTAGGCATAAAGATTTGGAACAAATCCCAATGCTTTTTTCAAATTATCAAAAATCGCTTGATTGTTTGCAGATACTTCTGCCCTTGCTGGAACAGTAAATGTTCTTTTTTCTGTTGTTGTCATATTACTTTGTTTTAATTGTTATTGTCATTATTGACGATACAAAGTTGCAGCAACACAGAAAGAATTAAAATGAGGTAGGGTAAAAAATTCGATTGATGTAAATCAACTTTTTTTGAGTACCCTTCTGTTTCGTATGCGAGATAAGGATTCTGTGGTCATACCTAAAAAGGTGGCTAAAGCATACTGTGGTACTTGTTGGGCAACAGCAGGATACTTTTCTACAAATAAATCATAACGTTGTTCGGCTGTTAGTGTTAGGTTTGATATAATTCTTTTCTGATGGAACATAGCCGCTCTTTCAGCCAGGATTCTAAAAAACGTTTCGAATTTATGGTTCGTTCTTTTTAGCTCTTGTTCCTTTTCATAATCAATTTGTAGTAGTATTCCATCTTCCATCGCTACTACAAACATGGTTGCCGGTTGCTGTGTGATATAGCTTGCATAGTCAGTTATCCACCAATCCGGTATGGCAAAAGATATTGTATAATCCTCTCCTTCCTCACCAACCACATAAGCCCTAAAAGATCCTTGTATTACATAGCTTCTATGTTGTGCAACGAAATTGGGCTGAACAATAAATTGTCTTTTCTTAACTTTTACTTCTTTAAAAGAAGAACTAAAAATATTGGCTTCCTCTTCGTTTAAGTCTACAATTTTTTGGATGTATGCGTGTATAATTTCCTTGTTATTCATAACTAAATATAGCGATTCTTTATTTTTGAGGCTCTTTTTTTAACCCGACGTTCCCCCATTTACACAGAGAATCCAACATAGGCAGAAGATCTTTTCCTCTTTTGGTAAGATTGTATTCTACCCTCGGAGGTGTTTCTGCATAAGCGGTTCTTGTTATTATTCCATCTTCTGTAAGTTCTTCTAATTGTTTCGCTAATACCTTTCTTGACACTCCCGGAATTAAAGCATCAAGCTGGCCAAAACGCCTTGGTGTTTTCGCTAAATTGTAAATAATAATTGGTTTCCACTTACCACCAATTATACCTAAGGCAAATGTCAATGGGCATTTTGTATTATTTTGAAGTGTTCGCATTTTTAAAAGTCATTTGTTACTTAATGGTAACTACTTTTTTTCGTTATTAAATTGTTAAGGTAACAAAAGTATACAATTAAAAGTAACTTTGTGTAACTAATAAATAATAATATGAATAAAAAAATCGTTTTAATTACGGGAAMAAATAGTGGWTTTGGTTGGTTAACCGCCAATAGCTGCGCTAAATTAGGCCACAAAGTGTATGCTACCATGAGAGACACTAAAGGGCGAAACGCTGAAAAGGCTAAACAATTAGCTCAAGTAGAAAACATCGAAGTTATTGACTTAGAAATGACCGACGGTAAATCAGTTGCTGAAGCTGTTTCTTCTATCATCAAAAAAGAAGGAAGAATTGATGTTGTGGTTAATAATGCAGGTTATTATGCTGGTGGTATTGCCGAGTCATTTACTGAAGAAGATTTAGATAAAATGATGGATGTGCACGTAAAAGGGCCTTGGAGAACTATAAGGGCTGCTCTGCCGCAAATGCGTAAACAACACGAAGGATTAATTATAAATATTTCAAGTGGTTTAGGTAGATTTTCTGCCCCATTTATGACAGTGTATAACGGAGCAAAATTTGCTGTTGAAGGTTTAACCGAAGGATTACACTATGAAGTTCGTCCTTTAGGAGTAGACGTAGTGATGATCCAGCCGGGTGCTTTTCCAACTGATATTTTTGGTAAAACTTCTACCGGATCAGATTTAAGTATGATGAGTGAATATGGCGACCTAGCTCATGTTCCGGAACAAGTTGGAGCAGGTATGGGACAAATGTTTGAAACATTAAAACCAAATCCTCAGTTAGTAGCTGATGCCATTGTAAAATTAATTGAAATGCCTAAAGGTAAAAGACCGTTAAGAACTGTTGTTGATCCTGTAACTGGAAGTTTCACARAAACCGCCAATAAGCAGGTAAAAGAACAATACGATAATTTTCTTACTGCCTTTGGTATGCAAGGTTTGTTAAACTAAAATTTAAGTAATAATTCTTTAAAGGGCTTTCTTGTTTAAAGAAAGCCCTTTAAATTTTACTACTGTTAACAGCATCACTGACCCTAACGGTGGTATAAAACATCGGATACAGGCATAACCCTCCCAATTCACTGCGTAATCCGTTGGTATATCTATTTCATTCAGGTTATCAAGCCAAACAGGCTGATAGTCTGCCCCCCTTTTTTTCTATGGTATATGCTTCCTTCTCTCTGGATTATAATAGACTGGGGGCTGCTTCAACAGCAGAAAAGGTGTATGAGCCTTCATTGATAAAAATATCCTTGTCCTACGATAAGACATTAAACTGACTGGCTTTGACTGCTCCTTTATCCATATACCCGGAAATCCCCAACTCATCCGTGATACTGGCATAGGTAGAATGAAAATTACTTTTGCTCAAACCATATACCTTCACCAGAATAGCATATCTCTTGCCGCCGAAGGATTTATAAAAAGCATAGACCTTTGTTAAATCCAGACTGCTAATGTCAAAAGCGATGTTATCTATCTTTGAGCTAAGATTCCATCCAGTTTTTAATGCCTTCCTAAAAAATGGGGGAATAATTCCATTACCCAAATACGAGCGGCCTGCTCACCCCAAAATTCATGTGCGGTTTTTCAATTTGGCATTTAAATTGCAATATTATATTAGCAGTACAATTCTTTGAAATACTACCGGGGGCAAATGGTTAAAAGCCCTGATACCTAAGCAATCAAAAGGCTTATTCGGTACCATTCAGTGACATTTGTTACTTCAATAGATTCAAAATCCTTTTACCCTTCTGATAAATAAAACATTACGGCAGTTTTTTCGCTTCCCTCGACATGACAAAAATCGATCATTGGGATTCCTTGGCTTCGGCTGGAATGACAAGGTTACCACGAAGCCCGTCAAAATTTTGACGGGCTTCGTTATTTTATAAAAAATCTATTCCGTTATTTGCAATGCCGATATGAACCCGATCTCCGAAAAACTGATTGCCTGGTACGAGCTGAACCAGAGAGACCTGCCCTGGCGGCGCACAAAAGATGCTTACCGCATCTGGCTGTCGGAGATCATCATGCAGCAAACACAGGTGATCCAGGGCCTGAGCTATTACAACAAGTTTACGGCGCGATACCCCGATGTGCTGGCGCTTGCCCATGCGCCCGGCGATGAGGTGATGAGACTGTGGCAGGGGCTTGGCTATTACTCGCGTGCACGCAACCTGCATACTGCCGCCAAACATGTTGCCAGCCATCATGCCGGTAAATTCCCGTCAGATTACAAGGATATCAGGTTCCTGAAAGGTGTAGGCGACTACACGGCCGCTGCCATCGCTTCTTTTGCCTATGACCTGCCTTATGCCGTGGTGGATGGTAACGTATACCGGGTGCTGTCGAGGCTGTTCGGCATTGCCACACCCATCAATTCGCCGGCAGGTAAAAAAGAGTTCCAGGCCCTGGCCGATGAGCTGCTCGACAAAAAACGCCCGGCATTGCACAACAGCGCCATGATGGAGTTTGGTGCCCTGCATTGTCGCCCGCAGAACCCGCTGTGCGATACCTGCGTGGTGCGCGAGCTCTGCTACGCGCACAGCCACCAGCAGGTGCAGGATTTCCCGGTGAAGGAGAAGAAGCTGAAGATCCGCGAACGCTATTTAGCCTACATTGTGCTGAAACACCACAACAAGGTGTACATCCGGAAACGCACGGCAAAAGATATCTGGCAAAACCTGTACGAGTTTTATCCCCTCGAAAGCGAGGCCCGGCAGGGCGAAGAGCAGGTGCTGAACCACCCGTGGCTCCGTACATTGGGTACATCGTTCTCGCTTGAGCTGGTATCGAAAGAATACAAGCATGTGCTCACCCACCGGGTGATCTACGCCACGTTTTATGTGCTCAATTTAGAAAAACTGCCGGTGCACCATGATATGATGCCTGTAACGGCAGAGGAGCTCGACAGTTTTGGCCTGCCACGCCTCATCCATAAGTTCCTTCAGGATTACCCGGTCTTCTGATTTTTGTTTTATATTTGGTATAAATATTGTCCCCCTCATTTATACCACCACGCCCATGAAAACAGCTTTTTTAGCGGCGGCCATCCTGCTCGCTGCATTCAATACCCAAGCGCAGATCTATAAAGGCAATCCCGACGCTACTACCGTTTCATTCTTTTCGGCATCTCCGCTGGAGAACATTGAAGCCACCAACAAAAAAGCCACCATTGTGCTGAATACAGCCACCGGCGATGTGCAGGCGGGAATCACCATGACCTATTTTAAATTTGCGAAGCCGCTGATGGAAGAACATTTCAACGAGAACTACGTGGAGTCTGCAAAATATCCTACCTGCGTTTTCAAGGGCAAGATCAATGAAAAAGTAGACTGGGAAAAGGATGGTGAGAACAAGGTGACGGTGAGTGGAAAGCTCGACCTGCATGGCGTGACAAAAGACGCGGTGCTGGAAGGTACCATCACCAAAAAAGGCACCGAGCTGGTCATCAGTACAAAATTCAAGATCACGATCGCTGACTACAAGATCAAAGTACCTTCCCTTTACGTGAAAAATATAGCAGAAGTGGTGGATGTGACCGTTAATTCAACGATGTTGCCCTTTGTGAAAAAATAATCATAATCACCTGTTGCCCCCTTCCTTGCCGGGACGCGCGGTTCCCGTTTTTTAATTTATCTTTGGCTAGCCTTAAAATTCTATTGATCATGATCAGACCGCTTACTTTTACATTGATGCTGTTGATCGCTGCGCGTGGATTTGCGCAGGAAGACCTCCTGAAAATGGTGGCAGATTCCACCCGGAAGGAACCACCAAGGAAAGTATATGCCACTTTTAAGACCACGAAGGTGGTGAGCGCGCAAACGATAGAAACCGTTAAGAAGCGGAACCTTGATTTCAGGGTCACACACCGGTTTGGCAATGTATACAACAGTGCGTTGCCCAATGCGCTCAACGATGCGGGACATAATTATTTCGGGATGGACAACGCCACAGACATCCGCCTCTCTTTCGACTATGGTATCACCGATGATATTACCATTGGCATTGGCCGCAGCAAATACCACGAGATGTATGATGGTACTTTCAAATGGCGTTTTTTAACCCAAAGGCAGGACGATAAAATACCGGTGTCGGTTTGCTTTTACGGCAATATGGGCTATACCTCCATGACTACCACCAACCTGTATGCGGGCGTTATCAGGCCCAAAACCAACGAGGCCGACCGGTTCCAGTACCTGAGCCAGTTTATCATTGCGCGCAAGTTCACCGACAGGCTCTCGCTCGAGGTGCTGCCCACGTACGTTTACCGCAACTTTATCAAGCAGCAGCTGAATATCAAAAATGGTGCGGAAGACCAGAACGGTATGTTCTGCCTTGGCATTGGCGGGCGCATCAAACTTACCAGGCGCTTTGCCCTGGTGGCCGATTATTTYTACTGCTTCTCAAAATTCAGGCAGAACAACCCGGATGGTTTCTACAATCCATTGTCGGTGGGCATAGAAATAGAAACAGGCGGCCACGTATTCCATATCAATTTCTGTAACTCGCCGGCCATCCTCGAAAGCAGCATGCTCAATGCTACGCAGGATACCTGGATGAAAGGCCAGATCAAGCTGGGCTTCAATATCTCACGCTGGTTCGCATTTTAAACTTACCGTGAATCGTTTTTCATGCAGTTGAGCCAGGTGAAAGATACAACGCTGCGCGCCGACACCCTGCCGGCTGGCTATGGATCCTTGTTTTCGGATCATGCGCTCAAACCCATACATGCCTCCGGCGTTCTCAAAAACGACAACAGCCTGCTCTGGCCGGCTGTGCTGATGTTTGTTGTGCTCGCCCTTATTGTTTTTGCGAGGGTAAGCGAGCCCCGGAAACTGGTGAAGGTATTTACCTCTTTCTACAGCCTCCAGGCCTCCAGGCAGCTGCAGCGCGAGGACTATAAACTTGGCAAGCGGCTCTCGGTAACGCTGTTGCTGGTATTCCTCATCAGCATGTCGTTCTTCATATACCTCTTCAACGATTACTTTGGTTTTATCCTGCAGGACAGAACAGGGCTACAACAATTCATCTTTTTTGCGGTGCTGGTATCGCTGGTATACACATTCAAGTATCTTTTCTCGATGATGATCGCCTACATCATCGATGCCACGGACCTCGTCAAAGAGTATATGTTCAATGTGTCCATCTTCAGCCAGGTGCTGGGCGTGGCGCTGTTCCCGTTCATTGTGGCCATGCAGTATTCAAAATACCAGGTAGAATGGTTCTTGTACCCGGCGCTGGTGATCTACCTCGCTTTTTATGCCTTCAGGTTTGTGAGGGGCTTTACCATTTCGGGGCTGGAACAGGGTGTAGGAATTTTTTATATTTTTTTGTACCTTTGCGCCTTAGAAATTTTGCCATTACTGGTTTTAATAAAATTTCTATTAAATAGTTTTTAATTAATGCGTATTATTTCATGGCTTTAAAGAATAAAAAATCTGCCAAAGCAAAGTCGCAAAAAGCAGCTGTTGCTAAAAAGAAATCGGTGAAGAAAGAAACGTCCAAACCCGCGCCAAAATTAAAAACCAGGAAGCCTGTCGCAAAAACCAAGCCCGCCGCCCAAAAAGCAAGCCCTTCTAAAAAAACGATCAAAAAGCCAGCCGCCCCGAAATCAAAACCAGTGGCAAAAAAACAGCCGGTAAAGCCGGCCGCTCCGAAAGCTGTGGTTAAAAAACATGAGGGAAGCAGGCAGCCGGTGAAAACACCGCTGCCTAAAAAGAAAGAACTGGCCCCTGCCGCCAAAAACAGCCCTGCGGAGGCCCAGAAGGTGGTTAAAACAGGTATTAAGACCAAAAAACAATTATTGTCGGCTCCCGCCCAACCGGTGATAGAGGTATCCAACTGGCCTAAAAATAAGGTCAGGACGATCCTTATCTCTCAGCCCAAGCCGGTAGAGAACGACAAGAACCCATACGTGGAATTAGCGAGGAAGTATAACCTCAGGGCCACCTTCCGCCAGTTTATCAGGATAGAAGGCCTTTCGGCCCGCGATTTCAGGACCCAGCGCGTAGACATCCTCGAGCACCATGCTGTGATCCTCACCAGTCGCCTGGCTGTTGACCATTTTTTCAGAATGTGCAACGAAATGCGCGTAACAGTGCCTGAGTCGATGAAGTATTTCTGCATCAACGAAGCCACTGCGTACTATCTCCAGAAATATATCCAGTACCGCAAGCGTAAGATCTTTTTCGGCCACCAGACCATCCAGGACCTGGTGGATGTGATCAAGAAGAACAGGGACGAGAAATTCCTCCTCCCGGTATCAGACGTTCACAAGGAGCAGATCCAGGGATTTCTCGATGAGCTGTCTATCAAATACACCAAGGCGGTGATGTACCGCACCGTGAGTGCCGATCTGTCTGATATCAAGGACCTCAAAGAATATGACCTCCTGGTGTTCTTTACACCGGCGGGGATCCGCTCGCTTAAGCATAATTTTCCGGGTTTCAGGCAGGCTGATACGCGCCTGGCCTGCTTTGGAGCGGCCACGGCCAATGAGCTCAAGAAACAGGGATACAGGCTCGACATCTACGCGCCCAATCCCAAAAATCCGAGTATGTCGGGCGCCATAGACGAATACCTTAAAGAATCGAACAAACGATAGCGCAAAGCCCTGACAGCAGTTGGGGCTTTTTTATATATGCCCGGTTTCCGCAAAATAGAACGCCTGTGCAGCAAAAGATCCATAGAGCTGCTGTTTGCCGGGGGCAAGCATAAAACCGCGCTGCCCCTTAAGCTCATATACCGTGAGACTACTTTCGACAGCCCTTACCCTGCGAAGGCCATGTTTGTGGTACCCAAGAAAAAATTCAGGCGCGCCAACCAGCGCAACGTGCTGAAGCGCCGGATGCGAGAGGCATACAGGCTGCATAAGGAAAGCCTTTATGGCGCCTTGCAGGGCGGTAAGCAAATGGAACTGGCCTTTATATACCTTCACCAAGAGGCGCAGGACTATGCGCAGATCGACAAAAGTATCGGGCAGCTTTTAACATTTCTTATCCGGCAAAATGGGATGAGCGGCGTTGTAAACCCGCCCGAATGAATTATTTTTAGTATCAAAATCCAATACCATGAAAAAATTTGTGATCATATCATCCATCGTCGTGGCCGGCGTTGCGGGATTCAGCTTTTCACAGGATTATTTTGAAGTATCGAAGAACCTCGACATATTTAATACGCTCTACCGCGAGCTCAACATTGCTTATGTAGACGAAACAAAACCGGGGCAGCTCATGAAGACCGGCATAGACGCCATGCTCGAGTCGCTCGACCCCTATACCAATTACATCACCGAAAATGACATAGAGGATTACAGGTATATGACCACCGGCGAATACGGCGGGGGAGGGGGTCAGATCAGAGATATTGATGGCAAGATCACGCTCACGGAGCCTTATGAGGGCTTCGCGGCCTACAAGGCTGGTTTGCGTGCCGGAGATGAGATCGTGGAGGTGAATGGCAACAATGTAAAAGGGAAGACCACCAGCGACATTACACCTATGCTGAAAGGCCAAGCCGGCACGCCGATCAAGATCAAGGTGATCCACCTCGGGCAAACCACACCGGTAGAGGTGAACATGACACGCGAAGAGATCAAGGTGAGAAGCGTACCTTATTCTGATATGGTGAACGCCGAAACGGGCTATATCAAACTTACCGGTTTTACTGAAAATTGCAGCGCGGATGTTAAGAACGCTTTCCTGAAACTGAAGGACAAAGGATGCAAGAGCCTGGTGCTCGATCTCCGCGGAAATCCCGGCGGGCTGTTGCAGGAAGCGGTGAACATTGTGAACCTGTTTGTAGACAAAGGCAACGAGGTGGTATCTACCCGTGGCAAGATCAAGGATTGGGATAAGCATTACCTGGCAGTAAACAACGCGTTAGATACCCAGATGCCGATGGTGGTGCTGGTGGATAATAACTCCGCTTCCGCGTCTGAGATCGTAGCCGGCTCGCTGCAGGACCTCGACAGGGCTGTGATCATCGGGCAGCGCTCATTTGGTAAAGGCCTGGTGCAGCAAACCCGCGACCTTACCTACAATGCCAAGCTTAAAGTGACGGTAGCCAAATATTATATCCCGAGTGGCCGCTGCATCCAGGCGCTCGACTACTCGCACAGGGATGAGGACGGGCGTGTGCTCAAGGTGCCTGATTCGCTCATTACCGCGTTCAAAACAAAGAACGGTCGCATTGTATACGATGGAGCGGGCGTGATGCCAGAGGTGAAGTTCGATCCCGAAAAATACAGCCATATCCTGGTTACGCTTCTCAACAAGAACCTGGTGTTTAAATATGTGAACCAGTATATGCTCGATCATCCCAACCTGCAGGCGAAAGCCAGCACCTTCAGTTTTTCGGATGAAGATTATAACCAGTTCATGGCTTATGTAAAGGATAAGGATTACTCCTACAAAACACAGAGCGATTATGAAATGGAAGACCTGAAGAAGGACGCGGAAGATGAGAAGTACTACAACGACATCAAAAAAGAATATGATGCCTTGCTGGCGAAGCTGGCGGCTAACAAAAAAGACGATCTCATCAGATTCAAAAGCGAGATCAGGCAATTTATAGAAGAGGAGATCATCTCACGCTTTGAATACGAAAAGGGCAGGATCGAACATAGCCTGCGCTACGATAAAGAGCTGGTGGAAGGCACCAAGCTGCTGGCGGATAAAGACAGGATGAAAACGATCCTCACCACTGTTGAAAAGCCCACCAAGCCTTTCAATCCCGGCAAGAAATTTTAAAGACACCTAACGGTCGGCATACCCTGCATGAGGGGGCGTATAGACAGATACAAGAAGAAGGACCATGCCTGAAGTTATCGAATTAAGATCGGTGTTTACCTGCCCCCATTGCGGGCACCGGAAGCAGGAGACCATGCCAACCGACGCCTGCCGGTTTTTTTATGAATGTGAAAGCTGCGGGTCTGTGCTAAAGCCCCAGGCGGGCGATTGCTGCATTTATTGCTCGTATGGCTCTGTGCCCTGCCCCCCTGTTCAGGAAAACGGGAAGGGCGGCTGCAATTGTCATGATGGTTTTTGATAAAGCCAGTCCAGGCTACTTCCTGTAAAAATTCATTTCATCCATGTATTGCCACACCGCAGGCGGTACAAAAAAAGACACGTCTTTCTTTGACCTGATCGCCTCACGGATAAATGTTGACGATACCTCCATTACCGGGGCCTCCGTCATCACCACCTGTGGGTGCTCCCTGAGCTGGCCACCATCGAAGCCCGGCCGCGGATACACATACAGGCTGTAGTGGTTCAGGATCTCCTCGTAGTTCTTCCATTTGTGAAATGTCTGGAGATTGTCGGCACCCATCATCAGTGAAAATGTGTGCGAAGGATATTTTTCTTTGAGGCGTACCAATGTGTGGATGGTGTAGGAAGGCTGCGGCAGGCCAAACTCGATATTGCTGCTTTTTAAATGCAGGTGATCACCGATGGCCAGGTTCACCATGTGCAGTCGCTGGTTCTGGTTGAGCAGGCCGGTTTTTTCTTTCAGTGGATTTTGCGGCGATACCACAAACCATACCTGCTGAAGGTCGGTGAACGCGAGCATATAATTGGCCAGTACCATGTGGCCAATGTGTACAGGATTGAAAGAGCCGAAGAACAAACCCACTTTCATGCGATCAGGATTTTAATTGGTGCAGGGCGAGCCAGGCCATCAGGCCGCTGCCTGTTCTCAAAGCCTCCTCATCAATATCGAACGTGGCCGTATGCACACCCGAGCTGATGCCCCTGGCCCGGTTGCCGGTGCCCAGCCGGTAGAAGCAACTGGGCACTGCCTGGCTGATATAGGCAAAATCCTCAGCCGTCATGCGGATAGGCAGCCGCTCTACCTGCGCTTCGCCGAGGTATGCCTGCGCGGCAGTGATGCAGCGCTCTGTCACTGCATCGTTATTCACCAGGAAAGGATAGCCTTTCAGAATATTGATCACCGCTTCTGTGTGGTTCCGTGCGCATACCTGCTGAATGACGGTTTCTATTCTCGCATGCGATGCTGTGCGCCAGGTTTCATCCATGGTCCTGAAAGTACCTTCCATTTCCACCACGTCGGGGATCACGTTGGTAGCACCTTTGCCTTCTATTTTGCCGAAGGCCAGCACCGTAGGAATATTGTTGCCGGTATGGCGGGCCACGCCATCGGCATCTATCGTGTATGGAAATTCACGCTGCAGTGTGGTAATGATCTCGGCGGCGGCCACCAGCGGGTTGTTGTATTCCCCGGCCATGGCGGCGTGCCCGCCTTTGCCTTTGATGCGGAGATGGATCTCGTCGGTGCTGGCCATATACATACCGCTCCTGAAGCCCACCTTGCCGGTTTCCATGCTCGGGAACACGTGCTGGGCAATGGCCGTGCTCACGGTAGGGTTTTGCAGGGCACCTTCTTCTATCATCAAGGAAGCACCTCCCGGCAGCAGCTCTTCGCCCGGCTGGAAGATCACCTTCACGGTGCCTGCAAACTGGTCTTTGAGCTCACGGAGGATCATGATGGCGCCCATTGCGCAGGCCGTGTGCACATCATGCCCGCAGGCATGCATCACGCCTTCCCGCTGCGACCTGTAGGGCACATCGTTTTTTTCGGAAATGGGCAGCGCGTCCATATCGGCACGGATAGCTGTCACTTTCGAACCGGGGTCTTTGCCTTCTACCAGCGCTACAATGCCTGTTTTGACGTATCCCTTCGTGTATGGGATCTCCAGCTTGTCGAGCATGGCACAGAGATACGATGAGGTTTCAAATTCCTGGAACGATAGTTCCGGGTACTGGTGCAGGTGGCGGCGGATGCCGCGCACGGCTTCAAAATGTTTATCGGCCAGCGATCTGATATCCTCTGCTCCTGTCATTTTCCTATAGCCATTTTAATACCGAGCAATACCATCAGGGCGCCGAATACCTGTTTCACCAGTTTCTGGTCTAATGAAATGGCCAGCCGGCTGCCATAGTAGCCCCCGATGATGAACGTGATGGCCATGATGAGCGCCGTTTTGTATTCTACGTAGCCAGCTTTGTAATAGTTGACCACGCCCAAAATACTGATGGGCAGCAGGAACATGAACAGCACAGTGCCCTGGGCCTGCTGCTGCGAATATTGCAGGAAATAAACCAGCACGGGGATGATGATCAGCCCGCCGCCGATCCCCACAAGCCCGCTTAAAAAGCCGGCCACCAGGCCAACGGTCAGTAAGATCAAAACAGTTGTCATGTTATATGGTTGAGGTAGGTTCATTGCAACATCAAAAGTCCGTGCTCAGCGAAATATAAGTGATCGGTTTTTGGAGCACTTTATCATCTACACCCCAGGCATGATCGAGCCGGATAAAGTAGCCGAGGATCCTTGAGCGGACGCCCAGGCCAAAACCACCAACCAGGGGGTTCTTCTGGTCGTAGATGGTAAGTGTGACAGGGTTGCCGGGATACACATTCTTGTTCAGCACATTGTCGTCGCTGTATGGGTTTTTGTTGTACCAGGCCATGCCCAGGTCGCCAAAAATATTGATTTGAAAATTATTGATGAAATCGGAACGAATGGGCCTGTTGAGCAGGTAGCGGAAGATCGGGCAGCGGATCTCACTGTTGAGCACCACAAAATTATTCCCGTTCCGGATGTTCTGCGAAAAGCCGCGCATGTTAGTGGCCAGTGTCTGGAACTGGTATTGGCCCGGGTTCACAATATTGATGCTGTTGTTGAATGAAGGATTGATCCAGTTGTCCACGCCTCCCATATAATAGATCAGGCGGTCTGTGCCCCACGAGGTGCCGCCCGCCAGGCGGTTGGCCCAGATCAGGTCGCGGTGCAGCTTTTTGTAGTTGCGCGCATCAAAACCAAACGTGATAAGGTCGTGCCTGTCTTGTTTAATGAGCCGCCAGTATTCGCCCCATACTTTCAGGCGTGTGCCATTGTACAGGTTGATACCCCGTTTGCGCGTGTTGTCGAAAATATACTCGAGCCGGGCGCCGCCGTAGTTGTCGTATGCGGGGCGCTTGGGCAGGGAGGCATCGCTTACGGAGGCGAACACCGTTCTGTCATTGCGGTACATAAGCGAGAAGCGGGTGGCCGATACCTCGTTGAAAGGCAGTTTCCATGAATAGCGCGCGTCATGCGTTTGCAGCTTGGCCACATCGCCGTAGTAACCGTTCACTTTCACAAAAGACTGTCGGTGCAGCACTAGCTGCTGGTCGATGCGCTTCACGCGGTTCTCCCAGCTCAGCAGGTATTCTGTATTGAGCGTGCTGGCCAGCCTGAAGCCCGCTGTGATCCTGTAATCTTCAAAAAGATCGCTCAGGCCGATCTTGAACAACGCATTCAGCCCGGGGTTGAGGTATACGGGGCTGTTGCCGCCTGTAAATTTCTGGTAATTGGTGCTCAGGTATGAATTGTCGAGCTGCGTCACCACCTGGTCTGTGCTAAAGCTGATGTAGTAATTTTGCTGGATCGGGAAATGCAGCTCGTTAGGGTCTTTGTGCGGGCTGGACTGCGCTTTGCCACTGTCGGCTGCGGCACGGTTATCCGCCGGCCGCGTGGTGTTGTTCTTGGTTTTTGGGTCTTTCTTTTTTTCGCCGTTGAGTGTATAATTATCAAAATCGATCCCGCCAGAAGATGAGGTGCTGGTATCACGTCTCACGGGCACCGCCTGTTCCTCTTTCCTCACGGGGTTAATGATGCTGATCTTATCCGGGTCGCTGTAGCGGGGCTTCACCACGGATTTGAACCAGGTATTGTTGAGTACCTTTGGCGGCAGGTCTTTGGCCGGTGTGAGCGGGTACACGGTAAGCCTTTCCCAGCCATTATCCACATAAATCTCGGCGGTTTTGGTGAAGCGCGCATTGACCTGCTGCTCGCTGATGTTCTTGAGGCCATTGGTAATGGGCCTTGTGTTGTAAAAATAGCGGTAGTGCTCGGTGGTGTCTACGAAGGCGATGTTGCTGTCGAGCACGCCGATATAACGGTTGTAGATGCCGTTGGCATCGCCCAGGTACGAGATCACACCCTTGCCATATTCCTGTACCTGTGTTTCGTTAATGTCGGGTGTGTTGGTTACCCGATACATGGCGATGGACTTTGTGGTATAGTTGTAAAAAAAGATATCGCTGTTCTTGTTCATCCGTAGGGTATACTTCGCATCCTCGTTCGATTTGATGGTGTCGCTCTGCCGGTTGCTTTCAAAAGCAATGCCCTTCGAGTCGTTCACAAAAACGGGATTGCTGTCGTCCCAGGCATCATTGGTGATCTGTTCCACGCCGCCATTGTTGAGTGTAAATACAAAAATGTCCGACTGGCCTTTGCCCATTTTCACGGCGCTCATCACAATACGTTTGCCATCGTGAGAGAACGCGTAGCTGTTGATCTTCTCGAAGCCCGTGATGGGCCTTTTGAATGATTCTTTCGAAT
>BFBZ01001097.1_pt1 | contig 19492 bp, 19 predicted proteins | sample 1888401 | NCBI WGS metagenome assembly BFBZ01 (sample SAMD00112614, study PRJDB3348) | symbiont metagenome | host: Chara braunii | reverse complement strand
GCCACTGTAAATGTGTATTGAACGTAGTTCATCCGTCAAAGTTAAGCATTTAAATGACTGGGAAGGGCTGACCACCGCCACAGGCGGAACAGCGTAAACGTACAGTTTCAGAACGACGCAATGATTTTGCAGAACTCATCGGCCTTCAGTGAAGCGCCGCCTATCAGGCCACCGTCCACATCAGGGCAGGCAAACAGTTCGGGCGCGTTCCGGGCATTGCAGCTGCCACCATACAGGATAGGCATAGCCGACGCTACTGCTTCACCAACAAGGTCCCCAAGAACTGTTCGAGTATAGGCATGAACCTCCTGCGCCTGGGCAGATGTCGCTGTTTCGCCCGTGCCAATAGCCCATACAGGCTCATAAGCCAGTACAATGCGCTGTAGTTCGCTAACGGTTAGTTCACTGAGCACATCCTCCAGCTGCTGCCTGATCACCTGGCGGTAAATTCCCTGCTGTCTTTCCCGGAGGGTTTCGCCTACGCAGTAGATGGGCCTGAGACCATGTGCCAGCGCCTGCTCCAGCTTCCGCCTGAGCTGCGGCGAAGTCTCATTGAAATACTGCCGCCTTTCTGAGTGTCCCACCAGCACATAGCTGCAACCCACCGACTTCAGCATAGCTGCCGATACCTCGCCGGTATAGGCCCCGCTGTTCTCTGTGTGGCAATCCTGGGCGCCTGTATAAAAGCCCGGCTGGCTGGCCACAACCTGCGCCACATCGTGCAGGAAGACAAAAGCGGGGATCATGATCTTGGTGACCCCGTCGGTACCCGCGGCCTGCTGGCAAACGGCTTTTGCCAGGGCAAGAGCCTCAGGCAGCGTATGGTTCATTTTCCAGTTTCCGGCAACTATTTTCAGTCGGCTCATTATTTGAATCTCACTCGTGGGTCCAGCAACCCATATACAATGTCTACAATGATATTGATGACCACAAAAATGGTGGCGAAGATCAGCGTGGCACCCATCACAATGGGCAGGTCGTTCTTGGTGAGGGCTTCGAACACTTCATAGCCAATGCCTTTCCAGCTAAAGATGTATTCTACAAACACCGCACCGGCCATTAACCCGGCAAACCAGCCAGAGATGGCCGTTACCACGGGGTTCAGCGCATTCTTCAGGGCGTGCTTCACAACGGTTTTATAAGCAGACAGGCCTTTGGCCTTGGCCGTGCGGATATAGTCCTGCGACATTACATCGAGCATCGAGCTGCGCATCAGCTGTACCACGATGGCCAGGGGCCTGATGCCTAAGGTGATGGATGGCAGGATCAGGTTTTTGAGCATGAGCTTTTCACCATCCCACACATCAATATCGTAGAGACTGCCTGTAGGCGAAAGGCCCGTGTATTCGCGCAACACGTAGCCAAACAGCCAGGCAATGATCAGCCCCACAAAAAAGGATGGCGCCGCCATGCCCAACACAGCCAGCACCAGCGACATGCGGTCGTAGAAACTGTTCTTTTTGATAGCGCTGATGATCCCAAGGAAAATGCCCAGCACAGAGGCGATGACAATAGATGAAAAAGCCAGTACAGCCGTTTCAGGAAGGGTCTCCATAATAACATCCGACACGGGCCGCTTACTGATGTAGGAACGCCGGAGGTAAGGCAGCTTGAGCACGAGCACTTTGCTTTTACCAAAAGTGAACAAAGGGGTCCATGCATATTTTTCGGGGTTCAGGTACCAGTGGCTGCCGGCATGCTTATAATCGTGGATGGAAACGGGCGACAGGTCGTTGAGATACAGCGCATATTGCTCCATGATGGGCCGGTCGGTGCCCAGGTCGCGGTGAATGGCATCTACAGCCTCCTTGTTGGCACGCTGGCCCAGCATGATGGTGGCAGGGTCGCCCGGCAACACATTAAAGAGGAAAAAAATAACCGTGATCACACCAAACAGCACCAGCAGGCCATAGAGTATTTTTTTCGTTACGAATTTTATCACGGTATCCGATAGTAAACTGCTAAATAAGCAAAATATTTTAGCATTTAAAATTATTTTAGCTGAATGAAGCATAAAAGCAATCCGGTAATTTTTAGATAACTTTGTTCTATTGTTCAGTTATAAAACATATCCTTTTCCCAAGCTCTTATTTCTCGTTTGCCTGTTCCTCTTTTCAACTGTTGCGGATGCGCAGAAGGTTGGTGTGGTGTTAAGCGGCGGCGGCGCAAGCGGCCTCGCGCACATAGGCATGCTCAAGGCCCTCGAAGAGAACAACATTCCCATCGATTACATTTCGGGCACTTCCATTGGCGGGCTCATCGGGGGCTTATACGCGGCGGGCTACTCGCCAGGCGACATAGAGAAGCTGGTAAAAACAAACAATTTCATCAACCTTACGAAAGGTGAAATGTCGCCCAGGTACGGGTATTTCCTCAAGAAACGCAACGATTACGCGTCGTGGCTCACCTTCAGGCTGCAGCTCAACAGCCCGCTCATCAACAATCTCCCTACCAACGCTATCAACTCCGTGCCCATCGATTTCTACCTGATGGAAACATTTGCGGGGGCGAACGCCATGGCAAAATACAATTTCGACAGCCTGGTGATCCCTTTCAGGTGCGTGGCTTCCGATATCGTACAGAAGCAAAGCGTTGTATTCAGGAACGGGGACCTGCCCTCCGCCATCAGGGCTTCCATGAGCTACCCTTTCTACCTGAGGCCGATCAAGATCAACGACAGACTTTTGTTTGATGGCGGCCTTTACAACAATTTCCCGATCAATGTGATGTACGAGGATTTCTATCCTGATTTTATCATCGGCAGCTCTGTGACCGAAAACTCGCAGGCACCCGACGATGACAACCTTTACCTCCAGCTGCGCAACATGCTCATGAGCAAGTCTAATTTCAGTAAGGTGTGCGATAATGGCGTGCTCATAGAGCCCTGGGCCGAAGTAGGCCTGTTCAACTTTGAAGATGCCCAGCGCCTGATAGATAGCGGCTATGCCGCCACCATGCGCTCAATGCCGCAGATAAAACAGTATGTGAGCCGGCAAACGGATACCACGGCACTGGCCCTGAAAAGGGCCAGGTTCAGAGCCGCGGCCGATCCCAAACACATCGTTTTCGACAAGGTGGTGGTAACAGGTGTGGACAAGAACAGCGTTGGCTTTATCGAAAAAAGTGTTACCAAGCGCCGAAAACAATTTTCGCTCGACCAGCTGAGGAAACAGTATTTCAGGCTGGTGGCCGATAACAAGATCCGCTCGGCCTATCCCGTATCGAGGCAGGATAGCGCTTCACACAACTACATCCTTACGCTCAACGCGAAGAAAGACAAGCATGTGTTTGTAGACATCGGCGGCAACATCTCCAACAGGCCCATCAGCAACGTGTTCCTGGGGCTGCAATACAACCATATGGGCAAGATCGGCTTCACGGCGTATGCCAATGGCTATCTCGGGAAGCTCAACTCCAGCACGCACAGCAAGCTGCGATTCGATTTTCCAACAAAAACACCTTTTTATATCGAGCCCGCGTTTACCTACTCGCGATGGGATTATTACCGCAGCAGCGCCCTGTTCTATAACTTCGAGAAACCAGCCTACCTCATCCAGGAGGATGTGTTTGGCGAGCTCAACCTGGGGATCCCCCTCGGGAACCTGTCGAAGGTGGTGCTGAGCGGCGGCGCATCGGAATGGCGGAACCGTTATTACCAGACGGATGTTTTTACCAAGCTCGACACCAACGATTTGAGCCTGTTCGATTTCAGCTATGCGCAGCTGTCGTACCAGATCAACACGCTCAACAGGAAACAATACGCCAGCGAAGGCACATATGTGTATGCGCGCATCAAATACGTGAACGGGCTGGAAAGCTATTATCCCGGCAACACCACCGGCGATAAAACAGCGAGCGTGGACGCCCCGGCGCATGAATGGTTCAACGTGAAGCTTACCATCGACAAGTACATCAAACCAACCAAGTATTTTAAATTCGGGCTGTTTGCCGAAGGGGTTTATTCCTCGCAGGATTTTTTCAACAACTACACCGCTACTATCCTTGCAGCGCCTGCGTTCAACCCCATCCCCGAAAGCCAGACCCTGTTCATTAATGATTACAGGTCTCCGCAGTATGTGGCTGGTGGTCTGAAGGCGATCACCACGCCTCTTAAAAATCTTGATATCCGTTTTGAAGGCTACCTGTTCCAGCCGGTTGTATCTATTGTGCGCACCAATACCAACAAGGCGCAGTATTCCACGCCGTTCCTGTATCATCACTTCCTGGGCATGGGCGCGCTTGTGTACCATTCACCTATCGGCCCGCTGAGCCTGGGGCTTAACTACTACGATAAGAACGACAACAGCTTCTCACTGTTCTTCCACATGGGTTACATTATTTACAACAGGCGCTCGAACGATTAGAGCGTAACAACTCTCACAGAATTTTTATTTCGGCGCTTTGTAGAGAGGCACCGTGCTGCATGGCTCGCCATACATAATGGACCTGGCATAGGGCCTCAGGCTGCCCGCCAACTGCATATAGGCATTTACCGGCACAGGCAAATGGCTGCAGCCTTTTATCACAATGCGCTTATCGTGGTAGCTTGCAGGATCAAGGATCCTGAGCTGCTCATCAAACAAAACGGTTTCAAGGGTTTCGAGATCACCAAACACTATTTTTTTGGCGTATGGCTCCAGGTGCAGCGACAAAAGCATATAGGCCCAGGTAGGCACAATGGCATCAGAGCTACAGGTTACGGCCACGTATTGATCCTGGTAACGGGACCAGTTCTCCTGTTTCAAAAATTCCCTGAAATCCTTTTCCTTTAGTATAAGCCCCTGGAACAGCAGCGGCCTGATATCAAACAGCACGCGCTCTCCCTTCACATAGAACGTTTCAAGGTCTATGGTCACAAGGCCACTGTTGGCTACTTTATTGACGATCTCGTTGTCCATGGTGCGGTTGTGCCCGGTTTCCCCGGGAAATTTCTACATAAAGCCCAGCTCCAGCTGTGCCACTTCGCTCATCATCTCCTTGGTCCAGGTAGGCTCAAAGGTCAGTTTCAGCTCAACAGAGGCGATGCCCTGCAACAGCTTCAGCTTGCTTTCCACTTCTGCCGGGAGGCTCTCGGCGGCCGGACAGTTGGGCGAGGTGAGTGTCATCACTACCTGCAACGCGTTCTCCTCGTTCAGGTTGAGCTCGTAGATCAGCCCAAGCTCCCATATATCCACAGGTATTTCGGGGTCGAAGCAGGTTTTGATCTCGTCGATCACACGCTGCATGAGCTCTGTGTTCTTTGTTATGATAATTGCAGGCATGGTTCGCCGTGTATCTCAATGGTCCAGCGCCACCGCATCCAGCTTCATCTGCCGGATCATGTTCACCAGTCCATTGGCCCGTGTGGGCGATAAATGTTCCTTTAATCCTATTTTGTCAACAAACCCCAGCGGTGCTTTTACGATCTCTGCAGGGCTCTGGCCCGATAGCACACGTACCATCAGCGCTACCATGCCTTTGGTGATAATGGCATCACTGTCTGCGGTAAAGTATACTTTTCCATCTTTCAGTTCGCTGCGAAGCCATACCCGGCTCTGGCAGCCTTTGATGAGCCTGTCGTCTGTCTTGTATGCCTCGGCTATTTTCGGCAGCGATTTTCCCATCTCTATCAGGTGCTCGTACTTGCCTTCCCAATCATCTCCAAAGAGCTCGAATTCGGCCGTGATCTCCGCCTCCGTTTCAGTTATTGACATCATACAAATTTACACTACTATTTTGTAATAATTCTAAATAATCATATTTAATTTATTTCCTTTATTATCAGTTATTTAAACCACCATCAAATCCATTGGCCGCCACTGGTGCTATCGAATAAGGCTTTAGGTTGATAACTTTGCGGGGCCCGTATTGTATAAATGGGGGCAAATTGTTTTTTTAGCTGATTGTTTTTGACTCATCCGTATGATAAAAATTGGACTTGATATCATGGGTGGCGATTATGCCCCGAAAAACTGCCTGGATGGCGCCATACTGGCCCTGGAAGCGCTGCCTGCAGACGCGAAGCTGGTGCTGATAGGCGACAGCGATCATGCCAGGGACTATTTCAGGCAACACCACGCAGACCCCGATCGATTTGAATATGTGCACGCCACAGACGTGATAGAAATGGGAGAACATCCCACCAAGGCTTTTGCCCAGAAACCGCAAAGCACCATTGCCGTGGGCTTTAAACTGCTGAAAGAAAACCAGATCCAGGCTTTTGCCAGCGCCGGCAATACAGGCGCCATGCTGGTAGGTTCTATGTTCTCCGTAAAAGCCGTGCCCGGCGTGATCAGGCCCTGCATCACCTCCATGCTGCCAAAAGAGAATGGCGGCTTTGGCGTGATCCTGGATGTGGGCACCAATGCCGACTGCAAACCGGATGTGCTCTACCAGTTTGCTATCCTCGGCTCTGTATTTGCCAGGGAAGTATACAAGATCAAAAACCCTAAGGTGGGGCTGCTCAACATCGGCGAAGAGCCCGAAAAAGGGAACCTGGTGTCGCAGGCAGCGCACAGTGCCATGAAAGACAGCAAGGATTTTAATTTCATAGGCAATATCGAAGGCAGTGATCTTTTTAACGACAAGGCTGATGTGATCGTATGCGAAGGCTTTACAGGCAACGTGGTGCTCAAAACCGCCGAAGCTTTCTACTCCCTTATCAAAAAGCGCAAGCGCAGCGACGACTATTTCGATAAATTCAATTACGAGCTCTACGGCGGCACGCCTATTTTGGGGGTCAATGCCAATGTGCTCATCGGCCACGGCATTTCAAGCCCTACAGCCTTCAAGAATATGATCGTGCTGGCCAAAGACATCATCGACTCCAGCCTCAACGAAAAAATAAAACAAGTATTTCAGTAATGGTAAAAGCAGCGATTACAGCAGTTGGGGGGTATGTTCCGGATTATATCCTCACCAACGAAGAGTTATCTACCATGGTAGAGACCAATGATGAGTGGATAACATCCCGCACCGGTATCAAAGAGCGCAGGATCCTGAAAGGCAAGGGTAAAGGGCTCTCTGACATGTGTGTGCCGGCTGTGGAAGAGCTCCTGAAAAAACGCGGCATTTCGGCCAGGGAACTTGATATGGTAGTGGTAGGCACCATTACCGGCGATTATGGCTTCCCTTCTGCCGCCAATGTGATCTGCGACAAGATAGGCGCCATCAATGCCTGGGGATATGACCTCTCTGCGGCCTGTTCTGGCTTTATATATGCGCTGGCCACAGGCGCCCAGTTCATTGAAACCGGGCGCTACAAAAAGGTACTGGTGATAGGCGCCGATAAAATGTCTTCTATCATTGACTATACCGACAGGGCCACCTGCATTATTTTTGGAGATGGCGCAGGTGCTGTGTTGCTCGAACCAAACCAGGAAGACCTGGGGGTGCAGGATTTTATCCTCAAATCAGACGGATCGGGCCGCAACTTTTTATGCATGCACGCCGGCGGGKCTGTATTGCCGCCCTCGCACGAAACCGTGGATGCACGCCAGCACTATGTATACCAGGAAGGACAGGCGGTATTCAAATTTGCGGTGAAAGGCATGGCCGACGTAAGCGCGGAACTGATGGAAAAGAACGGGCTGAGCGCTAATGACATTGCATGGCTCGTGCCGCACCAGGCCAACAAGCGCATTGTAGATGCCACCGCCAGCCGGATCAACCTGACAGATGATAAGATCATGACCAATATTGCCAGCTACGGCAATACCACGGCAGGCACCATCCCGCTGCTGCTTTGGGATTATGAAAAACAGCTTAAAAAAGGCGATAACCTCATTATATCGGCTTTCGGCGGTGGTTTTACATGGGGCTCCGTGTGGGTAAAATGGGCCTACGACGGCAGCCGGTACGGCAAATAATTAAGACGAAAATACATCACACAAAAAGGGCGCATTCCAAAGAAATGCGCCCTTTCTGCATAAACAAAACAACAAATATCTTAATAGGTGCCTACATAGGTCTTAGGCACACCTGCCAGGGAGGTCCAGTTGATCCTGTAATGGTTCGGGCAGCCGGTCGTTACCACGTTGCCATTGGCATCTGTGCCAAACGTAACAGTAGCCACACGGTTGTTGAAGTAGTGTGTTTTAACCCCGGCCGTTGGCGCGTACCATCCACAGGTAGAACCTACCGTCACCGGCGTGTTGATCACTGTACTGAAAGAGTTGCCCGCGCGGTTGGTACCCCATACCACAGTATTGGCGTTTGAGTTGATGGTTGTATCGCCCGCAATGCTTAAGCCCGTTACCACGCCACCCGAGCCGGTCCAGGTTCTCTGGCGTGCCACAGACCAGGTTCTTTGTGTACCATCGTCAAAGGTCAGGGTCATATTACTGCTCCTGATCTTCCTCACAATGGTGGTAGGATTAGGCGATACACCAATATGCGCCACAATGCCCCCGCTCACATTGATGATGGTATGCGTGCCGTTGAGCGTATTTGATTTGCCGGTGGCATTTACGGTAACCTTGAAATTGTTGTAGGTAATAGAAAGTTCAGCTCCTGCGTCTTTCCATTTGGTGGTTGGATAGTTTGCCAGGTGCAATACAATAGAGCCGGTCCTGCTCCTGAGGCCATCGCATGAATTGCCGTTGTAATTGATGGTGATGATCCCCGATGACTTCTGCGTGCTGTCTACAGTGGCGTTGCAAAGACCCGGAATAGAGCTTGTTTTGAACCCGCTGAGGGTGGTTGCAGATAAGGTGGCCTCGGCATCATCCAGCGACATATCGGCCGATGTATTGGTGGTGGCCTCATCGTTGGCCTGCTGCGAAAACACGCTGGTTTCGTCGGCCGTCTGCGGAGTGGTGTCGGTCTTATCTTTTTTACAGGACGTCAATGTCAATCCTGCCATCACTACGGCAAGAGAAGCGGTTCTGAAGAGGATTTTCATGGCTATTGAGTTTTTGGGGTTATGCTATTTTGGAGGATTTGATGCCGTTTTGTAGCAGCAGGTTTAATGCCAGAACCGGCAAAACGTGCGAAATTTTAAAAGACCCGCGATTTTAACAAATAAGCCCCCTAAAAACCGTGAAAGCGCGGCCCCGGAAGGGCTGCCCGTTTTTTATCAACACCTTCAAACTTTAGAGGTGATGGCTTTGTAGGTTTCAGGAGAAACACTACCTTTGCAGCCGAATTAACAAAATCTCATTTACACATGTCTATCCAAGTTGGAAAAGTAGCCCAGGTTATCGGTCCGGTAGTGGACGTTAGCTTCGATTTAAACGGTGGCCAGTTGCCTAATATCTTAGATGCGCTTGAAATTGTTCGTGAAAACGGGCAAAAGTTAATACTGGAAGTTCAGCAACACGTTGGCGAAGACACTGTTCGCGCCATCGCCATGGATAGTACAGACGGCCTGTTCCGCGGGCTCGAGGTAAAAGGCACAGGCAGGGCTATTACCATGCCTGTGGGCGATAAGGTAAAAGGCCGTCTTTTTAACGTGGTGGGCGAAGCCATCGACGGGATCAACGACGTCAACAATAAAGAAGGCTACGGCATTCACCGCCAGCCCCCAAAATTCGAGGACCTTTCTACATCATCAGAAGTGCTGTTCACCGGTATCAAAGTGATCGACCTCATCGAGCCTTATGCCAAAGGTGGTAAGATCGGGTTGTTTGGTGGTGCTGGTGTGGGCAAAACCGTACTCATTCAGGAGCTCATCAACAACATCGCCAAAGGCCACTCGGGATATTCTGTGTTTGCCGGTGTAGGCGAGCGCTCACGTGAAGGAAATGACCTGCTGCGCGAGATGATCGAATCAGGCATTGTGAAATACGGTGATGCTTTCAAACACTCGATGGAAGAAGGCGGATGGGACCTCTCGAAAGTAGACCTCAACGAATTAGCAAAATCACAGGCCACCTTCGTGTTCGGCCAGATGAACGAGCCTCCCGGAGCACGTGCCCGTGTGGCCCTGTCGGGACTTACCATGGCGGAATATTTCCGCGATGGTGATGGCAGCAGCCAGGGCGGTCGCGACATCCTGTTCTTTATCGATAACATTTTCCGCTTTACACAGGCAGGCTCGGAAGTATCCGCCCTCTTGGGCAGGATGCCTTCGGCGGTAGGTTACCAGCCAACCCTCGCTACCGAAATGGGTGCCATGCAGGAGCGGATCACCTCTACTAAAAAAGGATCTATTACCTCTGTGCAGGCGGTATATGTACCGGCCGACGACTTAACTGACCCGGCCCCTGCTACAACCTTTGCCCACTTAGATGCTACCACTGTACTGAGCCGTAAGATTTCCGAGCTTGGGATCTACCCTGCGGTAGATCCACTGGATTCTACCTCGCGTATCCTGAATCCATCGGTATTGGGTGATGCACACTACAATTGCGCGCAACGCGTAAAAATGATCCTCCAGCGTTATAAAGAGCTCCAGGATATCATCGCCATCCTTGGTATGGACGAGCTCAGCGAAGAAGATAAACTGGTGGTGCAGCGTGCACGCCGTGTACAACGCTTCCTGTCACAACCTTTCCACGTGGCAGAACAATTTACCGGCCTGAAAGGCGTATTTGTGAACATCGAAGATACCATTAAGGGCTTCAACATGATCATGGATGGTAAAGTGGATGAATACCCTGAAGCGGCGTTCAACCTGGTAGGTACCATCGAAGAAGCTATCGAAAAAGGTAAAAAGATCTTATCAGACTCAAAATAATTAAAAAGACCAGCGCACGTATATCGTATCAGCATGAAATTAGAGATCATCACACCCGATAAGAAATTATTTGAAGGCCAGGTGAAATCGGCCGTGTTCCCGGGCTCCGAAGGCAGCTTTGGGGTGCTGAACAGCCATGCACCCATGATCGCCACCCTTAAGCAAGGCACCATAGAGCTCACCGAAGACAGCAACAACAAAGTGAGCTTTGCCGTAAAAGGTGGCGTGGTGGAAGTATTCAAGAATAAAGTAACTGTGCTGGCCGAGTAAATTTCTTTTCCAGTTACAGATCATAAGATCAGGTCCCGGTGCATGGTTTGTACCGGGATTTTTTTATGGAACAAAGTGCGCCGGCACATACAGGCACAAAAAAGCCCGCTCTCATAAGCAGGCTTTTTTTATTTGATGGCTTATTATTATTTTCCGCCACCTGGTTTAGGAGGCATTGGCTTGTTACCACCACCATTTGTACCATTGTTAGGCGTTTTAGGCGTGGCGCCGTTGGCACCCGGGATAGAAGCCGGCGGCATAGAGTCCAGTTTTTTCTTTACGAGCGGGAGGATGTCATCGCCAGGCTCTGAGAAAAGGATGTTACCAGTGCTTGAATCGAGTACGTATTTGTAGCTGTTCTCTTTGGCTACGGCCTCAATGCCTTTCTTGGCTTTTTCATAGATAGGCTTCGACAATTCCGCATATTTCTTCTGGTAGTCTTCCTGGGCCTGAGCCTTGAAGTCCTCGATCCGTTTGTTCAGCGATTGCAGCTCTTCCTGCCTTGTTTTCTTCACCAGCTCGCTCATGGTCGGTTCTTTCTCCATATAATCCTTGTACTTCGTTTCCAGCTCTGTTTGCATGGTGGCTACAGTGGCCTCAAGGTCTTTGAGGTATTTCTGGGCTACATCCTGCGCGGTTTTGGTCTCAGGCATCATGGTGATGAGAGAATCCAGGCTGATATGCGCAATTTTCTGGGCTTGGGAAAAAGTAACGGATCCAAATGTTAAAGCAACTACTGCAATTGTTTTGACTAGTTTTTTCATTCTGTTTTTGGTTTGTGTTGTATATATAGTTAATGATTATTTTTTATTGTAGCCCATATAGGTGAGCACATCCTCGCTTTTGTCGTATTTGTTGTTGGCATAAAGCATCGATACCTGCCCGGCCTTATCAAAAATAAAGGCCAGCGCACTTCTTTCGGCTACCGCTTTCACGGCGTTGTATACCTTATCCTGGATGGGTTTCACCAGCTCCATACGTTTTTTAAACAAGTCGCCATCTACGCCAAAACGCTGCTTTTGCAGGTCTTTTACCTCTTTTTCGCGGTTAATGATCTCGTTTTCACGCTTCTTTTTCATTTCATCGGTCAGCAGGATCGATTCCGCCTGGAAGGTTTTGTAGAGCTTATCGATCTCGGCATATTTCGCCTCCACTTCTTTCTGCCAGTCAACCGAGGTTTTATCGAGCTCGGCCTGCGCGGCTTTATATTCAGGAATATTCGACAGGATATAATCTGTATCTACGTACCCGATCTTCTGGGCAAAGCTGCTGATGGTAAGGCCAACTGCAAATAATGACGTTAAAACCAACTTTTTCATAATTTCTACAATTTGTGGGTGTTCAGCATAACGTATGCCAAGATACACATATTTTATATATTAACGTTTTTTTGGCTATAACTCGCCAAGCTGCGCACCAAGCGTGAAGTGGAACTGGCCCTTGCCATTGCCCACATTGGGGTTGCCAGGCACATTGTCGAAGCCCCAGCCGTAATCGAGACCAAGCAAACCAAACATCGGTAGGAACACGCGCAAGCCAACACCCGCGCTGCGTTTCACCTGGAATGGGTTAAAGTCCTTGTATTTGGCCCAGCTGTTACCCGCTTCCGCAAATCCTAATATAAAGATCGTGGCCTGGGGGTTCAACGAGATAGGATAACGCAGCTCCATGGTATAACGGCTCACTAGCGGATCGCCGGTAGAGCTGGACAGGGAGTTGTCGGTATATCCACGCAGCGCAATGATCTCGCGGGCCACGTAGTTCTGGTAACCGCTCAAACCGCTACCCCCCAGGTAAAAGCGCTCAAACGGCGCCACACCCACCCTGCTGTTGTACATACCCAAAAGACCGAAGCCGATCTTGGTACGCAACACGAGGTTGCGCGCTTCCTTGCCTTCCGAAGCCCTTTTGTTGGTGAGCTGCGTGAACCACTCGGCGGTGATCTTATATTTCTGGTACTCGATAAAGCGATAGCGGTCTGATGGTGCCAGGTTTGTATAATCCTTACCGTTAAATAAAGAATACGGCGGCGTGAGCTGTGCCATAAAAGAGAAGTTTGACCCGTTCTTCGGGAAGATCGGCGCGTCTACCGAGTTCCTGCTCAGGTTGAACTTGAAGTTGAGATCGTTTGCATAACCGTTCCTGAAAATAAAATAAGAGTACTTGTCGAGCGTGTAGTAATTATAGCTTACATCCGCAAACATGGAGAAATAATCGTCGGGTACTTTAAGACGTTTACCAAAACCAAGGGTACCACCGGTGATCTGCATCGACTGCCGGGCCGGGTTCGGGATCTTCTGTCCTTCGCCATCTACCGAATATTTTTTCTGGCCGTTGGTAAACTGCGAGTGGAAGACACTAAAAGTAAGCGAGTTTGGTTTTTTGCCGCCCAGCCATGGCTCTGTGAATGACATGTTATACGACTGGTAGTACAATCCGCTGGTTTGCCCGCGGATGCTGAACTTTTGCCCATCGCCTGTTGGAAGCGGGCTCCATGAGTGCGGTTTGAAAATATTGCGCATGGAGAAGTTGTTGAACGATACGCCCAGCGTACCTACCAGCTGGCCACCGCCCCAGCCACCCGAGAGCTCCACCTGGTCGGAAGGTTTCTCCTCCACTTTGTATTCAATATCCACAGTACCATCGGCCGGATTTGGCGTAGGTACCACGTTCATTTTTTCAGGGTCGAAGTAACCCAGCTGCGAAAGCTCCCGCTGTGTACGCATGATATCGGAACGCCTGAAAAGCTGTCCCGGCCTGGTACGGATCTCGCGGTAGATCACATGGTCGTTTGTTTTGGTGTTACCGCTCACTGTTACCTTGTTGATGGTAGCCTGCTTGCCTTCATACAGGCGGATCTCGATATCGATGGTGTCGTTGTGTACATTTACCTCCTGCGGCGTGATCTGGAAGAACAGGTAGCCATCGTCCATATAGAGCGATGAAATATCGAAGCCGTTGGGGTTCATATAGAGCTTCTGGTCGAGTAGCGACTGGTCGAACGTTTCGCCCTTCTTGATATTGAGAATGGTGTCGAGCTGCCCGCTCCTGTATTTGGCATTGCCCAGCCAGGTAATATTACCAAAGTAGTATTTGTTCCCCTCTTCAATGTATACATCAATGTTCACGCGGTTCTTCTTCACAAAATACACGGTGTCTTTCCTGATGCGTGCATCCCTGTAGCCTTTGCTGTTGTATTTATCGAGCACTGTTGGCAGGTCCTTGGCCAGGTTGTCTTCGAGGTATTTGCCGGAGTTGAAAGGATTATACAGCCTGAAAGGCTTGCTGTCTTTCATTTTGCGGCGAAGCTGCCATGAAGGCACAATGGTATTGCCATAAAAATGGAGGTTCTGGATCCTTACCTTCTTGCCTTTGTCGATATTGATAAACAGCGTGACGTGAGGGGTTTTGGCGGTTTTATCAGGCTCCGAGGTCACATCCACCTTCACATTGTAATAGCCCTTGTTCATGTAAAAATCGCGTACGGTATTTTTTATGTAGCCCACCGTATAATCTGTCACCACTTTTTCCCTGATCAGGCGGATCTTGTTGCGGATATCATCCGCATCGCCCTTCTTGATATTGCCCCTGAAAGAGAATTTCGACAGGCGGGGKCTTTCCACCACCACAATTTTGATAAAGGCGTCGTTGCCGATAACCTTGGTAAGGTATACCTGCACATCCTCAAACAAGCCCTGCTTCCAGAGGCTTTTGATCACTTCCGAGATCTTGTCGCCCGGGATCTGGATCTTATCACCAATGGTGAGGCCCGACAGCAGGCGGATAATGTTTTTATCTGTATACTCAGAGCCATCCACCTCTATACCGCCAATGATATACTCCTTTGGTTTTTCATAATCAACACCGGTATCGCCGTTGGTAGTACCCGTTTGGGCAAAGATCGTATGCGAGCATAAGAGCAGCAGGATCGCAAAGTATTTTTTCAGTATGGTCATGCTTTACATCGATGAAACCTGCTCGCTGGTTTTGCCGAAGCGGCGCTCGCGGTTCTGGAAATTAATAATGGCTTCAAACAGGTCGTTCTTCCTGAAATCAGGCCAAAGCTTGTCGGTGAAATAAAACTCGGCATAAGCCAGCTGCCAGAGTAAAAAATTGCTGATGCGGTGCTCACCGCTGGTGCGGATCATCAGCTCAGGATCGGGATATGCTTTGGTGCACAGGTATTGCTCAATGTGCTGCTCACCGATCTCGGAAGATTTAAGCAGCCCCTGCTCTATATCGCGGCCCAGCTGTTGCACCGCATGGGTAAGCTCCCATTTGGAGGAATAGCTGAGCGCCAGAATGAGGGTGAGCCCGGTATTGCCAGCTGTGGTGGCAATGGCTTCGTTGAGCTCCTGCAGACAGGCAGGTGGCAGGCTTTGCAGGTTGCCGATAGCCCTGAGCTGTACATTGTTCTTGTTGAGCCTCGGGGTTTCCATGCTGATGGTCGCCACCAGCAGCTCCATCAGGGCATCCACCTCTTCTTTGGGGCGATTCCAGTTTTCGGTGCTGAAAGCATAAAGGGTCATATAGCGTACACCTGCTTCACCAGCCCCTTCCACCACGTCGCGCACAGAGTTCACGCCCTCGTGGTGGCCAAATACACGGTCTTCGCCCTGTTGTTTTGCCCAGCGGCCGTTACCATCCATAATAATGGCGACATGGCTCGGCACCCTGGCCTTATCTATTCTTTCTAATAGGCTCATTTACCTGTAAAACAAAGATTTGCGAAATTACAAATTTAGGCGAAACGGGGCAATAAATAACATTTTTTAGTAATAAACGCTTATCAACAATGATTATTGCCGGTAGGGCCCGGGCAGCCCCGGCAGGCTACAGGCATTGCAGCGCAGCGGCATACTGCTGCTGGCACCAGGTTTCGGCAACCTCCATTTTATCGAACACCTTGAACAGGCAGCCGGGCTTGTTGAATTTCAGGTAAAAATTAGCGATCAGTTTATGCGCCAGTGTTTTCACCACCACGGCTATGCAGAGTTTTGGAAAATCGTCTTCATGCTCGCGCGAATAAGCCCGGGCGTTTTCGGTATACATCACAGAGCCATCTTCCGCGGAATAGATATAAGGGTACTTATGTGTACCAACCATGGCTTTATACGCGTTGAAATTTTCTTCAAGATGCGCGGCGGTGATCTCAGTATCTTTTTTGAACTGAACACGCATGATATTGTCGTCACAGAGCAGGATGTAGGCAGTGGCGGTTTCTTTTTTTTTTTTTTCATGGTAGTGGGGGATCACAAAAAAAAAGTAAATTAGTCCGGAAACAAATATATCCTTTTTAACTCACGATCATGAAATATTCGACCATAAAAAAAGATTTATTTATTGAGAACCGCCTGAACTTTATGAAGCAGATGAAACCGGGCGCCATGGCCCTGTTCATCAGCAATGATATCCTGCCCACCAATGCCGACGGCTCTTTTGGCTTTGTGCAGAACAGCGATCTCTTCTATTTGTGCGGCATAGACCAGGAAGATACCATCCTGTTACTGTTCCCCGATGTGAAAGATGGCCGGCATAAGGAAGTATTGTTCATCAAGGAAACCAGTGAGACCATTGCCATCTGGGAAGGCGCCAAGCTTACCAAGCAGGAAGCCACCGAAGTGAGTGGCATTGAGCATGTATACTGGTATACAGAATTTGATAAGATCCTGAAAACACTGGTATTCCAGGCAGAAACTTTTTATCTCAACTCCAACGAGCACACGCGCCGGTACATTGACATGGAAACCGCGCAGATGCGCTTCAACAGGCAGCTGATGGCGACCTACCCCCTGCATAAAACAGAACGCAGCGCCCCTGTCATGCACCGTCTCAGGTCTATCAAGCACCCGGTAGAGATCGAGCAGATCAGGCATGCCTGCGAGATCACCGAAAAAGGATTCAGGCGCGTACTCGGCTTTGTGAAGCCGGGCGTGTGGGAATATGAAATAGAAGCCGAATACATCCACGAGTTTGTGCGCAACCGCAGCAGGGGCTTTGCCTATGGCCCCATTGTAGCCGGTGGCTCCAACTCCTGCGTGCTGCATTACGTGGATAATAATAAACAGTGCAGGGAAGGCGATGTGCTGCTGCTGGACGTGGCTGCAGAATATGCCAACTATGCCAGCGATCTCACGCGTACCATCCCGGTGAGCGGCCGCTATACCAAACGCCAGAAAGATGTATACAACGCGGTGCTGCGGGTAATGAAAGCCGCCACCGCCATGCTCAAAGTAGGTAATACTTTCGAAAAATATAACAAGGCAGTGGGCGAGCTCATGACGGAAGAGCTGCTGCAGCTGGGCCTTCTTAAAACGGAAGACGTAAAGAAACAGGACCCTGCATGGCCCGCCTACAAAAAATATTTTATGCACGGAACTTCGCATTTCCTGGGCCTTGATGTGCACGATGTAGGTTTTTTCCATGAACCTATGCAGGCAGGCATGGTATTTACCTGCGAGCCGGGCATATATATCCGCGAAGAGAACCTGGGCATCCGCATCGAAAACAATATTCTCATTACCGCCAACGGCAACGACGATCTCATGAAGAACATCCCCATAGAGGCCGACGAGATCGAAGCGTTGATGAACGCCAAAAAATAACCGGCATCGCACCGGCGGAAGCGATCCTATATGCTAAAAACAGCTGGCTTCAAACATGGCACAGTCACCTTTCTCGATAAAGGGAAAGGGCGTGTGGTGGTGCTGTTGCATGGCTTTTTGGGCACCCACGAGATCTGGCAGCAAACCATCGATAACCTTGCCACTTCGTACAGGGTGATCGCCATCGACCTGCCGGGACACGGCGGCACCGACTGCTACGGCTATGTGCATTCCATGGAGCTGATGGCCAAATGTGTAAAAGCTGTGATGGACCACCTGCGCCTGAAAAAATATGTGATCGTAGGCCACAGCATGGGTGGATATGCAGGGCTGGCCTTTGCCGACCTGTTTCCCGAAAGGCTGAGGGGCCTGTGCCTGTTCCACTCCACAGCCTATGCCGACAGCGAAGAGAAAAAACGCGACAGGCGGAGAGCGGCCAAAGTGGTGAGGGCCAACGCCCCCCTTTATATCCGTGAAGCGGTGAAGAACCTGTTTGCCACCAAAAACCTCAGGTATCTCAAAGAAGAAATTTCCTTTACCCAGAAGATCGCGCTCAAAACCCCTAAGCGTGGCATTGTGGCGGCGCTAGAAGGCATGCGCGACCGCCCCAACAGGGATGTGATCCTGGGCATGGTACAATACCCTGTGATGATGGTGATAGGCGAGCACGACAACGTGCTGCCGGTAGCCCAACTGCTGGAACAATCCGAACTGATCCACCGCAAATATGTAGTGTACCTCGAGCATGACGGTCACATGGGTTTTCTGGAAAGCCCGCGCGTGACCCACAAGGAGCTCCGCAAATTTTTGAGAACCTGCTTCTCTTCCTGATGGCTGCTTTCACACCCCCCGGAGCCATAGGCTTATCCATTGTAGCCTGCAATGCAAAACATTTTGCAGCAGTGCAGCGGTATATACAGGTCTTTGAGCTTGATAACCGGCAGCTAAAGCCCGAAGACTTTTTGATAGCGCTGATGGATGATGCATTGGTGGGTTTTGGCCGCGTGAGAGAATACGCGGACTGCTCGGAGCTTTGCTCACTGGGCGTTACGGAGCCACACCGTTGCAAAGGTATTGGCAGCGCGCTGGTACAGGCACTCGCGCAAAAAGCACAACAGCCACTCTACCTTGTGTGCATCATCCCTCCATTTTTTGAACCACTTGGCTTTGCCACGTGTACGCATTATCCAACGGCCATGCAGCAGAAGCTGGATTATTGCAGCAGCGCCCTGCCCGTAGCGGAAGCCTATGTGGTAATGGCCAAAAAATAATTTGCGGCATTTATTTGCCTTTCTACCTTTGTAGCCATGTCATACATTATCTCCGGAATACAGCAGCTGGGCGTGGGCAATACCGATGTACAGCAAACATTTAAATGGTACCGCCAGGCTTTTGGCACGGACGTAAAGATCTTTGAAGAAGCCGCGCAGGCGGAACTGATGCTACCCTACACTGCCGGTAAGCCACACGCGCGCCACGCCATACTGGCCGTGAGCATGAACGGCGGCGGCGGATTCGAGATCTGGCAATATACCAGCCGCAAAGCGGAGTTCCCGGCATTTAAACCACAGCTGGGCGACCTGGGCATTTATATCGGCAAGATCAAATCGTACGACATACAGGCCTCTTACAAGCATCTCAAAAATTTCGGCGCGAAGATTTTGGGCAACATAACGGTTGCGCCCTATGGCAGGAAACATTTTTATATGGAAGACCTCTGGGGGAACCTGTTTGAAGTGGTGGAAGAGAGAACGGCCTGGTTCGAACAAAAACATTTTACCACCGGCGGGGTGCTGGGGGCCGTGATCGGCGTGAGCAATATCAACAAGTCTCTGCCGCTCTATCGTGAGATCCTGGGCTTTGATACCATTGTGAGCGATACCACTGCGGTACATGAAGACTGGGCTGGCCTCGACGGATCCGGCAAAACATGCAGGCGGGTACTGCTCAGGAACTCTAA
>BFBZ01001096.1_pt1 | contig 19497 bp, 18 predicted proteins | sample 1888401 | NCBI WGS metagenome assembly BFBZ01 (sample SAMD00112614, study PRJDB3348) | symbiont metagenome | host: Chara braunii | reverse complement strand
GGAGCCGGAACCGGTAGAGCCCGCGAGGCCCGGCAAACCAGCCGAAAGGCTGGTGGCCGGGGGCGGTGCTTCATCTGAGTCGAGCCCGCCTGAACCTAGCAAGTCGGCCTTGTTGCGGACCACCCAGAGCGGCGGGCTATCCACGGAATTGGACTCGCCCGCTCCGATGGAGGAAGGCGGGTTCGCTTGACCTGGCGAGGACGGGTCGGCCGTTGGCCGAGCGGCAAGGGCCGGAACCGGCCGGCCGAAAACAACCGCCCCACCCGGCTCACCGCCCGCCTCCGGCGCCGTCGCGTCCACCACCCACAGCACCAGGTCGGCGCCGGCCGCGCGCTCGCGCGCACGACGCACCCCCTCCTGCTCTACTGGATCATTGCTGTCGCGAATGCCGGCGGTATCGAGCAGCGTCACCGGATAGCCGTCGCGCTCAAGATGAACTTCGATCACGTCGCGTGTGGTTCCCGCGATCGGCGAAACGATCGCGGCCTCTCGGCGAGCGATGCGATTGAGCAACGTCGACTTGCCCGCGTTCGGCGGACCGGCAATCGCGACCACGAGTCCGTCGCGCAACCGTTCACCGCGCGCAGCACTCGCAAGCGCATCGGCAATTTCGTTGTGCAACTCTTGCGCGATCTTCAGCGCAGGACCAACCAAATCCTCCGGCACGTCGCCTTCGTCGGGAAAATCGATCCGCGCTTCGACGAGCGCCAGCGCGTCGATCAATCGCTTGCGCCAGCCCTCGGCGCGATCGCCGAGCAAACCCTTCATCTGGCGAAACGCCTGACGCCGTTGCGCCTGCGTCTCCGCATAGATGAGGTCCGCGAGGCCTTCGACCGCGGTGAGATCCAGCCGTCCGTTCTCGAACGCGCGGCGCGTGAATTCGCCGGGCTCGGCGAGCCGCAATCCTTCGATCGTGCCGAGTGCGTCGAGCACGCCGGCGATCACCGCGCGGCCGCCGTGAAGTTGAAGCTCTGCGCCGTCCTCACCAAGCTCGCTGTTGGCGCCGGGAAACCACAGCGCCAGCGCTTCATCCAAAACCTCTTTGTTTATAGGGTTTTTGATGCGTGCGAGCGAAGCGCGGCGCGGCTCCGGAATGCGGCCGATCAGCGCTTCGAGCGCGGCGCCCGCGCGCGGTCCGCTAATGCGCACGACGGCGATCGCCGCCGGCGGCCGGCCGGAGGAGAGTGCGAAGATCGTGTCGCGTGTGGTCATGACTCACTTTGTCACTGCGAGCACGGCCGATGCAATTGGACCAACGCTAGTCCCACGTCATGCCCCGCCTTGTGCCGGGCATCCACGACTTACTTTTTTGCGCGATGAGAAAGGCAGGAAAACTTGGATGGCCGGGACATAGGCGAGCGAAGCGACGCCGTTCTTCGAACGGCTATGCCCGGCCATGACGTGGAGAGAGTCGAGCCTCGCAGCAACGAACAAAAGTCGCGTCGCTCAAATTAAAAAAGCCCGGCTGGTGAGCCGGGCTTCTAAACTCGAAAGACCGTCAGCCGCTGCCGACGATCCTCGCGTTACTTCACCTTGAGATTCTCAGCCGCTTCCTTGCCGCGATTGGGAATGACATCGAATTCGATGTGCTGCCCTTCGTTGAGCGTGCTCAGTCCAGCGCGCTCGACTGCGGAGATGTGAACGAACACATCCTTGCCGCCGCCTTGCGGTTGGATAAAGCCATAGCCCTTCGTCGGGTTGAACCACTTCACAGTACCTGTCGCCACAGTCAGTCTCCGAGTTAAATAGTCGTGCCGCCGCCACACGAGTGTCAGACTGACAGCTCGCCGAGGCTGTGCAAAACATACCTCATATGCACAAGGGTGACCATCCCGCGGCCCTGCTGGAAGATTTTTCATAAAACCGCCCAGGCTCAAAAATCATGTCCTCTTCTTCGCGTTCGCAGCAAAACCGTCTCAGCCAAGAGACCAGTCCCTATCTGCTGCAGCACAAGGACAATCCGGTTGCCTGGTGGCCCTGGGGTCCGGAGGCGCTGGCCGAGGCCAAATCGACCAACAAACCGATCCTTTTGTCGGTCGGCTACGCGGCCTGCCATTGGTGCCACGTGATGGCCCATGAGAGCTTCGAGGACGACGCCACCGCCGAGGTGATGAATAAACTCTTCGTGAACATCAAAGTCGACCGCGAGGAGCGGCCGGACATCGATCAAATCTACATGTCCGCGCTGCATCATTTGGGCGAGCAGGGCGGCTGGCCGCTGACGATGTTTCTGACGCCGGCCGGCGAACCGGTGTGGGGCGGCACCTATTTTCCGAAAACCTCGCGCTACGGCCGACCGGCTTTCGTCGATGTGTTGAACGAGGTGGCGCGCCTGTTCAGCGAGGAGCCGGCCAAGATCGGCAACAACCGCGACGCGCTGATGCATCGTCTCGCGCAGCGGGCGCGGCCCGAGGGCAAGGTCGTCGTCGGCGCGAAGGAGCTCGGCCAGCTTTCGCACCAGATCGCGAACGCGCTCGATCCGACCCACGGCGGCATGCGCGGCGCGCCCAAATTTCCGAACACAGCGTTGTACGAGATGCTCTGGCGCACAGGCCTCCGGCAAGACGACCCGCGCTATCTCGATGCCGTCGAACACACGCTCGAACGGATCAGCGAGGGCGGCATCTACGATCATCTCGGCGGCGGTTTCTCGCGCTACTCGGTCGATGAACGCTGGCTGGTGCCGCACTTCGAGAAGATGCTCTACGACAACGCGCAGCTTCTCGAGATGCTCGCGCTCGCGTGGGGCAGGAGCGGCAATCCGCTGTTCAAGCGGCGCGCGGAGGAAACCGTCGGCTGGCTCAAACGCGAGATGACGACCGCGGGCGGCGCATTCAGTGCGTCGCTCGATGCGGACTCCGAAGGCGAGGAGGGCAAGTTCTACGTCTGGTCGCGCGCGGAGATTTTCAATGTGCTCGGCGAGGACGACGGCACGTTCTTCGCCAAGCACTACGATGTGACGGAAGAGGGCAACTTCGAGGGTCACACCATTCTCAACCGCCTCGCGGGGGTGCCGCGCACCGAGGACGACGAGAAGCGGCTGGCGGTGTTGCGCGACAAATTGTTCAAGGTGCGCGAGCCGCGCGTGCGTCCGGGCCTCGACGACAAGGTGCTGGCGGACTGGAACGGGCTGATGATCGCGTCGCTCGTCAACGCCGGCACGATGTTCGGCGAAGCGTCATGGATCGGCATGGCGAAGCGCGCGTTCGATTTCATCGCACGCGAAATGACGAAAGGCGACCGGCTTGGACATTCTTGGAGGGAAGGGCGCTTGCTCTATCCGGGATTGGCGTCGGATTTCGCAAACATGATCCGCGCGGCGCTCGCGCTCCATGAAGCGATGGGAGAGAAAGCGTATCTCGACCGCGCGCTCGCGTGGCAACACGCACTCGATCGGCATTACGCCAACCCCAACAACGGCGGCTATTACCTGACTGCGGATGATGCGGAAGGTCTGGTGATCCGGCCCGATTCCACCAGCGATGACGCGACGCCGAATCCGAATTCGATCGCCGCGGGCAATCTGGTGCGGCTTGCGGTGCTCGCGGGCGACGATCAATGGCGCGCAAAAGCTGACAAGCTGTTCGACGGCGTTCTAGCCAGTGCCGCGGATCATCTGTTCTCGCACGCGGCACTCCTGGATGCGCTCGATCTGCGGCTGAGTGCGGCGGAGATTGTCGTCACCGGACCGGACCATATGCGGCTCGCGGATGCGGCGCTGAAGCTGCCTTATCTGAACCGCATTGTGCTGCGCGCGCCGTCGGCCGATGCGCTTCCAGCTTCACATCCCGCTCAGGCCAAGATCGCGGCGACTCAAGGCAGCGCGGCGTTCGTGTGTGTGGGCGAGCGGTGTTCGCTGCCGGTGACGGAGCCGGGGAAGATCGCGGAGGCGGTGATGGGGATGAAGTCCGTGCCGCAAACCTGACAGGCGGCATTTCCGCGGCGCGCTCTCCACGTCATGGCCGGGCTTGTCCCGGTCATGACGTGGAGGGAGTTGGGTTAACCCGCTGAAGTCAGCAATCTCAGCCGCTATCGCGTCTCGCAGATATACCCTTCCGGGCATACGAAGCGCCGCCGCGGCGGGGGACGCCGTTGTGGCTGTTCCTGTTGTGAACGAGCCTGCGGCTGTGTGCGCTGTTGCTGCGCGCGTTGCGGCTGCCTCGCGTCGGGCTTCTTGGCTTCGTTGCGCTGACCGCCGCCCCAGAGCACCGGGATCCACGCCGCCATGTGATTGCGCGCGGCCTGCTCGGTGTCCTTGTCCGCGAGCGTCGTCATGCGGAATTTGATGAACTTGTTGTTCCAGGACGTGACGCACATGAAGCCGTCCTGGGGCTTCGCGCCATCGCGCGTCATGTGGAAGGTGGCGCACTGAAAGCGCGTCTCCTTCTTCGGATCCTCGATGGTGAAGTTGCGACGCAGATAGACCTGCGCGTAGAGGCCGCGCGGCTGCGCCAGGAACACGTCCTCGCGCGAGCGCTCGAACTCGGCGCGCACGATCGCCGACTTGGCGTCGGCGGGGATCGCGTTGCGCTTGAGATCGTAGATGTAGACGTCGAGCTTCCAGCCGGGCTGCGAATAGTCCAGGCCGTAACCTTCGCCCGGCTTGGCGCGCTCGAAGTTCACCGAATCGTTGAGGGTGAAGCCGCCGATCTCTTCCGGAGCCTTGAGCCCGAAGACCGTTACCGAAGCAATGGCATGGGCCGCTGTGGTGGCAGCGACCCCGAGCGCCAATGCTGCGAGGGCGGTCTTCAGAGAGGGCATCAAGTGTTCATCGATTCGAAGAACTCGGAATTGCTCTTGGTGTTACGCAGCTTGTCGAGCAGGAAGTCAATCGCATCCATGGTTCCCATCGGGTTAAGGATGCGGCGCAGCACGTACATTTTCTTGAGTACCGCAGGATCGGTGAGGAGTTCTTCCTTACGCGTGCCGGACCGGGTGATGTCGATGGCCGGGAAGGTGCGCTTATCGGCAACCTTGCGGTCGAGGATGAGCTCGGAGTTACCCGTGCCCTTGAACTCTTCGAAGATCACCTCGTCCATGCGGCTGCCGGTGTCGATCAGGGCGGTGGCGATGATGGTCAGCGAGCCGCCCTCCTCGATGTTGCGGGCGGCGCCGAAAAACCGCTTCGGACGCTGCAAAGCGTTGGCGTCCACGCCGCCGGTGAGCACCTTGCCGGAGCTTGGGACCACCGTGTTGTAGGCGCGGCCGAGGCGGGTGATCGAATCGAGCAGGATCACGACGTCGCGGCCGTGTTCGACCAGGCGCTTGGCCTTTTCGATCACCATTTCGGCGACCTGGACGTGGCGGGAGGCCGGCTCGTCGAAGGTCGAGGACACGACCTCGCCGCGCACCGAGCGCTGCATGTCGGTCACTTCCTCCGGGCGCTCGTCGATCAGCAGAACGATCAGGTAGCACTCGGGATGATTGGCGGTGATCGCGTGTGCGATATTTTGAAGCAGCACGGTCTTGCCGGTGCGCGGCGGCGCCACGACCAGGGCGCGCTGGCCCTTGCCGATCGGGGCGACGATGTCGATGACGCGCGGCGAGAGATCCTTCTTGGTCGGATCCTCGTGCTCCATCTTGAGCCGCTCGTCCGGATAGAGCGGCGTCAGGTTGTCGAAGTTGATCTTGTGACGCGCCTTGTCCGGGTCTTCGAAATTGATCGTGTTGACCTTCAGAAGCGCGAAGTAACGCTCGCCGTCCTTGGGAGAGCGGATCTCGCCTTCGAGGGTGTCGCCGGTGCGAAGGCCGAAGCGGCGGATCTGGGAGGGCGAAACGTAAATATCGTCCGGCCCGGGCAGGTAGTTGGCCTCAGGTGAGCGGAGGAAGCCGAAGCCGTCGGAGAGCACCTCAACGACGCCTTCACCGATGATGCTGACCTCTTTCGTCGCGAGCTGCTTGAGAATGGCGAACATCAGCTCCTGCTTGCGCATGGTGCTGGCGTTCTCGATTTCCTGCTCTTCGGCGAACTGGAGGAGCTCGGGGGGGGTCTTGGACTTCAAGTCCTGTAGTTTCATTTCCCGCATGCGGGTGGGGTCCTATGGGAATGGGCCTGCGGCGCTTTTCAACCGAACGGACGCGGGCAGAAAAAGGAAGGAAGGAAAAGCGCAGGTCTTGGGTTGGGCCGGGGTTTTTGAAGAACCTGGTGGCTTCACCTGATGCGACGGCCGGTCCGCTTTACGAAAGGACCGAGACTCGAATGCATCCGCCTACGTTCGGAGGGATACCCGGATATATACGCAAAAATCGCTGATTTTGCAAGGGAGCGGGCCGCAGCCCCATGGCCGTCAAAACGGCTTCACGACCACCAGAATGACGATCAGGATCATCAGGACGGTCGGCACTTCGTTGATAATCCTGTAGAATTTCGCGCTCTTGCGGCGCTTGTCGGCGGCAAAATCCTTCACATAGCGGCTCAACATGCCGTGAACGCCGGACATCAGAAACACCAGCAGAAATTTGGCGTGCATCCAGGGCGCCTTGAACCAGCCGCCCTTCCAGACGAGCCACAGGCCAAGCACCCAGGTCAGGATCATCGCCGGCGTCATGATGGCGCGCAGAAGGCGCCGTTCCATCACCTTGAAGGTTTCGGACTGGATCGAGCCGACATCCGCCGCGGAGTGATAGACGAACAGCCGCGGCAGATAGAGCATCCCCGCCATCCAGGCGATGACGGCAATGATGTGGAACGCCTTGAGCCACTCGTACATCGAACAGCCACTTCTCTTTCGCCTTACTCGGTGAATGCGATCTACCACATCGATCGCTCTTTGGGCGGCCGACTTTTACACGGCTCTCTCGTTCAGGACCTCTTCGACTCTAGAATCTAGATTCTTAGTTGTAGTGGTAGTGAATCGGTGGGTTGGACTCATGAATCGATGTCCACACTCCATCCCCGCGCACTTCTTCCATCCCCACTGTCCAAAACCTCTCCTGTGGATGCCGTTGGATAGTGATTCCGGTCATGGATTCAACGCACTGCGCCGGGATGGTGTGGGATGACGAGCGGCGGAATTCTTTTCCAGAGCACTCCACCTCGCATGGCGTGAGTCTTGTTCCTCGAGGCAGCGGTGGGGACATATTTGCAGCCTGTCCCGGCGGAAGCTTGCACGCGGCGGTCAGCCGTGGCCTCCTCCCCAGCGATCCACAGGCCGTCCGGCGCTTTTCCAGTGGTCTTGAACGAATGCCTCATCGCACCGGCAACTACTTCCACCTGCATCTGGTCTCGGACGCGACCGGCGAGACGCTGATCACGGTCGCGCGCGCGGCCGCGGCGCAATTCGCCAATGTGGAGCCGGTCGAGCACATGCATCCGCTGGTGCGCACGCAGAAGCAGCTCGACCGTGTGCTGGAGGAGCTCGACGAGGCGCCGGGCATCGTCCTCTACACGCTGCTCGAACGCGAACTGGCGCATCGGCTCGAAGAGAAATGCCGCGCGCTCGGTCTGCCGTGCCTGTCGATCATGGGCCCGGTGCTGCAACTGTTCCAATCGTATCTCGGCGGCGAGACCAAGCCGCGCGTCGGCGCGCAGCACGCGCTCGATGCCGACTACTTCAAGCGCATCGACGCGCTGAACTTCACCATGATGCACGACGACGGCCAGCACACCGACGATCTCGAACTGGCCGACGTGGTGCTGGTCGGCATCTCGCGCACCTCGAAGACGCCGACCTCGATCTATCTCGCCAACCGGGGTGTGAAGACCGCGAACATTCCGCTGGTGCCCGGCGTGCCGGTGCCGTCGAATCTCGAGACTTTGAACAATCCGCTTGTGGTCGGACTCACCGCGAGTCCGGAGCGCATCGTGCAGATCCGCCAAAACCGCTTGCTGGGGCTGCGCGCCGAGCACGACGCCGATCAATATGTCGACCGCCAAGCGGTGACCGAAGAGATCGCGGTGTCGCGAAAGCTCTGCGCGCGTCACAACTGGCCGGTGATCGACGTGACGCGCCGCTCGATCGAGGAAACCGCCGCGGCGATCATTACGTTGCTGGGCGAGCGCCGCCGGCATCCTGTGAACTGACATGTCTCTCTGGCTTTCTCCCCATCCGCTCGTGCTCGCCTCCAAAAGCGCGAGCCGCCGCGCGCTGATCGAAGCCGCCGGTGTGCCGGCGGAGATCAGGCCGGCCGATATCGATGAGCGCGGCATTGAGGAGCGCGCGGGCCTCACCGATCCCGGCGCGGCCGCGGCGCTGCTCTCGCGCGAGAAGGCCAAGGCGGTGGCGAAGGAATTACCAGGACGGTACGTGCTCGGCGCCGACCAGACGCTGGCGCTCGGCACGCGCCGCTTCTCCAAGCCCAAGGACCGCGACGCCGCGGCGGATCAGCTCCGCACGATGCGCGGGCAGACGCACGCGTTGCATTCCGCGCTTGCGATCGCCAGGGACGGCGTCATCGTGTTCGAGTGCATCGACGTGGCGCGGCTGACGATGCGGGATTTCTCGGAAGAATTCCTTCAGGCCTATCTCGACACGGTCGGACCGTTGGTGACGACGAGCGTCGGGGCCTATCAGCTCGAAGGCGCCGGTATCCAACTGTTCGACAAGGTCGAGGGCCATCATTCGACCATCCTCGGCCTGCCGCTTTTGCCGCTGCTCGCCTGGTTGCGGCAGGCGGGTCTGCTTGCCAAATAGCGCACCATGATCATTCTCGGCCTCACCGGCTCGATCGGCATGGGAAAGTCCACGACGGCGAAGATGTTCGCCGACGAGGGCGTGCCCGTGCACGACGCCGATGCCACTGTGCATCTGCTCTATGAGGGCGAGGCCGCGCGGGAAATCGAAGCTGTATTTCCCGGCTCCACGCGCGACGGCAAGGTGGATCGCACGCTGCTCGCGCAACAAGTGGTCGGCAGGCCGGATGCGCTGAAGGCGCTGGAAGCGATCGTGCATCCGCTGGTGCGGAAGGAGCGGGAGAGGTTCCTCGCCGAAGCGGAACGTGCAGGGGCGAAGATTGCGGTGCTCGACGTGCCGCTGCTGTTCGAGACCGGCGGTCATGCCGACGTGGATGCGGTGGTGGTCGTGTCGGCGCCGGAGCATGTCCAGCGGGCGCGGGTGCTGGAGCGCGGCGTTCCCGCCGAGAAGCTCGACGCGCTGCTGGCGCGTCAGATGCCCGACGCCGAGAAGCGTGCGCGGGCGCACTTCGTGGTGGATAGCGGGCAAGGGTTCGACCACGCCCGCGCGCAGGTGAAGAGCATTTTGGCGGAGGTCGTTAAGATGCGGCCTAGACTCAGGTGATTCGATCTTCTCCGGTGTCATCACCCGCGAAAGCGGGTGATCCAGCACTTAACTTAAGAAAAGCTGGATACCCCGCTTTCGCGGGGTATGACAGCAGAGTGCGGGTGATGGCAGTCCGGGGTGGGCTGGCAGTGAAGTTAAAACAGAGACGCTGAGACCAAGATGCGCGAGATCGTTTTCGACACCGAGACCACCGGCCTCGATCCCTCCACCGGCGATCGGCTGGTCGAGATCGGCTGCATCGAACTGGTCAATCGCTTTCCGACCGGCAACACGTTTCACCGCTATCTCAATCCCGAACGCGACATGCCCGAACCCGCGTTCAAGGTGCACGGGCTGAGCATCGAGTTCCTCAGCGACAAGCCGCTGTTTGCAACGATTGTCGAGGACCTGATCGAGTTCCTCGGCGACGCGCCGCTGGTCGCGCACAACGCGATGTTCGATCTCGGCTTCCTGAACGCCGAGTTGAAACGCGCCGGCAAGGAATTGGTCGCGCGCGAGCGCCTTGTCGACACGCTGATGATGGCGCGCCGCAAGCATCCCGGCGGCTCGAACAAGCTCGACGATCTCTGCGCGCGTTACAAGGTCGATAACTCCAAGCGCACCAAGCACGGCGCGCTGCTCGACGCGGAATTGCTGGCCGAGGTCTATATCGAGATGACCGGAGCGCGGCAGGCGAGCCTCGGCCTTGCGTCGCTGTCCGCGGGTGGAGAGCGCGGCAGGTCCGGCGCGGTGCGCCAGCGTCCGGCGCCGCTTGCTTCGCGGCTCACGGCGGAAGAGATCGAGCGACATCGCGCGTTCGTCGGGAAGCTGGGCGAGGCCGCGATCTGGAAAAAGTATCTCGCGGACGACAAGCCGGCGGGTTGAGGCGACAGCGGTTCAAGCCTGTTGCGGTCGTTTGCACGGCTTGATTTGATCGGCGTCGTCGTATTGACCTGACCCGATTGACGCTCGCCGCCATCATGGCCTTCATCGAAAAGCTGCTGCGCGAGATGACGCTGGACGAGAAGATCGGCCAGCTCACGATGGGCAACATCGGCGGCGTCATCCATTCGAACAATCCGAGCGACGACGACCTGCTCGACGATCTGCGCGCCGGGCGGCTCGGCAGCCTGATCGGGATTTACGGCGAGGCCGCGACCGCGCGGCTGCAACGCATCGCGGTCGAGGAAACGCGGCTGCGCATTCCGCTGATCTTTGCGTGCGACGTGATGCACGGCTATCGGACGATCTTTCCGGTGCCGCTGGGCGAAGCGTCGGCGTTCGATCCTGACCTGTGGGAGCGCACCGCGCGTGTGGCCGCGGCCGAGACACGCGCCGACGGTGTGACGCTGACATTCGCGCCGATGGCCGACGTCACGCGCGATCCCCGCTGGGGACGCGTGGTCGAATCGCCCGGCGAGGACCCGTGGTTGGCCGCGCAATTCGCGGCGGCCAAGGTGAAGGGCTTCCAGGGTGCGGACCTCAGCCGCTCCGATGCCGTCGGCGCGACGGTCAAACACATCGGCGCCTATGGCGCGGTGACCGCAGGCCGCGATTATGCCTCGGTCGATATTTCCGAACGGCAATTGAACGAGGTCTATCTGCCGCCGTTCCGCGCCACGGCCGAAAACGGCGTCGCCGCGATCATGCCGTCGTTCAACGATCTCGCCGGTGTGCCGACGACGGCAAGTGCGACGCTCCTTCGCGATATAGTGCGCGGCCGTTGGGGTTTCGACGGCGTGATCGTGAGCGACTTCAACGCCGTACCCGAACTCATCAAGCATGGCGTCGCGGAGGATCTGGCGCAGGCCGCCGCGCTCGCGCTCCGCGCCAGCGTCGATATCGACATGCTGGGCACGGCCTACATGCTCGGCCTTCCGGTCGCGCTGAAGCGCGGCGACGTCACGATCGAGATGATCGACGAGGCGGTCCGCCGTGTGCTGACGCTGAAGGTGAAGCTCGGGTTGTTCGAGCGGCCGTTTCCGGCTGCGCGTGGAAGCGCCGAGCGCGAGGCGCGTGCGCTGGCGCGCGAGGCCGGGACGAAATCGCCCGTATTGCTGAAGAACGAACAGAGCTTGCTACCGCTCAAGCCGCAGCAGCGCATTGCCTTGATCGGTCCCGTGCTCGGGGGTGATCTGCTGCTCGGTGGTTGGCAGGCGGCTGGCAATGACGTGAAGGTGGTGACGATCCGCGAAGGCCTGAGCGCGGTGATGTCACCGGGCACGCTGTCGTTTGCCAAAGGCGTCGATCCCATCGGCGACGATGTGAGCGGCATCGCCGAAGCGGTGCGGATCGCGCGCGAGGCCGATGTCGTCGTGCTTTCGATCGGCGAGCTTGAGGGCCACACCGGCGAAGCGGCGAGCCGCGCGGACATCGATCTTCCGGGCCGTCAGCGTGAGCTTGCGGAAGCGGTGCTCGATACCGGCAGGCCGACGGTGGTGCTGCTTTCGGCTGGGCGACCGCTCACGCTGCCATGGCTGTTCGAGCGCGCGCAGGCCGTGATGGCGCTGTGGTTCCCCGGCATCGAGACCGGCAACGCGGTGGCGGACCTGCTATTCGGCCGCGCCAACCCGAGCGGAAAGCTTGCGATCTCCTGGCCGCGGTCGGTGGGGCAAATTCCGATCTTCTGCGGCGAACGGCCAACGGGGCGGCCGTTCTCGACGAGCGACATGTACACCAGCGGCTATCTCGACACGCCGGTGACGCCGCAGTTCCCGTTCGGCCACGGCTTGTCTTATTCGCGCTTTGAGATTGGCAATCTGCGCACGAACGTTGCGGCGTTTACGACAGCGGACACCATCATCATCGAAGCCGATGTCTCCAACGCCGGCGCGATGGCCGGCGAGGAAACCGTGCTGCTCTTCGTACGCGATGTGGTGGCATGGCCTGCGGCTCCGGTGATGGAGCTGCGCGGCGTCAAAAAGATACGGCTTGCGCCGGGGGCGTCAGGAACCGTGCGGTTCGAGCTTGCCGTGAAAGCGCTCGCGTTCCCCGGCGGCGATCTCGGCCCCGAGGTTCAGCCTGGTGAATTCGAGCTGATGGTTGGATCGAGCGCCGCGCCAGCGGCGCTGGCGCGGACCCGCATCCGAGTAAACGGCTGACTTAAGCCTGCGCCTGCTGCGCGGCCTGCAAGCGCTGCTGATACAGCGACACGAAATCGATCGGATCGAGGAGGAGCGGCGGATAGCCGCCGTTGCGCACCGAGGTCGCGACGATCTCCCGCGCGAACGGGAACAGGATGCGCGGGCATTCGATCATCATGATCGGCTGCACCTGCTCTTGCGGCACGTTCACGATGCGGAACACGCCGGCGAAGGTCAGGTCGAAGCTGAACAGCACGTTGCCGGCGGTCTCGGCCTTGCCCTCGAGCTTGAGCTCGACTTCCACGTCGGTGTCGGCCAAAGGCTTCGCCGTCACGTTGACCTGAACGCTGATCTGCGGCGGCTCGGTCTGCTGGAGCGAGCGCGGCGCGTTCGGGTTCTCGAACGAGAGATCCTTGGTGTACTGCGCGAGGCAAGAAAGCTGCGGCGCGCCTTCATTCGGCGGCGGATGGGCAGGACCATTGCCGTTGGTCGGCATCGACATGAACTCGTACTCCCAGCAAAAATTTCGTTTTTCGGGTGTGTTTCGGCGGTGTGGCTAACACGCCGGGCGAGGTGCGACAAGAATGCGCGGCTTGGAAACGTTAAACACCTAGTGCCGATCCGGCTCGTCTTGCCGCGGCGGCTTTGCGCGACCCGGGAGTTCTTTGTCGGGGACCTGACGCCATTCGTCCGGATCGAGATCGACGACGCCGGTCTGCTGCTCGGTGCGACGCGTCACCGCACCGCCGACAGCGCTGGCGAGCCAGCGCCGCAGCGTGGGGATGAGCAACAGAAGCCCAATCGCGTCGGTGATGAAGCCGGGCAGGACCAGCAGAAGACCGCCGAGGACCGTCAGCAGGCTGCCGGCATGGGCCTCAAAAACGGTCATGCCGCCGTCACCGACAGCGCTGCGGAATTGGGCAAGCTGGGCGCGTCCCGCGTGCTGCAGGACCAGGACGCCTAGGATCGATGTCAGGATGGTGAATGCGACGGCCTGGAGGAAGCCGAAATGGGCGGCGACCGCCACAAAAACCGCGATTTCCGCGATCGGCAGCAGTGCAAGGCTGAGGAAAATCCACTTTACCATGGGAGGGGTTCCGCCCGCGCCGCGGTTGGCGCGGGAGCGGGGATCGTCTAATGTCGAATCCGACATATGTTTGCCGGCCGAAGTGGCCCGCGCCTCTGGATGGTCTAAGTCGCGTGCTTACATTATAGCGGCGGAACGGGCCTTGCGCCTTGGATTGAAGCCGCAGACGGCCGGTTCACGAAAACCGCCTCGGGAGCATGCGAGACGTGTTCGATATTTATACCATCATCTTCCTGGCTCTCGCGGTCTTCATTTTCCTGCGATTGCGCAGCGTGCTCGGTCAACGCACCGGCCGCGAACGCCCGCCGATCGAGCCGTTCAACTCTGCGCGCGACGTGCGCCCGAGCGCCGACGGCAAGGTCGTCGCGCTGCCGGGCCGCGCACCTGATGCGGCGCCGCGCTCCGCGGAGCCGGATGAAGAGCCCGCCGATCGCTGGAAAGGCGTCGCGGAGCCCGGTTCGGCGGTGGCGCTCGGCCTCGACGCGATCGTGAAAGACGATCCGAGCTTCGATCCCAAGCATTTCATCACCGGCGCCAAGCAGGCCTACGAGATGATCGTGACCGCTTACGCGCAGGGCGACCGCCGGCAGCTCAAGAGCCTGCTCGGCCGCGAGGTCTATGACGGCTTCGACGCCGCGATCACCGGGCGCGAGGAGCGCAAGGAGACCGTCGAATCGCGCTTCGTCTCGATCGAGCGCGCGGAGCTGATCGGCGCCGAGATGCGGGGCAAGACGTCGCAGGTGACGGTGCGCTTCGTGTCGCAGCTCGTCTCGGTGACGCGCGACGCGCAGGGCAATGTGATCGACGGCAATCCCGACAAGGTGACCGACGTCACCGACATCTGGACGTTCGCGCGCGACATCACGTCGCGTGATCCCAACTGGAAACTGGTGGCCACCGAAGCCGGGCAATGATGGCGGGGCGGAGACGCTTTCACCATTTAACGAATCGGATCGCGGGCACCGCACTCTTCCTCTTTGGCCTCATCGCTTCCGATGCCGCGCTCGCCCGCGGACGGGTGACGCTGTCCAATTCGCAGATGGAGCCGGCGTTCTGGGACAAGATGGAAGGCTGGGCCGACGACGACCACATGGCCGCCTTCGACACATTCATGCAGAGCTGCAAGGCGATCCTGAAAAGCGGCGCATTGCAGCGCGCGCAGCGGCCTCTGCTCGGCGCGCTCTATAACGTCTGCCAGTACGCCGAGGGCAACAAGCCGAAGAACCTCGAAGAGGCGCGCGCGTTCTTCGAGAAGAACTTCCGCCCCGTCAACGTCGCGCCGGTCGGCGAGAAGGAAGGCTTCTTCACCGGCTATTACGAGCCGGTCGTCGACGGCACGCGTGAGCCGAAGGACGCTTTCACCTATCCGCTCTATCGCAGGCCGGGCGGGCTTCTCTCCGGCGGCAAGATGCTGCGCGCGGCCGCGTTCGGCACGCGCAAGGGCAAGAAGCGCGCGTCGCGGCGACTTGCCTCGTTCTACGACCGTGCGGCGATCGAGGACGGCGCGCTCGCCGGACGCAAGCTCGAGATCTGCTACCTGAAGGACCCGGTGGATTCGTTCTTCATCCACATCCAGGGCTCGGTGCGCGTGAAGCTCGACGACGGCTCGATGATGCGGCTGAACTACGACTCGCAGAACGGCCACAAGTACACCGCCGTCGGCAAATTCCTCATCGACCGCAAGATCTACACGCGCGAAGAAATGTCGATGGAGAAGATCCGCGAGTGGATGAACGCCAATCCGGAAGAGGGCAAGGAGCTGCGGCGGCTCAACAAGTCCTATGTGTTCTTCCGTGAGACCGGCCTCGCCGACAACGAGGAAGCCGTTGGCGCGCAGGGCGTGTCACTGACGCCGTGGCGCTCGATCGCGGTCGACCGCAACCTGCATGTCTACGGCACGCCGGTGTTCGTCTCGGCGATGCTGCCGATCGACAGCGAGGAATCGACGACGCCGTTCCGCCGCCTGATGGTGGCGCAGGACACCGGCGGCGCGATCGTGGGACCCGCGCGCGCCGACATCTATCTCGGCGCGGGCGCGGAGGCCGGCGTGATCTCGGGGCGGTTCAAGAATCCGGGACGTTTCACCATGCTGTTCCCGAACGAGGTCGATCCGTTCAAGCAGGTTCGCGACATTCCGCTGCCGCGCCCGCGGCCGAAGCTTCCGGGCGACGACAAGCCGGAGCTGGTGGCGGAGAAGCCGGCGGCGCCGGTTGTTGCACCCGCCGCGCAGCCGGAGAAGAAGGCCGAGCCCGCGAAACTCGCGGTGGCGAAGCCCGAGCCGGTGAAGCCTGAGAAAAAGCCGGCAACGAAGAAGATCGAGGCTGCGAAGCCTGAAGCGAAGAAGGTTGAGGCCAAGAAGCCGGATGCGAAGTCCGAGACGAAAAAAACCGCAGCGCTGACCAAGCCTGACGCCAAGAAGAAAGAGGCCGAGGCGAAGAAATCTGACGCCAAGAAACCCGACGCCAAAAAAACCGAAGCTACAAAGCCAGAAATCAAAAAGCACGCGCCGAAGACCGACGCAAAAACCAAGTCTGCCGCACAGGCCCTCAAGCCATCCGGCCCGCCGATCCGCAATGAGTAGGCGGCGGCTCAACGAAGACGAGCGCACGCTCTGGACTGTCGTCACAAAAACCATCACGCCGCTGAAGAAGCGCGCCGCGGCTGACGACGAACCGGCCGCGCCATCGCGGCCTAAATCCTCCACAGGTCTTGCGCCCGCTCCAATCAAAACGCGCAGCAAGCCGGTCGCTCATCCTTCCTACGCGCCCGCACTGCCTCCGCCGCCCGCACCGTCGTTGGTGCCGCTCGGCCGTAAGCTGAAGAAGCGTGTCGCGCGGGGTTCGGAAGGGATCGACGGGCGGCTCGATCTGCACGGGCTGACGCAGGCGGAGGCGCATCACGCGCTGCTGCGCTTCCTGCGGCACGGCCAGGAGCGCGGCGCGCGTATTGTTCTCGTCATCACCGGCAAAGGCGACGGCTCGGGCGAGCGCGGCGTGCTCAAGCGCCAAGTGCCGATGTGGCTCCGACTGCCGGAGTTTCGCGGCTATATTGTCGGCTTTGAGGATGCCGCGCATGGGCATGGCGGCACCGGCGCGCTCTATGTGAGGATCAAGCGCCGCCAGTCCGATTGAGGAATCTCGGCTTTCGTCATAACAATGTCCAATTATTGGGCCAAAAGTAGTACATTGTTATAACGTCGGGTCGCCCATGAAGACGCATATCCGCCGGATGGGGAACTCCCAGGGGGTCATCATCCCCCGTCTTCTGCTCGACGAGGTCGGGCTCAAGACCGACGACACGGTGGAACTGAAGGTCAACAAGAAGGGCCGGATCGTCATCGCCCCGCGCAAGGAGAAAAACCGCGCCGGCTGGGCCGAGGACAGCAAACGCCTCGCGGACGGGGGCGAGCAGGGCACCGCGCTTCCGCCGTTCGACCGGAACGCCAAATGGTGAATCGCGGCGAGGTCTGGCTCACCGAGTTCGACACGCCCGGAGAGGCGAACGGCGGTTCGCATCCATGCGTGGTCGTCTCTCCGCCGGAGATCCACGACTTCCTGCGCGTCGTGATGGTCGCACCGGTGACGGCGGCGACCAAGCCCGCTGCCTATCGCGTGCCGGTGAAGCTCGCAGGGCTTGAAGGTGTGATTCGGCTCGAGCAGTTGCGCACGGTGGACCGGCGGCAACTCATCCGCCAAGTCGGTGCGGTGGAGCGGCAGACGCTCGACACGGCACTCGCAACTTTGCGCGAGATGTTCGCCGAGTAGCGATCACTCTGCCGCCTGCGAGGCGGCGATGTGCTGCCTGAACTTCGGCATCACCTCTTCGGCGAGCCGCTGCATTGCTTCGCGCTCGAAGGCTTCGTTCGCACCACCCCAGTCGAGGCCCATCTTCAGCAACCCGCCGAACGGGCCGACGCGATCACGGAACGCGATCAATTTATCGAGCACGGTCTTCGACGAGCCGTGGATGATGCACTCGTTCATCACGGCGTCCGGCGTGCATTCCGCATCGGCCATGTCGGCGCGCGGCTTGATGGTGATGAGGCGCTTCGCCTTCGTCAGCGCGGTGTGCATGTAGTTGAAGAAGTAGCGGTTCGCCGCGCCGTCGCCGAACACGCGATCCTGCGCCTCGGCGTCGGACGATGCGACGATGATGTTGCGTGAGATGCGCCAGTTTTCGCCGCGCGGGATTTTCCCTTCGGCGCGGCAGGTGTCGGCATAGACCTTCCAGTGCGACGCGATGGAATAGGCCGGTGCGGCAGGCCCCGAGATCATGCCCCAGCCGCGCGATGCGGCCATCGCCGCGGTCGATGAATTGGGACTGCCGATGGAGACATGCAGCGGCGGGTGCGGCTTCTGGTAGGGCTTCGGCATTTCGCCAAAGCCAAGCTCCGGCACGATCACCTTCTCGATCTTGATGCGCCAGAACTCGCCTTGCAGATCGTAGGGCGGGTTCCGCGCCCAGATGCGCAGAATGAGATCGATGGATTCGAGGAACTTGCGCTGGCGCAGCGCGCCGTCGAACACGTCGAACAGTTCGAAGTCCGACGCGAGGCCGCCCGAGCCGACGCCGAACATGAAGCGGCCACCGCTCATGTGATCGAACTGCGCGGCTTCGGCGGCGACAATCGCCGGATGATGGTTCGGCAGGTTCACCACCGCCGTACCGAACGTGAGGTTCTTCGTCTGCGGTACCAAACCCGCAAGGAACATGAGCGGCGAGGGGATCGGCTCGGTGGTCGCCGAGAAATGCTCGCCCATCCAGACTTCGTCGTAGCCGAGCCGGTCGGCGTAGAGACACTTCGCGGTGTTCTCGTCGAGGCGGTCCTTCAGGAGCCGTCCCGGCGGATGCACCGGCATCATGAACATTCCAAGTTGCATTCGAACTTTCGCCCTTCACTCTGCTGTCATGCCCCGCGAAGGCGGGGCGGCCAGTGCAACACGGCAAGTGCTGGATCGCCCGCCTTCGCGGGCGATGACACCTGAGATTATTCAGCCGCTTGTGCAGTTCTTTGCGCCATCGTGTGCTGGCGGAATTTCGGCATGACATCCTGCGAGAGCAGCCGCATCGACTCGCTCTCCCAAGCCTTGTTCGTGCCGCCCCAGTCCATGCCGGTCATGAGCAAGCCGCCGAACGGGCCGACCTTGTCACGGAAGGCGACGAGCTTGTCGAGCACGGTCCTCGGCGAGCCGAACAGCACGCATTCGCGCGTGATGGCTTCGACGGTCGCCTCGGCGTCCGGCATGTCCGCGCGGGGCTTGAGAATGACGAGCAGGCCGACCTTCGACAGCACCTCGCGCATGTAGGTGTAGAAATAATTGTTCGACGCCGGCGGACTGAACACGCGCTCTTCCGCTTCTGCATCCGTCGGCGCGACCATCATGTTGCGTGCGACGCGCCATTGGTCGCCGGAGGGCTTGATGCCGGCGGCCTTGCAGGCCTCCGAGTAAACCGTCCAGTGCGAGGCGACGGAGTGGGTCGGGATAATGTTGGCCGAGAGCATCCCCCAGCCTTTCAGTGCCGCGGTCTTGGCCGAAGACGAGTTCGGGCTCGCGAGTGAGATGAAGATCGGCGGGCGCGGCTTCTGATAGGGCTTCGGCATATAGCCGATGCCGAGCTTGGCATCGACGCCGTCCTTCAGCGAAATGTTCCAGAACTCGCCTTTGAGATCGTAGGGCGGATCTTGCGACCAGATCTTCTCGATCATGCCGACCGCTTCGACGACCATGCGGTTGCGCGCATGAACGTCGGGATTCCTGAACAGCTCGAAGTCCGACACGAGCCCGCCGGGCCCGACGCCCATTAGGAAGCGGCCCTTGCTCATGTGATCGAACTGCGCGCATTCCGCGGCGACGATCGCGGGATGATGGTTCGGAATGTTGATGACGGCGGTGCCGAACGAGAGGTTCTTCGTCTGCGGCAGCAGGTTCGCGAAGAACATCATCGGCGAGGCGAACGGCTCGGTGCTCGCGGAGAAATGTTCGCCGAGCCACAGCTCCTCGAAGCCAAGCTTGTCCGCCAGCAACGACTTCTCAGTGTCCTCCTCGAGCGTGCTGGTCAGGGTGCGATCCGGCGGATGCACCGGCATCATGAACATTCCCAGGCGCAT
>BFBZ01001093.1_pt1 | contig 19514 bp, 17 predicted proteins | sample 1888401 | NCBI WGS metagenome assembly BFBZ01 (sample SAMD00112614, study PRJDB3348) | symbiont metagenome | host: Chara braunii | reverse complement strand
GCACCAAGCGTCAGGCGTCGGACATCGTTGCCGATGCCGCGCAGCGTTCGGCCCAGTACTACGTCAACTCGCGTTGGCTCGGCGGCATGCTGACCAACTGGAAGACGATTTCGAACTCGATCCAGCGCCTGCGCAAGCTCGACGAGATGCTGGCCGGCGAGGCACAAGGGTTGACCAAGAAGGAACGCCTGAACCTCGACCGCGAGCGCGAGAAGCTCGACAAGGCACTGGGCGGCATCAAGGACATGGGCTCGACGCCGGACCTGATGTTCGTCATCGACACCAACAAGGAAGCGATCGCCATCCTCGAGGCCAAGCGCCTTGGCATCCCGGTCGTCGCCATCATCGATTCGAACTGCGACCCGGACAAGATCGACTTCCCGATCCCCGGCAATGACGACGCGGCCCGCGCCATCCAGCTCTACTGCGATCTGATCGCCAAGGCTGCGATCGACGGCATCGCTCGCCAGCAGGGCGCGCTTGGCGTCGATATTGGAGCCTCGATCGAAGCTCCGGTGGAACCGGCACTCGATCCGGCTCCGTCGACCGAGACCCCGCAGGCTTAAACGGCGAGGGCCGGTCCCGGCCTTCATCTTTCTAATATTTTGGCACGCTAAACGGACGCATCATCGAGATTCGGTGGTGCGTCGGTGCATTTAAAACAAAGAGGCGACAATGAGCATTTCGGCTGCACAGGTCAAAGAACTCCGCGACTTGACCGGCGCGGGCATGATGGACTGCAAGGCGGCGTTGACCGAGACCAACGGCAACATGGAAGAGGCCGTCGACTGGCTGCGCAAGAAGGGCATTTCCAAGGCCGACAAGAAGGCCGGCCGCACTGCCGCCGAAGGCCTGATCGGCGTCGACAACGGCGTGCGTGAGGCCGCTGTGGTCGAGGTCAACTCCGAGACCGACTTCGTTGCCCGCAACGCGGCGTTCCAGGAAATCGTCGCCAACGTTGCCAAAGTCGCGCTCGCCTATGGCACGACCGACGCTGTCGCTGCCGCCAAGTACCCGGGTTCGGACAAGTCGGTTACCGACACCATCAAGGACGCCGTCGGCACCATCGGCGAGAACATGGGCTTCCGCCGCTCGGCCAAGCTCACCGTCGCGCACGGCGCGGTCGCAACCTATGTCCACAACGCGGTTGCTGATGGTCTCGGCAAGCTCGGCGTTCTGGTTGCCATCGAAACCACCGGCAATGCGCAGGCTGCAAATGCCTTCGCTCGTCAGGTCGCCATGCACGTCGCCGCCACCAACCCGCTGGCGCTGACCGCGGAGCAGATCGACCCGGCCGCGGTCGAGCGTGAGAAGGCGATCTTCGCCGATCAGGCGCGTCAGACCGGCAAGCCGGAAGCGATCATCGAGAAGATGGTCGAGGGCCGCCTGCGCAAGTTCTACGAGGAAGTCGTGCTCTTGAAGCAGGCCTTCGTGCTCAATCCCGACATCACTGTCGAGCAGGCGCTGAAGGATGCCGAGAAGGAAATCGGCGCGCCGGCCAAGATCACCGCCTATCTGCGCTTCGCGCTGGGCGAGGGCATCGAGAAGGAAGAGACCGATTTCGCTGCGGAAGTCGCCGCGGCGGTCAAGAAGTAAGCTGCCGCGGCAGCTATCTTTCTGACGAAATTTATCGGCCGGGCGTCCGCAGGGATGCCCGGCCGATTTCGTTTGCGGTGTCGATGAAGGCCCTGAGCTTCGGCGCCATCGCCGCCCGGCGCGGGAAGTATAGAAACAGTCCCGGCTCGACCAATCCAGGCTTTCAGAAATTTACCGACCGCAATTGGGCAATCGTAGCCGAACTGGAGAAAGTTGCCGCTGAACTGGGCCGTGGCATGGCGCAGGTCGCCTTGAACTGGGCGGCGACAAGACCCGGTGTCGCCTCGGTGATCATCGGCGCGACCAGGCTGGATCAGATCAACGACAATCTCGGCGCGCTGGATTTCGAGATACCGCAGGAGCTTCTGGCAAGGCTCGAGGCGGTCAGCCGGCCGGCCACGCCGTTCCCGTATTCGTTCTTCGGTCCGGAAATCCAGGGCGGCCTCACAGGCGGTCAAGCTGTCGGCCACAAGCCTGCAGGCTATTTTCAAGCCCTCCTCATGGCAGGKGCTTTTGCCGGTGTGAGCTAACAAATGGCGGGAGAATTTYCCGCTTGGGCGCCGCGTGACATCGCGGCGCCCTTCGTGTATCGGAACCCAATGTTTTGGGATGGCGCCTGTGCGAATGCCTGCCCGGACGCGCCATGCAAAATGATGAGGACCATATGACGGTGAAGCCCCTCTACCGACGTGTCTTGCTGAAAGCATCGGGCGAAGCGTTGATGGGCGAACAGCATTTCGGGATCGACGTGTCGGTTGTCGATCGCATCGCATCCGATATCGCCGAGGCCCGCGCATTGGGCATCGAGGTCGGTGTGGTCATTGGCGGCGGCAATATCTTTCGTGGCGTGGCGGTTGCATCCAAGGGGGGCGACCGGGTGACCGGCGACCACATGGGCATGCTGGCCACCGTCATCAACTCGCTGGCGTTGCGCACCTCGCTGAACAAGATCGGCGTCGACGCCGTGGTGCTCTCCGCGATCGCGATGCCTGAGCTTTGCGAGAGCTTTTCGCAGCGGCAGGCGACTGCCTATATGAACCAGGGCAAGGTCGTCATCTTTGCCGGCGGCACGGGCAATCCGTTCTTCACCACTGATTCGGCGGCAGCGCTTCGCGCAGCGGAAATCGGTGCCGACGCACTGTTCAAGGGCACGCAGGTCGATGGTGTCTATTCGGCCGATCCCAAGAAAGATCCCGGTGCGACGCGTTTCGAGCGCATCAGCCATGCAGAAGTCATAAAGCGCGGGCTTTCCATCATGGATACAGCAGCGATTGCACTTGCGCGCGAAAACAACATTCCGATAATCGTCTATTCGATCCACGAAAAAGGTGGTTTTGGCGATATTCTGAGGGGCGGCGGCCGCTGTACGGTCGTCGCGGACGGTTGATCCGGAGCAGATTGCGAAAAGGTAGGACCAGTTTTCGCAACCATGCTCGAACACGGGGTTCTCCCCTGAAGCAGTGAACCCGGGGCAGCCGGGTCGAGGAGACTATGATGAGTGGTGAGTACGACGACCTCAAGCGGCGCATGGATGGGGCGATCGCCGCGTTCAAGCATGATCTGGCTTCGCTTCGAACCGGCCGTGCGTCGAGCAACCTGCTTGATGCGATCCAGGTGCAGGCCTACGGCACCTCCATGCCGATCAACCAGGTGGCCAACGTCTCGGTGCCGGAGCCGCGCATGATTTCGGTGTCCGTGTGGGACAAGTCCATGGTCAGCGCGGTCGATCGCGCCATTCGTGAAGCCAATCTCGGCTTCAATCCGATTGTGGATGGCACAAATCTCAGGATTCCGCTGCCTGAGCTCAATGAGCAGCGCCGTAAGGAACTGGTCAAGATTTCGCACGGCTACGCCGAGAATGCCCGTGTCGCCGTGCGTCATGTGCGCCGCGACGGCATGGACTTCCTGAAGAAGGCGGAGAAGGACGGCGATATCAGCGAGGACGATCAGCGCAAGCGGTCGGACCAGGTCCAGAAACTCACAGACGAGACGATCAGCAACATCGACCATCTGCTTTCCGATAAGGAAGCTGAAATCATGCAGGTTTAGGGTCCGGCCATCGGCTGGCCCGAAAGCGAAAACATGGCAACGCCCGCGCATGTCGCGATTATCATGGACGGAAATGGACGCTGGGCCAAAGCGCGCGGCCTGCCGCGACTTGCCGGCCATCGCGCCGGGGTCGAGGCGTTGCGCAAGACGGTGCGTGCCGCGCCTGGCCTCGGCATCTCCTTCCTGACCGTTTACGCCTTTTCATCCGAGAACTGGTCGCGGCCGAAGTCCGAAGTCAGCGACCTGATGGGTCTGCTGAAGCTCTTCATTCGCCGTGATCTCGCTGAACTGCACCAGAGCGGCGTGCGGGTGCGAATCATTGGCGACAGGGCAGGGCTGCAGGCCGACATCAGAGGCCTTCTCGACGAGGCCGAATCGCTGACGATCCACAACACGTCGCTGACGCTGGTCATTGCCTTCAACTATGGTGGGCGTGATGAGATCGTGCGTACCGCGCGCAAGCTCGCGCAGGCCGTGGCGCGCGGTGAGATCGACAGTGAGGCGATCACCGCCGAAAGCTTCGCCGGCTGTCTCGACACGCAAGGTATTCCCGACCCGGAACTGGTTATCCGCACCAGCGGCGAGCTCCGGCTATCGAACTTCCTTCTGTGGCAGGCTGCCTATAGCGAGCTCGTCTTCCTGCCATGCTACTGGCCCGATTTCAGCCGTGAGCACCTTGCGGAGGCCTTGCGCGATTTTGCCAGCCGCGAACGCCGCTTTGGCGGACTGGCCTCGCAAGACGTCGCTTCGCGACCGGCCGCGGGATGAGCAATCTTCAGCTGCGTATCATTTCGGCTGTCGTGCTTGCTATCGTTGCGCTTGGTTTGACGTGGCTCGGTGGATTGCCGTTCCGGCTCCTCTGCGCCGTTATCGCCGGCGTAATCTTCTACGAATGGACGCGCATGAGCCGTCCCGCGGGCGGTGGGGGCCTTGGCGCCCTTCCGGAAGCACTTGTGCTGGTTTTCATCGGCGCCCTGATTTCAGACGTGTCTGCATCCTTGCTGCTGCCTCTTGTCGCGACCCTGGTCGTCATCACCGCAGTTGCTGCCCACGTACGAGGGGCCGGGCAATGGGATGCCTCCGGCGTCGCCTATGCAGCTTTCTCCGGCCTGTCGCTTGCCTTGTTGCGTGATGGCGACCGTTCTGGCCTCATCGCCATTCTGTTCCTGTTCGCTGTGGTCTGGGCAACCGATATCTTCGCCTATTTCGTCGGCCGCTCTGTTGGTGGGCCGAAACTGGCGCCATCGATCTCGCCCGGCAAGACGCGCAGCGGCGCCCTTGGCGGCGCTCTCGGTGGCGTTGTCGCGGGGCTCGTCCTGGCTGCCGTTGCCGGTGCCGGCAACCTGGCACTGCTCGGCCTTGTGGCGCTCGTGCTTTCAATCGTGGCGCAGGCTGGCGATCTTTTCGAATCATGGGTCAAGCGCCGGCACGGTCGCAAGGATTCGAGCACCCTCATACCGGGCCACGGCGGCGTCATGGACCGGGTCGACGGGCTTGTCGCGGCAGCCTTCGCCCTGTACGTCATTGGCTGGATTTCGGCCACCGCCGAGCATCCGGCACACGGGCTGTTCCCAGCTTGATGGCACCGTTCCATGATTAGGCGCACAAGCGCCATGGATTCGCCTCGATTGATGTGACAGTCGCGGCGTGGCCTGCGCTGCGGAAGAATATGAGGGCATGACTTGAACGATATTCTTCACGCGGTCTTCAGCACGGAGGGCTTTATTCTCGGCACGCTCGTGCCCTTCCTGTTCGTTTTGACCGTGGTGGTGTTCGTCCATGAGATGGGTCACTATCTGGTTGGCCGCTGGTGCGGCATTGGCGTGAGAGCCTTCTCGATAGGCTTCGGCCCGGAATTGTTCGGGTTCAACGATCGCCATGGCACGCGCTGGAAACTGTGCGCCATACCGCTCGGCGGTTATGTCAAATTCGTCGGCGACATGAATGCCACGTCGAGCCAGCCGAGTTCCGAAGACATCGAAACGCTGACCGACGAAGAGCGCAAGGTCGCCTTCCACACGCAGCCGATCTGGAAGCGCGCGGCGACGGTGGTCGCCGGGCCGCTGTTCAATTTCCTGCTGACGATCGCGGTCTTTGCCGTGCTGTTTGCCGCCTATGGCCGCTATGTCTCGGAGCCGATGGTGGCCGAGGTCACCGCAGAAAGCCCGGCGGCCAAGGCCGGGATTCTTCCCGGCGACCGATTCGTCAGTGTCGACGGAAGCAAGGTCGAGACCTTCGCTGACGTCCAGCGAATGGTTTCAGGCCGCGCCGGCGACACCATCACCTTCGTCATGCTGCGCGACGGCAAGGAAGTCACCGTGACGGCGACGCCGCGGCTGATGGAGCAGGACGACGCGCTGGGCAACAAGGTCAAGGTGGCGGTGATCGGTGTCGTCAACAACAAGGAACTCGGGCAGCCCCGGCTGATCACCTACAGTCCCGCTGGCGCATTGACGGCGGCGGTCGAGGAAACCGGCCATATCATCCAGCGCACGGGCCAGTTCCTGCAGCGGTTTGTCGTTGGGCGGGAAGACAAATGCCAGCTTGGCGGCCCGGTGAAGATCGCGGACATGGCAGGCAAGGCGGCAAAGCTGGGCTTCGAATGGCTCGTGCAACTGGTCGCGCTGCTCTCTGTCGGCATAGGTATTTTAAACCTTTTGCCGATTCCCCCCCTCGACGGCGGGCATCTCTTGTTCTACGGCGTTGAGGCAGTCATACGACGGCCAGTGTCGGAGCGGATGATGGAAATGGCCTATAGGGCCGGCATGATTCTCGTGCTGTGCTTTATGGGTTTCGTTTTCTGGAACGATCTGTTTGGATGCTGAAATCATGAAGAAATTTGGCTTTGGCACAGCCTATGTTGAGACGGCGTTTACCATGCGTGGGGATATGCGTGACGCGAAAGCCACGCATCAGGGTTAAGTAAATACAAATTAACCAGAAGCCTTGCGTGTAGGGAAAATCCGGTTAATACGGTAGGGGAAATGACCGCACGTCCGGTTTTCTCGCCGTGGGGACTTCGAGAAAAAGGTTATAAAGCCCGATGAAGGCAGCATCCAAGTTTCTGAGCGCCGCGTCCGCGGTTGCCATGTCCGCGGCTCTGGTCGTGCCTGGCGCGCTCACTGTTCAGTTTGTTGCCACATCTGCCGCCGAGGCGGCGGTTGTCAGCAGGGTTGAGGTCAGCGGCAATCAGCGTATCGATGCCGAGACCATCCGCAACTACATCGCGATCAAGCCAGGCAAGGCGTTCTCCGGCGCTGATATCGATGCCGCGATCAAGGCTCTGTTCGGCACCGGGCTGTTTTCGGACGTGCAGATCAATCAAGTCGGTTCGACCCTGGTCGTCAAGGTTGCCGAATACCAGGTCGTCAACCAGGTCCTTTTCCAGGGCAACAAGAAGCTCAAGGACAATGCCCTTGAAGCCGCGGTGCAGCTGAAGCCGCGCGGCACGTTCTCTCAGGCCACTCTTGATTCCGACGTTGAGGCGGTGAAGGCCGCTTACAAGCGTATTGGCCGCGACGACGCAGCCGTGACGACGCAAGTCATGCAGCTCGGCGACAATCGTGTGAACGTTGTCTTCAACATCAATGAAGGCGGCCGCACGCAGATCACCGCGATCAATTTCGTAGGCAACAGCGCCTATTCGAGCCGCCGTCTGTCGGACGTGATCAACACCAAGCGCTCGTCCTGGCTTTCGTTCGTGCTGCGCGACGACGTCTACGACGAGGACAAGCTGCGCGCCGACCAGGAACTGCTGCGCCGCTTCTACTACAATCACGGCTATGCCGACTTCCAGGTCGTGTCGGCAGTCGGCGAGCTCGACAGCTCGACCAACAAGTACACGGTTACAATCACCGTGCAGGAAGGCGATCGCTATAATTTTGGCGACATCAGCGTCGAAAGCACGATCCCGGAAGTCGACGGCAAGGCGCTCCAGTCGGTGGTCGAGACGCAGAAGGGCGATGTCTACAACGCCAAGAAGGTCGAGGACTCGATCATCGCGCTGACCGAAAAGGTCGCGGGTTCGGGCTATGCCTTCGCCCAGGTGACGCCGCGCGGCGACCGCAACTTCGAAAACCACACCATTTCGGTTGTCTATACGGTCGACCAGGGCACCAAAGCCTATGTCGAGCGCATCGAAATCCGCGGCAACGATCGTACGCGCGACTACGTCATTCGCCGTGAGTTCGATGTCAGCGAGGGCGATGCCTTCAACCAGGTTCTCATCCAGCGCGCGAAGAAGCGGCTTGAGGCTCTTGGCTACTTTGAGAAGGTCGACATTTCCACGGTGCCGGGTTCCCAGCCCGATCAGGTCGTGCTGGTCGTCGATGTCGTCGAGAAGTCGACCGGCGAGTTCTCGGTTGGTGCCGGCTATTCGACCGGTGGCGACACGCCAGGTCCGACCGTTGAAGGCTCGATCACTGAGCGCAACTTCCTCGGCCGTGGTCAGTTCATCAAGATTTCGGCGGGTGGCGGCAAGAACTCGCGCGACTACGGTCTGTCGTTCACCGAGCCCTATTTCCTTGGGCGGCGCATTGCGGCTGGCTTCGATATCTTCAGTCAGACCCGGAATTATGACCACTACAACTCCGTAACGACTGGGGCAACGGTGCGCTTCGGGCTGCCGATCACCAACAGCATATCGACGCAGTTGGCGTATAATATCGCCCAAGAGAAATACACCTACGCTAATGGCTGCCTGAACAGCAGCGGGGTCTACGATCCTAGCCTGTGCACCATCTCCACCGCTATCCAGCAGGGCATTGCGGAAAGTCCTTGGTTGAAGTCATCGGTAAGCGTCGGACTGGTCTACAACACTATCGACGATATGAAGAACCCGCACGAAGGCCTCTATGCAAATACCAGCGTCGAAGTGGCTGGTCTTGGCGGCGATGCGAAGTTCGTGAAGCTGACGGCGCGCGGGAGCGTTTATCAGACACTTTCGGAACAGTTGGATCTTGTCGGCCTGGTGTCGGGCGGTGCTGGATATGTCGAAGGCTACGGCAGCGGCGGGCTACGTATTTTCGATCAGTTCCAGAGCACAGACCGCATGATCCGTGGTTTTGCTTATGGTGGCATCGGTCCGATTGCCAATGATAACAGCGGCGATCATTTGGGCGGCACGACCTATTTCAACGCTTCGGCCGAGGCCCAGTTCCCGATGCCGGTCATTCCTGAGAGCTTCGGTCTTCGCGGTGCGGTGTTCGCCGATGCGGCAACCCTCTATGGCAGCAAACTCGCCTCTGGTTTGGTGTTGCCGGGGTCAGCAGACATGCAATTGCGCGCTTCTGTCGGCGTCGGCTTGATGTGGGCGTCGCCCTTTGGTCCGATCCGCATCGACTACGCGATCCCGGTCAAAAAACAGCCGACCGACAATGTGCAGGAATTCAACTTCGGCATAGCGACCCGTTTCTGATCCGCGGGCAAGAATGCTTCCGGACCGTTTTGGTCCGGAAGAAAGTGCCCCGACCTAGCTGGATATAGCTTCTGGAATGACCGATCCGGTGTTCTTCGCGCCCTCACGCCGGTACACGGCGGGCGAAGTCGCGAATCTGACCGGCTCCGTGCTTGTCGATTCCGACCACTCCCATGTACCGATCGATGCCTTGGCGCCCGCAAGCGAAGGCGGCGAGAACGCGCTTGTCTTTGTCGACGGCAGACGCAACATCGCACTGATGCCGTCCTTGCGTGCGGCAGCCGTCCTGTGCCCTGCCGAATTTGCCGGCAAGGCGCCCGCGGGCATTGCGGTTCTCATCCATCCGCGCCCGCAGCAGGCCTTTGCGTTTGTTGGACGCCTGCTTTTTCCCACAGCGGCGACACCGGGGCCGATCACCAGCGAAACCGGCGTTTCGCCACATGCGCATGTCGATTCGACTGCCCATGTCGAGGCTGGCGCGATCATCGAAGCCGGTGCGGTCGTTGGACCTCGCGCGTCCATCGGCAGCGGAACCATCATCGCCCCCAACGCTGTCATAGGCCCGTCCTGCCAGATCGGCCGCGACGGCTATATCGGCCCAGGTGCGAGCATCCAGTACGCGCTGATTGGCAATCGCGTGATCATCCATGGCGGGGCCAGGATCGGTCAGGATGGKTTTGGGTTCGTTGCCGGGGCCAAGGGCCCGGAACGTGTACCGCAGATTGGGCGCGTCGTCATCCAGGACGACGTCGAGATTGGCTCGAACACCACGGTCGATCGCGGCGCGATGTCCGATACGGTCATCGGCCAGGGCAGCAAGATCGACAATCTGGTGCAGATCGCCCATAACGTCCGCATCGGTCGCAATTGCATCGTGGCCGGACTTTCGGGTATTTCGGGCTCCGTAACCGTGGGTGACAACGTCACCATGGGCGGTGGTGTCGGGCTTGCGGATCACTTGACCATCGGAACAGGGGCCAAGCTTGCCGCGAGAAGTGGATTCATGAGCAATGTTCCTGCCGGCGAGATTTGGGGAGGGTACCCTGCGCAGCCAATGGCGGAAGCCATGCGGGAGATAGCCGCACTGCGTAGACTTGCCAGGACGCGCAAACAGGGTGACGGAGGCAATGGCTGATATGGTGGCGGCGACGACGCTCGAAGCGGTCGATATAATGGGGTTGATGAAGCTCCTGCCGCACCGCTATCCGTTCCTGATGATCGATCGCATCATCGACATCGATGGCGACGAGTCAGCCATCGGCATCAAGAACGTGACCATAAACGAGCCGCATTTCCAAGGTCATTTCCCCGATCAGCCGGTAATGCCCGGCGTGCTGATCGTCGAGGCGATGGCGCAGACGGCTGGTGCCATCTGCATACGCAGTCTTGGCGCTTCAAAACCTTCGCTGGTCTATTTCCTGACCATAGACAATGCCAAATTCCGTAAACCGGTCGTTCCCGGCGACCAACTGAAAATTTATGTGAAGAAAATCAAGAAACGCGGCAATCTTCTCAAATTCGCCTGCGAGGCTCTGGTCGACGGCGCCAAGGCCGCCGAAGCGGATATCTCGGCGATGATGGTGACGAGCGACTGACGACCGAATGCTTATGAAAATCCAGACCCTGATCCATCCTTCGTCGGTCATCGAGACAGGCGCTCAAATCGGCGAAGGTGCTCGCATCGGGCCGTTCTGCCACATCAGCGCGGACGCAGTCATCGGCGAGGGCATCGAACTGGTCAGCCATGTCTCAGTGATGGGCGCGACAACCATCGGTGCCGGAACCAAGGTCTACCCGATGGCGACATTGGGCGCACCACCGCAGAACACCAAGCACAAGGGCGGTCGCACCACGCTGGTCATCGGCAAGAATTGCACGATCCGCGAAGGCGTCACCATGCACCTGGGCACGGATTCCAGCCGTGGCGAAACGACGATCGGCGACAACGGCAATTTCCTCGCCTATGCCCACATCGCTCATGATTGCATCGTGGGCAACAACGCGACTTTCGCCAACGGAGCGACGCTGGGCGGGCACTGCGAGATCGGCAACAACGTCTATATTGGTGGCCTGACCGCCGTTCATCAGTTCGTGCGCATCGGCGACAATGCCTTTCTGGGTGGCTGTTCGGCAATCGTCGGTGACGTCATCCCCTATGCCATCGCGGTCGGCAATCGCGCCAGCCTGCGCGGGTTGAACATCATTGGGCTGAAGCGCTCCGGCCTGCCGCGTTCCGAAATCCACCTGCTGCGCAAGGCGTACCGGACGATCTTCGATCGCAGCCGCACCGTCGGCGAGAACATTGAATTCGCCAAGGCCGAATTCAGCTCGTCGCCAACAGCCATGAAGATCATCGATTTCATCTCCAGCCGCGGCAAGCGGCACTATGCCGTTCCGTCGCTCAAGGGTGGCGATGGCGACGATGCCGATGACGAAGACTGAGGTCGCCGGAACGGGTCTCGTACTCGCGCCGGGCGACAGGGTCGGCATCATCGCAGGTGGCGGCAGCCTGCCAGTCGAAGTCGCTGAAGGCCTGGCAGAGGGCGGACATCGGCCGGTCATCATACTGATCGAAGGTCAGGCCGACCGCCAATCCGACCTGACGTCCTACGAGCACGAAAGCCTCGCCCTGGAAGACATTGGCGCGCTGGTCGCATTGCTGCGGCGCCGACAGATCAGCCATCTGGTTCTTGCGGGCGAGATCAGGCGCCGACCGCGGCTGGTCGACATGCGGTGGAGCCTTAGCTTGCTGGCTGTGATACCTTCCGTGGTCATGGCGCTTGCGCGCGGTGACGACGGCCTGTTGAAGATCCTGACCCGAGGCCTGGAGGCGCGCGGCGTCAAAGTCGTCGGCGCGCATGAGGTCGTGCCCCGACTTGTAGCGACCGAAGGGCCGCTGACCAAGGCATTGCCGCGAAAGTCGGACTGGCGCGATATCGAGGCAGCATACGCGGCTGCAAAAGCCATCGGCGCGCTGGACATCGGCCAGGCGGCCATTGCGATCGGCGGCCGCGCGATCGCCCTGGAAGGCATCGAGGGTACCAGTGGACTGCTCGATCGGACCAAGCAGTTGCGCGACCATGGCAGACTGGCTGGCAAGGCACGCGGTGTCCTTGTCAAATGCGCCAAGCCTGGACAGGAGTTGCGCGCCGATCTGCCCTCCATCGGACCGCGCACGGTCGAGGCGGCGCATGCCGCCGGGCTCGCCGGCATTGCCGTCGAAGCCGGTCATTCGCTGATCCTCGAAGGTCCCGTCGTCGTCGAGCGCGCCAATGCTCTCGGCCTGTTCGTGGTCGGCCTGCCTGCCGCGGAGCTGACGCATGGCAGCTGAGAAGCCCCTGAAGATCGCCATCGTGGCCGGTGAGGAGTCCGGTGACGTGCTCGGCGCCGATATCATACAGGCCCTGAAGCGCATGACCGGGCGCGAGGTGCAACTCGTCGGCATCGGCGGGCGGCATCTGCAGGCGCTCGGGCTGGTGCCACTGTTCGAAGGGTCCGAGATTGCGCTGATGGGGCTCAGCGCCATCCTGCGCGATCTGCCGCGCCTGATGCGGCGGATCAACCAGACGGCAAGTGCTGTCGCCGGCGAAAAGCCCGACTGCCTCATCACCATCGATAGCCCGGATTTTTCGCTGCGCGTAGCCAGGAAGGTCCGCGCGGCCAATCCGTCGATCCCGATCATCCATTATGTCTGCCCCAGCGTCTGGGCCTGGCGACCGGGCAGGGCGGTGGCGATGATGCCCTACGTCGATCACATTCTCTGCATCCTGCCTTTCGAGGTGAAGGAACTCAGCCGTCTGAACGGCCCGCCCGGCACCTATGTCGGGCACCGCCTTGCGCATGACCCGGGCGTGCTGGGCGCCGCCAAGACGCAAAGCCTGCCGCGCGACCTGTCCGGTGATCGTGTCAAGACACTGCTGGTGCTGCCGGGCTCGCGGCGCGGCGAGGTGAGCCGGCTTATCGGCCCGTTCGGCGAGACTGTCTCGGTCCTGCGTGCGCGCGGACACCGCTTGCGTCTGCTTTTGCCGACGGTGCCGCATGTCGCAGACCTGGTAAGAACTTCGGTCGCGCGCTGGGATGAGAAGCCGGAGATCATCCTCGATCCCGAACGCAAATGGCAGGCCTTCGGCAAGGCGGATGCCGCGCTGATCGCGTCGGGGACGGTGTCGCTGGAGCTGGCGTTGTCTGGAGTACCGATGATCTCGTGTTACCGGCTTGATCCGGTCATGCGTGTGGTTCAGGGGCTGGTCACCATCTGGAGCGCGGCCTTGCCCAACCTGATCGCCGATCAGGCGATCGTGCCTGAGCACTACAACCAATATGTTCGGCCGCGCTATCTGGCGCGCCAGCTCGAAAGCCTCTTTTCAGACACCGCCTATCGTGCCTGGCAAAAGGACGGTTTTGCCGAAGTCGCGAGGCGCATGGCAGCGGACAAGCCGTCAGGCGAGATCGCGGCAGGCGTTGTGCTTCGCCATATGAAAAAGGCGCCCTGAAAGGCGCCTTTTTCGATCAAGGGAACTCTCCGAATCAGCGCTTGGCGATCGGCACGTAGTCCCGCTCCGGCGCACCGGTGTAGAGCTGCCGTGGGCGGCCGATCTTCTGGCGCGGATCCTCGATCATCTCCTTCCACTGCGCGATCCAGCCGACGGTGCGGGCGACTGCGAACAGCACGGTGAACATGGTGGTGGGGAAGCCCAGCGCCTTCAGCGTGATGCCGGAATAGAAGTCGACATTCGGGTAGAGCTTCTTCTCGATGAAGTAGGGATCGGTCAGCGCGATCTTTTCCAGTTCCATGGCTATATCGAGCAGCGGATCGTCCTTGATGCCGAGTTCGCCCAGAACCTCATGCGCGGTCTTCTGCATGATCTTCGCACGAGGATCGTAGTTCTTGTAGACGCGGTGGCCAAAGCCCATCAGGCGGAACGGATCGTTCTTGTCCTTGGCGCGGGCGATGAATTCCGGGATATGATCGACATGGCCGATCTCGCCCAGCATGTTCAGCGCCGCTTCATTGGCGCCGCCGTGAGCCGGGCCCCACAGGCAGGCGATGCCGGCGGCGATGCAAGCGAACGGGTTGGCGCCGGACGAGCCCGCGAGACGAACCGTCGAGGTCGAGGCATTCTGCTCGTGATCGGCGTGCAGGATGAAGATGCGCTCCATGGCGCGCGCCAGCACCGGGTTGATCTTGTATTCCTCGCACGGCACGGCAAAGCACATATGCAGGAAGTTGGCCGCGAAGTTCAGCTCATTCTTCGGGTAAATGAAGGGCTGGCCGATGTGGTATTTATAGGCCATGGCCGCGATAGTCGGCATCTTGGCGATCAGCCGCATGGAGGCAATCATGCGCTGATACGGGTCCGAGATGTCGGTGGAGTCGTGGTAGAAGGCCGACAGGGCGCCGACCACGCCGCACATGACCGCCATCGGGTGCGCATCGCGGCGGAAGCCGGTGAAGAAGCGCGACATCTGCTCGTGCACCATGGTGTGGCGCGTCACGCGGTAGTCGAAATCGTCCTTCTGCGCCTTGGTCGGCAACTCGCCGTAGAGCAGGAGATAGCAGACCTCGAGGAAGTCGCCATGTTCGGCCAGCTGGTCGATCGGGTAGCCGCGATGCAGGAGGATGCCGGCGTCGCCGTCGATGAATGTAATTTCCGACTCACAGCTGGCCGTCGAGGTGAAGCCAGGGTCATAGGTGAAGGCGCCGGTGGTGCTGTAGAGCGTGGCGATGTCGATGACGTCGGGGCCGACAGAGCCGCTTCGCACCTTGAACTCATGAGTTTTGCCCGCGAATTCCAGCTTTGCCGTAGCCTCTTGGGTTTTGGCGCCCAATTCCAGTTTTGTCGCAGCTTCGGTCATTGCAAACTCCTTGTTGTTTCCTCATGCCGGCAAAGGCAAAATTCTGCAAAGCGACACGTCGAAATCACCGGAATGCGCGTCTTCTCCACCGCATTTTGGGGGTGCGTGCCAGATTGGGCCAAGGCCTAATGTTGCACTGCGAAACGCGCCTTTCAATGCCAATCTTCTTGGGCCAGTTTGCTCCTAATCGATTTGATCCGCTATGCGCGCCAGGCTCTCCTCGCGCCCCAGCACGGCAAGCACGTCGAACACTCCCGGCGAAGTGCTTTTCCCGGTCAATGCAGCGCGCAGCGGTTGAGCCACGGCCCCTAACTTGTGGCCGCCAGCCAGTGCGTAGTCACGAATCGCGGCCTCCGCTGCGGCAGCCGTCCAGTCGCCCGAAAGCGTGTTCAAAGCTTCGTGAGCGCCCCGCAGGATCTTGCGGGCGTCGTCATTGAGCACCATGGCTGCCTTGTCGTCGATTGGCAGTGGTCGTGTGGCAAACAGGAAGGCCGCGCCATCGACCAGTTCGACCAACGTCTTGGCGCGCTCCTTCAAGCCCGGCAATGCAGCCAGCAACTGCGCCTTGTGCTTGTCGTCGAGGCGCGCAGCCATGGCCGGGCCGCCCTCGAGATAGGGCAATGTGGCGATGAAGATATCGAACAGCTCGGCATCGCTCATGCGGCGCATATGGACGCCGTTCAACGCCTCGAGCTTGGCGAAATCGAAGCGGGCCGCACCCTTGTTGACGTCGCCGATATCGAACCAGGAGATCATGTCCTTGATCGACATGACCTCGTCGTCGCCATGGCTCCAGCCAAGCCGTGCCAGATAGTTGAGCAATGCCTCGGGCAGGTAACCCATGGCGCGATATGCCTCGACGCCGAGCGCGCCATGCCGCTTCGACAGCTTGGCGCCATCGGCGCCATGGATCAGCGGGATGTGCGACATCGACGGCACGTCCCAGCCCATGGCGTTGTAGATCACGGTCTGGCGGGCGGCATTGGTCAGGTGATCGTCACCACGGATGATATGGGTGACGCCCATGTCGTGGTCGTCGACGACGACGGCGTGCATGTATGTCGGGTTGCCGTCCGAACGCAGGATGATGAAATCGTCGAGATCCTTGTTGGGGAATCGTACCTCGCCCTGCACGCGGTCGTGCACCACGGTCTCGCCCTCGGTCGGCGCCTTGACGCGGATTGCACCCTTGGCACCGGGAGGTGCCTCGGACGGGTCGCGATCACGCCAGCGTCCGTCATAACGAGGCGGCAGCCCCTTGGCCCGCGCCGCGTCGCGCATGGCATCAAGCTCGGCAGGGGTGGCATAGCAATAATAGGCCTTGCCCATGCGCACCAGTTCCTCGGCCACCTCACGGTGGCGCGGCGCACGCTCGAACTGCGACACAGGCTCGCCGTCCCAGGTCAGGCCCAGCCAGGAAAGCCCGTCGAGAATAGCCGCGGTCGCGGCATCCGTCGAACGCTCCCTATCGGTATCCTCGATGCGCAGCAGCATCGTGCCATTGGTGTGCTTTGCGTACAGCCAGTTGAACAGCGCCGTGCGCGCGCCACCAATATGCAGGTAGCCGGTGGGTGAGGGAGCAAAACGGGTGATGACCTTGTCGGACATGGGACTCTCGGAAGGCGTGTGAGACTTGTCTAGTTCGCGGACTTTCGCGCGTTGCGCGTTCATGTAGCATAGGAGGTCGAGGGCGCAAGGGGCAGACCCGATGGCTGGAGGAAGCCGGGGTACCGACGAGAGCGAGGATGCCGTCACCGGCGTCAGCGAGTGGTTCTTGTTTGCACCCACCGTGGCGGCTCCGCCGACGCCGGCAGCGCCACCCCTATCGCGTCCCGGTGACGATCGTGCGCGCCCTGTAATACCCACGGCTGATCCAATTCCGCAGACCGGCGCAGTCGAGCGGCTGCACCGGAAATTCGGCCGCCTTTCGTTATCCGGCTGCCGCGGCATGGTGGTGTCCGCAGCCAACCTTGAGCTTGATCGCGGCGTAGCCTTTCTGCTCGTGCCGGTATTCCTTGCGCTCGGCGTGATTGGATATTTCTCGCTGGCGGAGGAACCGGGCTTTCCGAAAATTGTCGCTGTCGTTTTCCTGGCAGCATCGTGCGCGTTGCTCTCACGGTCCTATCGTAAGACCCATTTGTGTTTCATGATGGCGCTGCTTTGCGCGCTTGGCGTGCTTGCCGCCAAGGTCGAAACATGGCGCGCCGGGACGCAGATTCTCGGTTCCGAAATCTCGACGCGGCTGACGGGGCGTGTCGTCTCGATCGACCAGATGCCGAATGGCCGCGCCCGCCTGACGATCGATGTCCTATCCACGGCAAGGCCAACGCTACGCTACGCACCCGAACGGGTCCGCCTTTCCGCGCGGAAAATACCCTCCGACATGGCCGCCGGTTCTCAGATCACCGGCTATGTACGGCTCTTGCCACCCACTGGCCCGGTACGTCCGGATAGTTATGATTTCTCGTTTGACAGCTATTTCGCCGGCATTGGCGCCAGCGGCTTCTTCCTCAGCAATCCGACGATCGTTCCTTCCGACGATATGCCGTTTGCGGCGCGGCTTGGGTCGTCGATTGAAAACGCGCGCGAAGCCATAGCGGATCATATCCGTGCCAGCATCGGTGGCGCAGAGGGCGAGATTGCCGCCGCGCTCGTCGTCGGCGTTCGCGCAGGGATTCCCGAAGAGATCAACGAGGCGATGCGGCGCACCGGAATCTATCACGTCATCTCCATTTCAGGCCTGCACATGGCGCTGGTCGCCGGCACGATCATGATGTTGATGCGCGGCGCCTTTGCTCTGTTTCCTGATTTTTCATCGCGGCGGCCGGTCAAGAAATACGCCGCCGCCGCCGCGCTATTCTCAATCGCCGCCTATCTCGTTGTCTCGGGCGTCGTCGTTGCCGCCGAGCGCAGTTTCATCATGCTTGCGGTGATGCTGATTGCCGTGCTGTTCGACAGAGCCGCACTGACAATGCGCAACCTCGCTATCTCGGCTGTCGCCGTCCTCATCGTGTCGCCGCATGAGGTGGTCGGCCCAAGTTTCCAGATGTCCTTCGCGGCGACCGCCGCTCTCGTTGGCGCCTACGCCGGCTGGTCCGACTACCGCGCGCGCAAGACCACCGCGCCGCCGCCGCGACGATCCCTGTCCGGCTTCCTTACGCGAAAACTGCTGCTGGCGACCGGTGGCCTCGCCATGACGTCCATCATTGCCGGAAGCGCCACGGCACTCTTTGCGATCTGGCATTTTCAGCGCGTGTCGCCACTCAGTCTGTTCGCCAATCTGGCCATCATGCCGGTCGTGTCAGTGATCGTCATGCCCTTTGCGGTCTTCAGTGCGCTGGCAATGCCATTCGGCGCCGACGGGCCGTTCCTCTATGTCATGGGCAAGGGGCTGACAGCGATGATCGCGCTGTCAGCCTGGTTCTCCGAGCGTTCGCCGATCGACGCGGTCGGGTTGATTTCCTTGCAATCCGTCTTGCTGGTGACTGTCGCGCTGATCATAGCGACGATGGCGACAACATGGCTGCGGCTGGCGTCACTGCCGTTCGCGCTTGCCGGCCTGCTGACGATTTCCGAAACGCGCGCGCCCGATGTCCTGATCTCGGAAGATGCGCGGCTGGTGGCATTGTCAATCGGCGGTGGCGAACTCGCTGTCAGCCGGGCACGTCCCAACGAATTCACGGTCGACAACTGGAAGCGTGCTCTGAAATCCGAAACGATCATCAAGCCGGAGACCTTCGGCAAGAATGATCAGCAATTCGACATCGCCGATGCCGCCGACTTGCCGTGGGGCGCACCTTTCTACTGCAGTGATGACATGTGCGTTGCCCGACACCCGTCCGGCGCTATCGTGGCCTATGTCGAGGATCGCAAGAAAGCTTGGAAAGCCTGTCGTTTCTCCGATCTGATCGTCATCAACGACGCGACGGGCCGCGACCCTTGCCGCAATCCGACGGTTCTCGTTGTCACCAAACGACAACTCGCCCGCACGGGAAGTGCCGCAGTCTTTTTCGACCCGCAATCAGCGATTTCGCGGCCGAAAATAAGCTTCGCGGTCGACAGGCCGTACCGGCCCTGGCACCAGCAACGAAAATTCTCTCGCGAGGCGAGGGGACTGCCACCCTATCGCAAGCCTGACAAACCTGCTGCTGCGCCGGCTCAATAACGCCGGATCAATCCGACGAGCTTGCCTTGCACCTTGACCCGGTCCGGTCCGAAGATACGGGTTTCATAGGCCGGGTTGGCGGCCTCCAGGGCGATCGAGGCGCCTTTGCGGCGGAAGCGCTTCAGCGTCGCTTCTTCCTCGTCGACAAGCGCCACGACGATCTCGCCGGGGCTGGCAGTGTCGGCGTTGCGGATGATGACGGTATCGCCGTCGAAGATGCCAGCCTCGATCATCGAGTCGCCCTTGACCTCGAGCGCATAGTGGTCGCCGCCCATGATCATGTCTGGCGGCACCGAGATGGAATGGGTCTGGTGCTGGATGGCATCGATCGGCACACCGGCGGCGATGCGGCCCATGACTGGAATGGACACAGCGGCAACAGCGTCGTCGTCATTGCTGGCCGAAGACATGCGTGACGGTGCTGGCTTGATC
>BFBZ01000011.1_pt29 | contig 19525 bp, 21 predicted proteins | sample 1888401 | NCBI WGS metagenome assembly BFBZ01 (sample SAMD00112614, study PRJDB3348) | symbiont metagenome | host: Chara braunii | reverse complement strand
CACCCGTCCCCCAGGGGCGCGCGGACGATCCCGCGGTCGGGGTCGAGGTACCGCACCTCGGGCTCCAGGCGCGGCCCGCCGGCGGCGAGCACGCGGCGGCGGCCCTCGGTCATGAGGGCCAGGACGTCGGCGGCGCTGCTGCCGGGCGACGCCTCGATGAAGTTGGCGTGGACGGGCGAGAAGCGCGCCCCGCCGACCACCAGGCCCTTGCAGCCGGCGGCCTCGAGCAGGCGGCCCGCCGAGTCGCCCTCGGGGTTGGTGAACACGGAGCCGAACGTCCGCACGCCCTGCGGCTGGGTCGCGCGGCGGTGGGCGCGGAACTCGGCCAGGCGGGCGGCGATGGCCTCGGAGTCGCCGGGCCGGAGCGCGAACCCGGCCGCCGCGACCACCTCCCCCGGCTGCACGGCCGAGTGGCGGTAGCGCAGGTCGAGGTCCTCCGGGCCGACGCGGCGGCGCCCGTCCGGCCCGCAGATGACCGCCCAGCGCAGCACCTGGGCCAGATCGCCGGCGTGGGCGCCGGCGTTCATCGCCACCGCGCCGCCGACGGTGCCCGGGATGCTCGCCCCCCACTCGAGGCCCTCCAGCCCGTTCGCGGCGGCGCGCTGCACCGCCCGCGGCAGCGAGGCGCCCCCGCCGCACCAGACGTCGTCGCCCCGCACCGAGATGCTCGTGAGCCGCCCGGTCAGGCGCAGCACCAAGCCGCGGAACCCCTCGTCGGAGACGATCAGGTTGGAGCCGCGGCCCACCACGGCCACGGGCACGCGCGCGTCGCGCGCCCACGCCAGCGCCCCCACGACCCCCGCGAACGAAGCCACGCGGGCGAGGTGGTCGGCGGTCCCCCCCACCCGGATCGTCGTCAGCGGGGCGAGCGGCGCGTCGGTCGCGATGTCAGGTCGGTGGCGGTTCGGTGCCATCAGGGCCGGCATCTCCTGAGGGTCTTCCGAGGCGCCGGACCAACTCCTGCCCGAGCGCGGTCACGTCGCCCGCCCCCATCGTGATCAGGAGGTCGCCGGGGCGGGCCTCCGCCACGGCGGCGTCGGCGGCCTCGGCGAGGGTCGGCGCGAACACGGCCCGCGCCGGGGCGGGCACCGCGGCGGCCACGTCGCGCCCGGTCACGGCGGGATCGGCCGGCTCGCGGGCCAGGTAGACGTCGGTCACGATCGCCACGTCCGCGGCGCCGAGGGCCTCGGCCAGCTCCGGGCCGAGCGCGCGGGTGCGCGACGGCAGGTGGGGCTGGAACACGACCACCACCCGCGCCGGCCCGCGCTCGCGTGCGGCCTGGAGGGTGGCCCGGATCTCGGCCGGGTGGTGCGCGTAGTCGTCGACCACCTCCACGCCGCCGGCGGCGCCGCGCGGCTCCATCCTGCGCCCGACGCCGGTGAAGCCCTCCAGGCGGGCGGCCGCCCGCGCGAGCGGCACCCCGCACCACTCGGCGAGCGCGAGCGCGCAGGCGGCGTTGGTCGCGTTGTGCTCGCCCGCCAGCGCCAGCGGGATGGGCTCGCGGATCCCGCCGGGCAGCAGGAGGTCGAAGCCGGGGCGCCCCGGGGTGCGCTCCACGCGCGCGAAGGCGCCGTGGACGTCGCCAACCAGGCGCACGGCGCACCGCGCGGCCTCGGCGCAGGCCCGGGCGCGCGGGTCGGGCCCCACCACCAGCATCCCGTCGGGCGGCAGCGCCGCGACGAACGCCCGGAACACCTCCTCCACCTCGGCCAGCGACCCGTACGTGGCGTGGTGGTCGTGGTCGACGTTCAGCAGGATCGCGGCCTCGGGCCGCAGGTTGAGCAGGGAGCGGTCGCTCTCGTCGGCCTCGGCCACGAACCAGGGGCCGTCGCCCCACACCGCGCCGGTCCCGCCGCCGCCCTCGACGGTCGCCCCGACGCAGGCGGACGCATCGCCGAGGGCGCTCAGCAGCATCGCGCTGGTGGTCGACTTGCCGTGCGCCCCGGCGACGGCCAGTCCGCGGCGCCCGGCCATGAGCTCCGCCAGGAGCTCCGAGCGGTGCAGCACCGGCAGCCCGCGGCGGCGGGCCTCGGCCAGGTCGGGGTTGTCGTCGGCGATCGCCGTGGAGACCACGACCGCCGCGGCGTCGGGCGCGACGGCGTCCGCGGCGTGCCCGGCGCGCGCGTCCACCCCCTCGGCCCGCAGGGCGGCGAGGGTCGCCGACTCCTCTCGGTCGGTGCCGCTCACCGTGTACCCGGCCTCCCGCGCCAGCCGCGCGAGCCCGCTCATCCCCGCGCCGCCGATCCCCACCATGTGGATCGGGCGCGGACCGCCTAGCGGCGCCGCCGCCACGGCATCCGCGGCCGCGGGATCCGGCGGCGCCGCCGGCGGCCGCGGCCACCGCGGGCGATGGCCAGGACCTCGTCGGCCACGCGGTCGGCGGCCTCCGGGCGGCCGACGCTGCGGGCGGCATCCGCCATCACCTCCAGGCGGCGCGGGTCGGAGAGGATCGCGCCGACGAGCCCGCGGAGGGTCTCCGCGGTCAGGTTGCCGTCGGGGACCACCACCGCGGCGCCCGCGTCCGACAGCCACTTCGCGTTCTTCGTCTGGTGGTCGGCCGTGGCGTGGGGATACGGCACCAGGATCGAGGGTCGCCCGATCGCGGCGAGCTCGAAGACCGAGCCGCCGGAGCGCGACACCACCAGGTCGGCGGCCGCGACCGCCTCGGGCAGGTTGTCGAGCCAGCCGAAGAGCCGGTAGCGCTCGCCCGCGCGATCGCCCAGCAGGCGGCGCGTCTCGTCGAGCTGCTTCGGGCCGGCGACGTGGATGATCTCCATCGGGGCGTCGCCGAACGCTCCGACGGCGGCCTCGTTGAGGCTGCGGGCGCCCTGGCTGCCGCCGACGACCAGCACGACGGTCGCGCTCTGGAGGATCCCGAAGGCCCGGCGCCCGGTGGTCTTGGTGGCCTCGACCACCTCGCGGCCCACGGGCCGCCCGGTCACCAGGTAGCGGCCGCCCTGGCGGCCGGCGAGCGGGAAGGCCAGGGTGACGCGCTTCGCGAGCGGCGCGGCCATCCGGTTCGCCATCCCCAGGTGCGAATCGGCCTCCATCAGCAGCAGCGGCCGGCGGGTGAGCTTCGCCGCGAGGGCCACCGGGCCCGCGACGTAGCCGCCGCCGCCCACCACCACGTCGGCGTGGCGGCGCACCAGCAGGCTCGCGGCGCGGGGCGTCGCCAGGGCGGCGAGCCAGACGGTCCAGAGGTTGCGGATCGTCAGCTTGCGGGCGAAGCCGCGGAGGGGGATCGCGTCCTCCCGGTACCCCGCCTCCCGCACCACCCCGGACGCGCCGGTGCCCCGCACCCCGATGAAGGAGACGTCAGCCCCCCGCGCCCGCAGCGCGTCGGCGACCGCCAGTGCCGGCATCACGTGACCGCCCGTCCCCCCTGCCGCGATCGTCACCCTGACGGACCGGACGGAGGGCGGGGACGGCGCGGCGGTGCGATCGGCGTCCGATGTTGACAAGTAGCCCCGAGGCGGCGAGGAGGACGATGAGGGAGCTCCCCCCGAACGACACGAAGGGTAGCGGGACGCCCGTGACGGGGAGCACGCCGACGACGGCGCCGACGTTGATGAAGGCCTGCATCACCACCAGCGTGGTCAGGCCGGCGGCCAGCGCCTGGTCGTGGGCGTCCCGGGCGCCGATGGCGATCCGGTACCCCGCGAGGGCGAACAGCGCGAAGCCGACGAGCACCGCAAGGACCCCGATCAGGCCGAGCTCCTCGCCCACGGTGGCGAGGATCATGTCGGTGTGGGCCTCCGGCAGGTAGAAGGCCTTCTGGACCCCGTCGCCGAGGCCCACGCCGTGGAGCCCGCCGGTGCCGATCGCAACCTGCGCCTGGACGCTCTGGAAGCCGGAGCCGTTGGGGTCGGCCCACGGGTCGAGGAACGTGAAGAAGCGCTCCCGCCGGTAGGGCTCGGCGAGCATCGCGATGGTCGCGAGGAGGAACAGGGTGCCCACGACCGCGCCGATGTGGCGCATTCGCGCGCCGGCCACGATCAGCATCGCCAGGGCGACGACGCACAGCGACGTGGCGGTCCCCATGTCCGGCTCGATCAGGATCAGCAGCCCCAGCACGCCGGTCACGATGAGCGGCGGCGCGAGGCCCCCGGGCGTGCGGAGGCGCCCGCCGTTCGCGGCGACGTAGCCCGCAAGCCAGAGGGCCAGGGCAACCTTCGCCAGCTCGGACGGCTGGAGCTGGCCGATGCCCCCGAGCGAGATCCAGCGGCGCGAGCCGTTGACGGTCATGCCGATCGACGGGACGAGCACCACCAAGAGCAGGAACCCGGAGATCGCGAGGGCGGGCCGGCCGAGGCTGCGGATGGTCTCGGGCTGCATCCGGACCATCACGGCGTAGGCGGCGAGGCCGGCGAGCGCGTAGGCCCCCTGGCGGATCGCGAGGCCCAGGGGGTCGCCGTCGTTGAGCAGCGCCGTGGCGCTGGACGTGGAGAAGACCATCACCAGCCCGAAGCACACGAGCGCCAGGACCGTGACGGTCAGGAGGTTCTCGGGCCGCGCCGGGGGGCCGCTCCGGGCCGCCTGCGGGCGCCGTCGTGCGGAGGATGCGGTTCGGGGGGCGGCCACGTCCCGGACCACTTCTCCCCGGCGGACCCGGCCCCTCCCCCCTCAGGCCGTGCCGGGTCCCCCCGCCAGACGCCGGAACGCGTCGCCGCGGGCGGCGAAGTCGGCGAAGTCGTCGCCGCTTGGCGCGCCCGGCGACAGGAGCACGGCGCCGCCCTCCGGGACCATCTCCCGCGCCCGCGCGACCGCGTCCTCCAGCGAGCCGGCGACGGCGGAGGGCACGTCGGCCTGCTCCCCCACCCGGGCCAGGACGTCGGGGCCGTTGGCGGGCATCGCGACCAGCGCCGCGACGGACGCCTCGCCGGACGCCAGGTAGGTGGCGAGCGGGCCGTAGTCCTGGGTGCGGTCCAGGCCGCCCACCAGGATCACCGTGGGCCGCGGCGCCAGCGCCCGGGCCGCCGCGACGGTCGCCTCGGGGATCGTCGCGATGCTGTCGTTGACCCAGAGGATCCCGTCGCGCTCCCCCAGGGGCTCCAGCCGGTGCGCCAGGGGGCGGAAGCCGGCGATCGCGCCGGCCGGGTCGTCCAATTGAACCCCGGCGCGGTCAAGTGAACAGAGGGCCGCGCAGACGTTGTCCAGGTTGTGGTCGCCCGCCAGCGGGATGTCGGCGCGGGCCAGGTACGGCGCGCCGGCGCGGGTGACGCCCCCGGGCCCGGCGTCGAAGCCGTCCGGGTCGCGAAACCAGACGGGGTTGGGCAGGCCTGCGCCGGTCGCCCGGACCGCCGGGTCGGCGGCGTTCAGCACCGAGGTCATCTCCGGGCGGTGGGCGAACAGGTTGAGCTTGTCGGCGTGGTAGCGCTCCTGGGTGCCGTGCCAGTCGGTGTGCTCGCGGTAGAGGTTCAGCAGCACGCCGATCCGCGGCGACGCGTCCAGGTCGCTCGTCTGGTAGCTCGAGAGCTCCAGCACCCACAGGTCCGGCGGCGGCCCGGGATCGGGGCCCAGGAACCCCGCGAGCGGCACCCCGATGTTCCCCGCCAGCCGCACGTCGAGCCCCGCGCGGGCTGCCATGTGCGCCGCCAGCGACGCCGTCGTGCTCTTCCCCTTGCTCCCGGTGATCCCGATGACGGGCGCGTCCGAGTGCTCGGCGAACCAGAGGTTGGTCCCGGTGGTCAAATGAACGCCCGCGCGTTCAATTGAACGCGCCTCGGGGCGGTAGCGGCTGACCCCCGGGGAGCGGACGACGACGTCGCAGGCCGAGAGAAGCGCGACCGGGTCGTCGCCGGCGCCCTCGTCGACCAGCACCAGCTCGGTGCCGGAGAGGTGCGCGCGGACGGCGTCGGCGACGGCCCGGCCCTCGCGGCCGAGCCCCCAGACGCCGACCCGCCTACCCGCGAGGTCCGAGAAGCGCACGCGCGGCCCGCAGGTGGCGCTCGGGGATCCCGTGCGGGCCGTCCTCCGCGAGCCAGGGGGCGATGGCGCCGGCGTCGGGGCCGCCGGCGGCGGGGGCGAGCCGCGCGACCAGGGCGTCGCCGGCCCAGGCCGGGTCGGCCGCCAGCGCGCGGAGGGCGGCGCGGGCCTCGTCGACCTCGCCGACGCACTCGAACGGCTTGTCGGCGCCCATCCCGAGCACCTCGCGGTAGCCCTCCTCCTGGGACGGGTCGTCCAGCAGGTCGCGGCCGAAGATCCCGACGACGGCCTCGCGGCCCGCGAACGGCGCGAGCGCCAGGAACACGAAGCGGCACTTGGGGCAGTCGCCGCACCACACCTGTGCCGATTCGCGCGCGATCGTGAAGCCGCGGTTGCAGCTCATGAACGTGGCGTGGTGCGCCTCGAGCCCGGCGAACGCCCGGGCGATCGCCAGCTCCGACCAGGGCCTCAGGATCGAGAAGACGTCGAGGTCGGCCGCCACGTCGCGATGGACCGCCTCGGCGATCGCCCGCTCAGCCTCCCACCCCTTGCTGAACTGGTGGTTGACGGCTCCGCCGAAGGCGGCCCACTCGACCGTCCCCGCCGAGGCGGAGCGCTCGTTGGCCATCACCACCGCGTCGCAGTCGAGGATCAGCGCCGCGACGGCCGCCGCGCACGTGACGATCGCGGTGATCGGGACGTGGCCATTGAGCGCGCCCTCTTGGTTCAATTGGAACAGCGCGGGGTCCAGTTGGCGCGCCACGCGGACGATTGGCACGCCCTCCGCCGCGGCGGTCGCGTCGGCGGACGGCTTGCGACCCACGGAGAAGGCGATGACGTCCTCGCCGGCGCGGGCCAGGGCGGCGAGGGCGACGGCCGAGTCCTTCCCCCCGCCCACCGGGACCAGGGACCGGGCGCGCAGGCCGGCGGGGCCCGCGGGCGGCGGGTCGGCGGCGGCAGCCGGGAAGCGGATGCCGCTGCCGATCCACGGCAGGTCGTTCTCCCAGGCGAATTCGCCGAGGCCGCCCGTCCACAGCACCTCGAGGGCCCGGGCGGTCGCGGGCGGGGGGGCCGGGCCGTCGACCGCGATCTCGTGCGGCACGGCCGCCTTGTAGTAGCTCACCCCGGCCACGAGGTGCAACAGCCGCACGGCCCGCGCGATCGCCGGCCCGCGGGCCGCCACGATGCCGGGGTCGGCCGCCGGGAAGCGGAACGTCTCGGTGAAGCGCCGGCCGTCCAGCGCGTAACGCAGGTCCACGTGCCCGGTGGCCGGCGACCAGCCGTGACCGAGGAAGCGGAACTCCCGGACCGACGCCGGGTCGAAGACAGGCGCCGGGGCCCCGCTCACCCCGGCAGGCCCTGGAGGTCGTTGAAGAAGAGCGTGAAGCCGACCGCCGCGAAGATCGCCGCGATCAGCCAGAAGCGCACGATGATCTTCGTCTCGCTCCAGGCCGCCATCTCGAAGTGGTGGTGGACCGGGGTCATCAGGAACACCCGCCGCCGGAACCGCTTGAACACGATCACCTGGATGATGACCGACAGCGCCTCGGCCACGAAGATCGCCCCGATCACCACCAGCAGGATCTCGGTCTTCGTCATCACCGCCATCGCCGCGATCGCGCCCCCGATCGCATAGGAGCCGGTGTCGCCCATGAACACGGCGGCCGGGAACGAGTTGAACCACAGGAACCCGACGCACGCCCCGGCGAGGGTGGCGCCGAAGATCGCCAGGTCGCGCTGGTCGGAGACGAACGCGATCGCCGTGTACGACAGCAGCACCGTGGCGGCGACGCCGGCCGCGAGGCCGTCGAGGCCGTCGGTCAGGTTCACGGCGTTCGCCGCGCCGGCGACCACCAGGAAGACGATCACGAAGAAGGCGACCGCGCCGATCTCGAACGACTTGTCCCAGACCGGGACGACCAGCGTGGTGGGGAGCCCGACCACCTTCACGGCCACCGTCACCAGCACCGCCGCCACGCCGACGAGCGCCACCATCCGCACCCGCCCGGACAGGCCGAGCGACCGCTTCTTCACGATCTTCATGAAGTCGTCGACGAAGCCGATCGCCCCGCACGCGAGCGTGGTGAACAGCACCAGCATCGCCTCGGTGGACCGGCTCGACAGGATGATGAACGGCAGCGCGGTGGCCACGATGATCAGCAGCCCGCCCATCGTGGGGGTGCCCTGCTTCTCGGCGTGCCCCTCCGGGATGAGCCCCGGCGGCCGCACGAACTGGCCCACCTCGTTCGCGCGCAGCCACGCGATGAACTTGGGGCCCAGGAACATGAGCAGCGTGGCCGCCGAGATGGCGGAGATGAGGACCCTGGGCACTAGGTGAGCACGGCTCCGATCCGCTCGAGGCGCATCCCGCGCGACCCCTTCAGGAGCACCACGTCGCCGTCGGCCAGGAGCCCGGGCACCCGCTCCACCGCCTCCTCGACGGTGGCGATGTGGACCGCCTCCAGGCCGTTCGCGCCGGCCACGTACTCGGCGCCCAGGTCGCCCACCCCGATGAGCAGGTCGATGCCCGCCGCGGCGGCGGCCTCGCCGATCTCGCGGTGGTACCGCGCCTCGTCCGGGCCGAGCTCCTTCATGTCGGCCAGCACCGCCACGCGGCGCCCGGGCCGCCCGGCCAGGTCGGCCAGCGCCGCCCGCATCGCGATCGGGTTGGCGTTGTAGCAGTCCTCGATCAGGGTCCCGCCGCCCTCGAGGGCGCGCTCCTGCCCGCGCATCGCCGAGAGGCCCACCTCGATTCGGGCGCCCTCCGGCGGCACGACCCCGATCGCCCGGCAGCAGGCAAGCGCAGCCGCGGCGTTCCGCAACTCCCACGCCTTGCTCAAGTTGAGGTCGAGGTCCAGGTCGGGGGCGGAGCCGACGCGGACGACGTTCACGCCCGGGTCGAGGGTTGCGAGGAAGGGCTCGAGGAGTGCTTCACCCTCCGGCACCACCGCGGTGCCGCCGGGCTTCAGGGCCTGGATGAGCTCCGCCTTCGCGGCGGCCACCGCCTCGACCGTCCCGAGCAGCTCGAGGTGCACCGGGCCGATCGACGTGATGCACCCGACGTCGGGCGGCGCGAGCGCGGCGAGCTCGGCGATCTGGCCGGGCCCGCGCATGCCCATCTCGACGACGGCCACCTCGCAGCCCTCGGTCAGGCCCAGCAGCGACATCGGCACGCCGACCTCGGTGTTCCGGTTGCCCGGGGTGCCCTCGGCGTTCGCGCCGGCGGCGCGGAGCATCGCCACGAGGATGTCCTTGGTGGTCGTCTTGCCGGTGGCGCCCGTCACGCCGATCACCTTGGCGCCGCGTCGCTCCAGCGCCAGCTTCCCGGCCACCTGGAGCACCGCGAGCGGGTCCGGGGACACCAGCACGGGGCGCCGCATGGCCTGGGCGTCGCCCTCGATCCAGCGCCACGCCGACTCACCCACCAGGGCGGCGGCGGCCCCGTCGCGCAGGGCGTCGGGCGCGTGCTGGCCGCCGTCGGCCATCTCGCCGCGGAGCCCGACGAAGAGCGCACCCTCGACCGGCTCGCGCGAGTCGACGTACGCCCCCTCGAACTCGGTGTCCGGGCTGCCCACCGGCAGCCGCACGTCGGCGCCGGAGCGCAGGATGTCGTTGACGGTGAGCTTCACGCCGCCGCCCCCGCGCCCAGCGCGGCGCGCGCGACCTCGCGGTCGTCGAACGGCGTCTTCACGCCGTTGCGCTCCTGGCCCTGCTCGTGACCCTTGCCCGCGATGACCACCACATCCCCCCTCTCGCCCCGCGACAGCGCCCAACCGATCGCGGTCCGCCGGTCGGGCTCCACGTGGAGCTCCGCTGGGCCGGCCGACCCCGACACGATGTCGGAGATGATGGCGTCCGGGTCCTCGGTGCGGGGGTTGTCCGAGGTGACGACCGCCACGTCCGCGAGGGTCCGGGCCACCGTACCCATCTGCGGGCGCTTGCCCCGGTCGCGGTCGCCGCCGCAGCCGAAGACCACGATGAGGCGCCCGCCGCCGACCAGCTCGCGGGCGGCCCGGAGCACGTTGTCGAGCGAGTCGGGCGTGTGGGCGTAGTCGACGATGACCGGGAAGGGCTGCCCCTCTTCGATCGCCTCGAACCGCCCCGGCACCCCGGCAACCGACCCGATCCCGGCGGCCACCGCCTCGTGCTGCAGGCCCAGGAGCTCGGCCACGGCGACCACGCCGGTGATGTTGGCCAGGTTGAAGCGGCCGCGGAGCCGGCTCGCGATCTCGACCGGCCCGCGCGGCGTCGCGACGGTGGCGGTGATCCCGGTCTCCAGGCCGCTCGACGCCTGCGGGCGCACGTCTGCGGGCGCGTCGACCGCGAAGCCGAGGGCCCCGGTCTCCGCAGCGAGCCGGGCGCCGAACTCGTCGTCGAGGTTGGACGCGCCCGGCGGGTCCGGGCCCTCCTCCTCGGGCCGCGCGAACAGGCGCCGCTTGGCGGCGAAGTAGCTCTCCACGTCGGGGTGGTAGTCGAGGTGGTCGCGGGTGAGGTTGGTGAACAGCGCGGCGGCGAACCGGGTGCCCGCCACCCGGCGCTGCATGAGCGCGTGGGATGAGACCTCCATCGCGCACGCCGTGTCGCCGGCGTCCCGCATCCGGGCGAACAGCGCCTGGAGCTCGACGGCGTCCGGGGTGGTGTGGGCGACGGGGAGCACCTCGCCGCCGACCCGCGCCTCGATGGTCCCGATCAGGCCGGTGCGGTGCCCGGCCGCCTCCAGGACCGCGCGGAGCAGGAACGCGGATGTGGTCTTGCCGTTGGTGCCGGTCACGCCGACGACCATCAGGTCGTCGGAGGGGTGCCCGGCCACGGCGGCGGCGGCGAGCGCCATCGCCAGGCGCGCGTCGGGGACGACCACCTGCGGGATGGCGACGCCCGGCACCTCCCGCTCCACCACGGCCGCGGCGGCGCCGCGGGACGCCGCTTCGGCGACGTAGTCGTGGCCGTCGGCGCGAAGGCCGGGCAGGGCGCAGAAGAGGGCGCCCGGACCCGCCTCGGAGGCCCGGTGGACGACGGAGGTGATGGCACCGCTGCCGATCAGCTCGTCGAGGGTCATGCGGGCCGGGACACTACCACAGGCCCTCGGCGGGCCTACGGCAGGATTCTCAGGTTTTGCAGGGAGAACTCGGCGATCTTCTCGAACGCCGGGGCCGCGACGTCGCCGCCGTAGTAGATGCCGGTGGGCTCGTCCACGACTACGGCGATCAGCAGCTGCGGGTCGTCGGCGGGGGCGTAGCCGACGAACGACGACGTGAAGGCGGTGTCGCTGTAGCGGCCGGTCGTCGGGTCGATCTTCTCGGCGGTGCCGGTCTTGCCGGCCACGTCGTAGCCCTTCACGTCCGCGAGCTCGCCGGTGCCCTGGTCGGACACCACCTTGCGGAGCATCTTGTCGATCTTCTTGGCGGTGGAGGCGTGCATGATCCGCCGCTCCACGCCGCCGGCGCCCTTCACCAGGTGGGGCTTCACCAGGAGCCCGCCGTTGGCGATCGCCGCGTACGCGCGTGTGAGCTGGGTGAGCGTGACGCTCACGCCCTGGCCGATCGGCACGTTGGTGATGCCGGAGCCGTACCACTTGTCGCCCGGCAGGACGTAGCCGGACGCCTCGCCGGGGAAGTCGATGCCGGTGGACGCCCCGAAGCCGAAGCGCTTGTACCAGGCCAGCAGCCGGTCCTTCCCCACCCGCAGCGCGATCTTGTAGACGCCGATGTTGCTCGACTGCTCCAGGATCTGGGTGGCGGTCATCGTCTCGGTCTCGTGCTCGTGGGCGTCCTTGAGCGTGACCTCGCCGTCGTAGTCGGAGATGCTGTCGGGGACCACGAAGCGGGTCCACGGGGTGACCTTCCCGTCCTCCAGGGCGGCGGTCATCGTCGCGATCTTGAACGTGGACCCCGGCTCGAACGTGTCGACCACCGGGCGGTTGCGCTCCAGCTCCGGGTTCAGCTCGGCGCGCTCGTTGGGGTTGAACCGCGGGACGCTGGCCATCGCCAGGATCGAGCCGTCGCGCGGGTCCATCACGATCGCCATCGCGCTCTTCGCCCCGGTCGCCTCGCGGGTCTCGGCGAGCGTCGTCTCCACCTGAGCCTGGATGGCCGGATCGAGGGTCAGCTGGACGTCCTGCCCCGGGACCGCCTCCTTGTCGGAGAGCGTCTGGATGGGCCGGCCGAAGACGTCGCGCACCTCCAGCCGCTGCCCGGGCGTCCCGGTCAGGTTCTCGTCGAGCTGCTTCTCCATGCCGGAGAGGCCCTGGCGGTCGTCGCCGGTCAGGCCGATCACCTGCGCCGCCAGCGGCCCGGCGGCGACGAATCGCTGGTAGGTGTCGGAGAAGTAGATCCCCGCGATGCCGAGGTTGCGTGCGCGGTCGGCGGCGCGCGGCGGGACGTCGCGCGCGAGCACCGCGTAGCGGCCCGGCTCGGCCAGGGTGTTGGCCAGCACGTTGGGGTCCCGCTTCAGGATCGGCGCGAGCTGGGCGGCGACGCCCTGGTCGTCGGTCACGAGGTCCGGCGACGCGGTCACGTCCACGGCCAGGCGGTCGTTCGCCAGGTCGGTGCCGTCGGCGGCGACGAGCGCCCCGCGCGGCGCGAGCAGGTCGACCTGGTGGCGATGCGCCTCCTTGCCCCGGGACGAGAGGTCCTCGGCGCGCACCGTCCCGAGGAACGCCGCGCGGGCGCCGAGCAGCACCAGCAGCAGCACCGCGATCCCGGTGAGCATCCGGACGCGGCGCATGCGCTCGCGGCCGGATGCCGCCTTCGGGGTCGGCGGACGGCGGGCGGGCGGCCGGCGCGACCGCGAGGGCGGCCGGGAGGACGGCGGCATCAGGGGTGGGCGAGCGGGTCCAGGTAGGTGACCGAGTCCCCGGACGGCATGACCATGCCGAGGCGCTTCATCGCGTTCTCGCGCACGCGCGCGTCGAGCTGGTCGAGCTGGCTCTGCAGGCGGGCGGTCTGCGCCTCGACCCCGCGGGAGCGCTCCATGACCTTGCCGGTGTCGTTGGTGAGCGCCAGCTTGGCGACGTTCACCCACACGATCCCGCCGAGCACGAGGGCGATGATCGGGATCACCAGCGGGCCCAGCCGGACGCGGCTGCGGCGCCGCGGTCGTGCGACCGCACGCGGACGGGGCCGCGGGCGCGCCTGGGGCCGCGCGGACGGGCGCGGCTGGCGGGCCGTCGCGCGGGCGGTCGCACGGGTGCTCACGCAGGCGCCTCCAGGCGCCGCACGCCGCGCAGCAGCGCCGAGCGGGCCCGCGGATTGCGGTCCAGCTCCGCCTGGCGCGGACGGACGGCCTTCGCGGCGAGCAGGGCGGCCTCGGCCTCGCGGCCGCAGCCGCAGACCGGCATGTCCGGCGGGCAGATGCAGCCCTGGGTGTGGGCCCGCATCGCGCGCTTCACGCGCCGGTCCTCCAGCGAGTGGAAGGAGATGACGGCCATGCGGCCGCCCGGCGCGAGCAGCTCCCACGCGGCGTCGAGGCCGCGGTCGAGGCTGTCGAGCTCGTCGTTGACGGCGATCCGAAGCGCCTGGAACACCCGCTTGGCGGGGTGCCCGCCGGCGAACAGCGCGGGCGTGGGGACGGCCGAGCGCACGACCTCGACCAGGTCGCCGGTCGTCGTGATCGGCTCGACCTCGCGGCGGCGCACGATCGCCCGCGCGATCTGGCGGGCGTAGCGCTCCTCGCCGTAGGTCCGCAGGACGTCGGCCAGCTCGCGCTCGGGGGCCTCGGCGATCAGGTCGGCGGCGGACGTGCGGCGGGAGGGGTCCATCCGCATGTCGAGCGGCGCCTGGCGCGAGTACGAGAAGCCGCGCTCCGGCCGGTCCACCTGCATGGAGGACAGGCCCAGGTCCATCAGGACCGCGTCGGCGCGCAGGCCCTGGTCGACCAGGCGCGGGAGGGCGTCGGCGAAGTTGGCGCGGATGAAGCGCGTCTCGCACACGACGTCGTCGGCCAGGTCGGCGAACCAGTCGCCGGCCTCGGGGTCCTGGTCGATCGCGATGTAGCGGCCGGCCTCGCCCAGGGCAGGGGCCAGCCGGCGCGCGTGCCCGCCGGCGCCGAACGTGCAGTCGACGACCGTCTCGCCCGGACGCAGCGCGAGCATCTTCGCGACCTCGTCCGCAAGGACGGGCTCGTGGCCCCGTGCGGGCCTACGCGACTCGAGCGGCAAGGCGCTCGGCATGGCTGGACACCCCCTCCCGGCGGAGCTTGTCGAAACGTGCGGCGAGGCGCGTCGGATCCCAGGCCTCGATGTAGTCGCCGACCCCGACGAGGCGGACCTTCCCGTCCTCGATGCCGGCGTGCTGGCGGTGGTCGGCGGACAGCGCGATGCGGCCCTGCCGGTCCAGGTCGTTGGCCATGGCGGAGCCGATGATGAAGCGGCGCACGTCCCGGGCGGTCTCGTCGAACGGGCTCATGTCGCCGAACGTCCTCCCCACCAGGTCGTCCCACTCGAGCGTCGGCACGACGGCCAGGCAGTCGTCGATCCACCAGGAGACCGTCGCGCCCCCGGCGAACGCCTCTCGGAGGCGCGCAGGGATGGCCATCCGGAACCGGTTGTCCAGGCTGCACTCATACGTCCCGCTCAGCAGCCGCCGTTGCATTTCCCCACGCTACCCCACATTTCCCCACATGGCAATGCGAACCCCCCACATGGCGACCGCGTTCCCCCCAGGACCCCCCATTCGGACGCCGGCGCCCCACGCGCGCCCCCCACGGCCGCTGTTGCAAGGGCTCGCAACGCCGAACACTTGTTCGCGTCCGAGGGACGAACTAGTGTTCCCCTCATGCACGCAACCGCCCGCTCCCACATCGCCCGGCCGGTCCCCCTGGCGCCCGCGCGGCCGCAGCTGCGCGCCGTCGCCACCCGGCCGCGCCGCCACCGCCTCCCGCGGGCGGCCACCGTCGCCCTCTACGCGTTCGGCCTCGTCCTCGGCTTCCTGCTCGCCGCGCTGGCGTCCGCCCCCGGCGGCGCCGGCGTGGTGACCGGCGAGCTCCGCCTCGCCGGCCTCGCCGCGCTGGTGGGCGCGATCGCCCTCCTGCGCGCCCGCGCCGTGGCCCGCCGCCGGCCCCGGATTCGCCGGAACCCCTTGTAACATCTCTTCACAGTTCGAGCCCGGGGGCCGCCCGCCAGTACCATGTCGGCCCCGTGACCCGGACGCCCAGGTGACAGGCGACGCCCCCGTCGCCGCGATCGACGTCGGGACCAACACCACCCGGCTCCTCGTGGCGCGCGCGATCGGCGGACGCATCCATCCCCTCGCCAGCGGCAGCGCCATGACCGCGCTCGGGGCGGGCCTCACCCCCGGCGGCGACATCGGCCGCGAGGGCCTGGAGCTGGTGTCCGCGACGGTTCGCCAGATGGCGGCCGAGGCGCGCCGCCTGGGCGCGGACCGGCTGGTGGTGGCCACCACCGCGCCCGGCCGGAACGCGCGCAACGCCGCGGTGCTCCTGGCCCACCTCGAGGCTGCCGCCGGCGTGCCCGCCCGCATCCTGAGCGGCACCGAGGAGGCGGCGCTCACCTTCCGCGGCATGGTCGCGGCCGGGGCGCCCGACCCGCTGCTGGCGATCGACCTGGGCGGCGGCAGCCTGGAGATGATGGGCGGCGAGGGCGGCGTCCTCCGGTGGGCGACGTCCATCCCGATCGGGGTGCGGGTGCTCAGCGAGCGGTTCGCCCCGCCGGACCCTCCCCCGCTCGACCTGCTCGAGCCGATGGTCAGCGCGGTGCGCGAACTGCTCGACGCGGTCGACGTCCCCGTGCGCGGCACCGAGGCGGTGGCGGCGGGCGGCTCGGCGGAGGCGCTCGGCACCCTGGCCGGCTCGGACCGGCTGGACCGCGACGGCCTGCTGCGCGCGGTGGAGCGCCTGGCCGCGAGCCCGGCCGCGGACCTGGCCGAGGAGACGGGGATCGACCCGAAGCGCCTGCGCCTGTGCATGGCCGGCGCGGCGGCGTTCGAGGCGGTGCGGCGGAGCTTCCGCATCGAGGTGCTGCACGTGAGCCACGCGGGGATCCGCGAGGGTCTGGTCCTGGAGGCGACGGCATGACGACCGACGGCGGATACCTGACGCACTGGGGCCTCGCGGAGGCCCCGTTCCTGCTCGAGCCGGACCCCCGGTTCGCGTACGAGCGCGCCGACCACCGGGAGGGCCTCGCCCGGATCCTGTTCGGCATCACGCAACTCGGGGGGATCGTGGTGATCACGGGGGAGATCGGGGCGGGCAAGACCCTCCTCTCCCAGACGCTGCGGGGGACGCTCGACGGCGAGGGCTTCCACGTCGCCGAGGTCGCGAACCCGCCGCGCACGGCGGCGGCGCTGCTGTCGTCGGTGCTCCTCGCCGCCGGCGGGCCGCAGGCGGGCGGGTCGGCGGCGCGCATCGCGGGGCTGCTGCGGCGGCGCCTGGCGGACCTCGCGGCCGAGGGCCGGCGCGCGGTGGTGTGCCTGGACGAGGCGCAGCGCCTCGACCCCCGCGCGCTCGACGAGGTGCGGCTGCTCACCAACCCGGGCTCCGAGGGGCCGGGGGTGCCGGTGGTGCTGCTCGGCCAGCCGGAGCTGACGCGCCACGTGGAGAAGCTGCCGCAGGTGGCCCAGCGCGTGGTGGTGCGGTACCACCTGGGGCCGATGGGCGTCGACGAGGTGGACGCCTACACCCTCCACCGCACCCGGGTGGCGGGCGCGCAGCGGCGGATCGTCTCGAAGCGGGCGACCCGCGCCGTGCACCGCGAGACGGGCGGCGTGCCCCGCCTGGTGAACCTCATCCTGGCGAACGCCCTGTTCGTGGGGGCGGAGCGCGACGAGGCGCAGATCGGCGAGGACACCATCCGCGACCTGGCCGAGGACCGCCGCATGGACCTCGCGGCCGCGTCGCCCGACGCGGAGGCGACCGAATGAGGCGCGTGTCGTACCAGGGGATGCTCGGCCCGGCCGGCGGCCCGCCCGGCGGGAGCCCGCCCGCCGGGGTCTACGTGCGCCTGGGCGACGACACGATCGGCACCCGCCGCAAGGACGCCCGCACGAAGGTGCGGTTCGAGATCTCGAAGGCGCAGGCGCGCTGGCTGAACGACGCGGTGGAGATGTCCGGCCCCGGGATCGACGAGGGCCAGGTGCTGCGCGCGCTGGTGGACCTGGGCACGGAGCTCGACATCGACTGGGCCGTCATCGTCCGCGGGAAGGCCCTCCGGGCCGCCGTCCGCGAGTCCGTGATGGTCCGCCGCCCGGAGCTCCCCTAGCGCATGGCGAAGGCGTGGGACGTGCCCGGGATGCGGGGGGACGCCCGGTTCCGCGACGCGGCCGGCCGGGTGATCCTGACGCGCTGGACGGAGATGATGGGCTACCGCGAGGGCACCCTCCTCGGCGAGGACATCGAGGAGCTGCACGCCATGCGGGTGTCGTCGCGGCGGCTGCGCGCGGCGATGGACGCGTTCGAGGGCGCGTTCCCCCCGAAGTCGTTCAAGCGGTACCTGCGCCAGGTGAAGGAGATCACCGACGTGCTGGGCGACGCCCGCGACCTGGACGTCGCGATCGAGCGCCTCACGGGGCTGCTCGGGGGCCTTCGCCGCGACGAGCGCGCCGGCATCGAGGGGCTGATCGCCCGCTACCGCGAGGAGCGCGCCGCCGAGGACCCGGTCATCGCCGCCCTGTTCGACCGGATCGACGACGACGCCTTCGAGCGGCGCCTGGCGGGCTACGTGGAGAAGCACACGGGCGTGCGGCTGGCGAAGCTGAAGCCCGTGGCGCCGGAGGACTGACCGTGGCGAAGCCCCGCCCCGTCACCGGCCTCCACCCGGACCGCCGCCTGCGGCCCAACGCCCGCCGCATCCTCGAGGTGCGGATCGACGAGGTCTACTCGTACGACGGCCTGGTGGCCGACCCGGCGAACGTGACCGAGCTGCACGACATGCGCATCGCCTGCAAGCGGCTGCGCTACCTGCTGGAGATCTTCGGCATCGCCTTCGAGGCCGACCTCGACCCGTTCCTCGAGGAGGTCAAGGGGCTCCAGGACCTGCTCGGCGACATCCACGACTGCGACGTGCAGATCCCGATGCTGGAGGGGCACCTGCGCTGGCTGTCGGACCGCGAGGGCGGCGCCGCCCGCCGGCTCGTGGCCCAGACGGCGGCATCCCGGCCGCGGCGCCGCGCGACGACCGTGCCGAGGCCGGCGACGGAGGCGGCGTTCCGGGCGTTCGAGCGCCAGCTCGAGACGGGCCGGCGGGGCGACGAGCGGGTGGGCGTGCACGCCCTGATCGCACGTCGGCGCCGGGAGCGCGACGCGTTGTACGGCGAGTTCCTGGACACCTGGCGGCGGCTGAAGGCGGAGCGGTTCCGGCCGCGGCTGCAGGCCGCGCTGGGGATCGAGGGCGATGCCTGATCGCCTGGCGCTGATGGGCGACGTGCACGCGAACCTGCCGGCCCTGCGGGCGGTGCTGGACGCGATCGCCGGCGCCGGCCTGACCCGCGGCGCGTGCACGGGCGACCTGGTGATGCGCGGACCCGACCCGGAGGGCGTCGTCGCCGAGGTCCGCCGCCTGGGCTGGCCCTGCGTGGTCGGCAACACCGACAAGAAGGTGGCGGAGCGCCTGGCGCGGCCGAAGGACCACCCGAAGGCGCAGCGGGTGGGCTCGCGCGCGTGGAGCACCAACCAGCTGACCAAGGCGAGCCTCGCGTACTTGGGCGGCCTGCCGATGGTGTGCCGCGTGACGGTGAAGGACGCGGTCGTCGCCGTCATGCACGGCGCCCCCGACGACCCTCGCCAGGCGATCGAGGACCACACCCCGAAGGCCGACATCCGGCGCCTGATCAAGTCGCTCGACGGCCCGGACTGCATCGTCTACGGCCACACCCACCGGCCCTCGGTGCGCGAGGTGGACGGCTGTCTCCTGGTCAACCCGGGCAGCGTCGGCGAGGCCCTCGACGGCGACCTGCGCCCGCGCTGGGCGTGGCTGGAGGCGCGCCGCTCCGGGCTGCGCGCGCACCTGGAGGCGGTGGACGCGCCGCTCGCCCTGGTCCGCGGCAGCACCGCCTGACCGCGTGACGGGGGTCCGGGTGGTGGCCGTCCCGGCCTCCGACACCCACGCCCTGCGGGGCGGCGTGCTGAGGCCCGGCCAGGCCCCGGAGGAGCTCGCCTATCCGGGCGACGACCACCCGGACGCCCTCCACGCCGCCGTCCGCGACCCGGCGGACGGGACGATCGTGGGCGTCGCGACGGTCGCGCCTGAGGGGCACCCCGCCGACCCCCGCCCGGGCGACTGGCGCCTGCGCGGCATGGCCACCGCCCCGGAGGCGCGCGGCCGCGGCCTGGGCGCCGCCCTGCTGGCCGCGTGCCTGGACCACGCCCGCGCCCATGGGGGCGCGCGCGTGTGGTGCAACGCTCGCGTGACCGCGGAGGGGTTCTACCTGCGGGCGGGCTTCGTGCCGGAGGGCGGGCGCTTCGAGCTCCCCGGCATCGGCGAGCACGTGGTGATGACGGTCAGCCTCCGGTCGTGACCGTCGCGCGGACGGTGGCCGTCCCCGCGTCGCCGCCGGCCTCCGTCGTGACCTGCGCGCCCTGTCGCTCGAGCGCCGTCGTCGCGTCGTCGACCTGGTCGGCGGGCACCTCGGCGACGACGGTCGCCGCCGTC
>BFBZ01001092.1_pt1 | contig 19535 bp, 15 predicted proteins | sample 1888401 | NCBI WGS metagenome assembly BFBZ01 (sample SAMD00112614, study PRJDB3348) | symbiont metagenome | host: Chara braunii | reverse complement strand
CCCCGCAGGACATCGACGAGAACCTCAAGGGCATCCGCCGCAACTTCATGCCCTACCTCAAATTCGGCAGCGGTCCGAACGACGCGGTCATGATCAACAATGCCGATTGGCTGATGGAGATCAACTACGTCAATTTCCTGCGCGATGTCGGCCGGCACTTTTCTGTCAACAGGATGCTCGCCTTCGATTCGGTCAAGCTCAGGCTCGACCGCGAACAGTCGCTGTCGTTTCTCGAATTCAACTACATGATCCTGCAGGCCTACGATTTCGTCGAGCTCTACAAGCGTCTCGGCTGCCGGTTGCAGATGGGCGGCTCCGACCAGTGGGGTAACATCATCAACGGCATAGACCTTGGCCGCCGCATGGAGGACGTACAGCTCTATGCGTTGACCACGCCGCTTTTGACCACCTCCTCCGGCGCCAAGATGGGCAAGTCCGCCTCCGGCGCCGTCTGGCTCGATGCCGAGATGTTGAGCCCGTACGAGTTCTGGCAGTACTGGCGCAACACCGAGGATGCCGATGTCGGCCGTTTCCTGAAGCTCTACACCACCTTGCCGCTGGACGAGGTCGCAAGGCTGCAGAAGCTCGGCGGATCCGAGATCAACGAGGCCAAGAAAATCCTCGCCACCGAAATCACCGCCCTGCTGCATGGCCGCGAAGCCGCGGACGCGGCCAGCGAAACCGCGCGCAAGACATTCGAGGAAGGTGCGCTGGCTGAATCCCTGCCGACCATCGAAATCGACAAGGCGACGCTCGAAGCTGGCATCGGCATTCTGTCACTGTTCGTCAGCGCGGGGCTCGCAGCCTCAAACGGTGAGGCGCGGCGGCATATCCAGGGCGGTGCGGTGCGCCTCAACGACCAGCCGGTTTCGGATGATCGCCGCGTGGTGACGCTTCAGGATCTGAGTCCGGAAAACGTCCTAAAGCTCTCACTCGGCAGGAAAAAACACATCCTGGCGCGGCCGGTCTGATTGGAACTGATTCCATCCCGATGATCGGCATGGATTTCCATCTTGGACCAAGAGCCTTCTGAACGCTTCGGAATCACCAAGGTCTCACTTAGTGATATTCGAAGATCGACCGGAATATCCCAGGCGCGATCACCGACAGCGGATTGACGTCCAGAACCGGCTTGTTGGCATTGCCCTTCAGCCGGTAGGTGACGCCGATCAAGCCGCGGTCACGGCCATTGCCCAACAGCACTCCGACCAGCGGAAGCTCGCCGAAAATGCGGTTGAGACCATAGGCCGGCATGAACGTGCCGGTCATGTCCATGTTGTTGTTTTGATCATAGAGCGTGCCTTGGAAAGTTGTGCCGATCCTCGGGCCACGCAACACGCCGTTTGCCAGTTTCAGATAGCCGCTGCCCTTGTCGATCTCGGCAAAGCCGCGTTCGAATTGGACCCGCGACGTGTCAAGGCTGCCTTTGACCGCCTCGTTCAGGCTGCGCTTGTCCCCGGCCGGCGTGGTCGAAACGATCGATGCGAGCTTTGGCTCGTTCACCACGAAGAAGTTGCTGGTATCCACCTGGCCCTTCATCGGCCCGTCGCTCGCGCCGGCCAGCGCCAGCGTGATCGACCCGCCCTCCATGTGCTCATAGATGTTAAGGAACCGCAGTATCGCCCCTGCGTCAGCTGATCTTACGCTCAGGGCGCGCCTGCCGTCCCCGGTCGTGTTGCTGACGGCAATGGCAGCACCGGAACTCGCCGTGGCACTGACCTTCAGCCCGTTCACCCTGGAGCCCGCGGCACTGTAGTCCAACTTCAGATTCGACAGTTTCTCGTCGTGGAAGCCCGTCAGGGAATCAACGTTGGCGCTGACGGAAATCGCATCGGTACCAGTGGTCTTGGTGGCGGTATCCACATCTGAGGTGAACTGCTTGATCAGCGGGCGCGCATCCAGCGCGCTGCCTGATATGTCGACAGCATAGGACTTGCCCGACCGCTTGACCGACACGGCAACATCATCGTCCCTGTTCAACGTGACCTTGCTGAACCGCGCCGACGACAGGCCGTTGTTGACCAATACCACGGTGCCGTCGATGGAGAAGGTCTTTCCGCCCAGGTCAAAATTGGACAGCGTGGTGGTGTCGCCGGATTTCGTCATCACGAAGGTGACGTTCGCGGGAATGCCAGGTCCCTTGCTCCAACCCGCCCATGGGATGTCCAGCCTGGCATTTGTCAGATCCGCCGAGACGTTCTGATTGCCATCTCCGCTCTTGTCGATCGCCACCTTGATCGTTCCGGAAAGCAATGGCGAGAGGCCCGGCATGGCGCTTGCCCGCGTCTTGTCGTCCAGCACAAGCGCGACCTTCCTGCTGCGCGGCGGACCATCATCCTTGAGCGGTTCGATCAGGTCGAGTTCAGCCGGGATGCCGTTCAGCAGCGCCTTGGCTGAAATCACCGCCTTCTCGGGCTCCACCGTGATGGTGCCGACGGCGTTGGTGACCGTTTGACCTTCGAACGGCTTGGCCAGCGAAAGCCCCGCGTAATCAAGCGACACCAGCCAATCGAGTTTCGACGTATCAACCCCGGACGTAAGCGGGATATCCGCCCTTACGTGCCCTGTTACCGAACCTGACAGGTCTTCGGCCGCAAAACCGACGTGGCGCATGGCGTTGATCGGCTCGTAAGAGGCAAGCTCGGCAACTGCAGGGGCTTCGCCGGCAACATCGATGTCGAGCGAACCAATGACTGGCGGCAGGTTCGCCGCCTTCACGGTCAGCGTGCCATGGCTGGCCGCCACGGTACGGCCGCTGGGCATGAAGACGGTGCCCGAAGACAGCGCGATATCGACATCGTTGCCATGGAACGAAACCACGCCAACGGCATCGCGTATCGGTGGAATGCGGCCGGCAGTGTCGAAGCGTGATCCTTCAATCTGGAAGCGCCCGAATACTTCGTCGGGACCTAGCGGAACACCGTTGCCAAGCCGCCCTGGAACCACCTGGAACTGCAGATTTGCATCGACGACGCGCCCCCCGAACAGGTTCTCCAGCACCCAGAGCCTCGCGCCACGCGCGGAAAACCAAGGCCACAACTGCTTGACGTGAGAAACCGGCATATCGTGGATGTTGACGGACATCGACACGCCGGGCGCCTTGCCGTCGGCGAACTGGACGGAGGCGGTACCCAGCGCCTCGCTTGTGGAACCTGACCTGATCCCGATCTGCTCCGCCAGGAGCTTGTGGCTTCTGGTCTGATAGACACCGGCGATCCGGGCGATGAAGCTAAGAGCGGGTTCGGGCGATTCCGAAGGCGACAGCGTCGAACCGTCACTGGTCAGATCATAGCGATAGGATGGTTCGTCACCGGCTGCTCCGGTGGCTGGTTTGGGGCCGATCGAGCCCGCGAAATCAAATGTCGAGCGGCCGGTCTTCAGCAGCAGCTTGTCCACCTGGATCTTGTTGCTGCCGGGCACGAGAGTGGCATCGAGACCTACATCCGACGCAAGCAACCCACGCGGACCGAGATCGAGCACGGCCCCGGTCAATGACAGGGAGGCCGTCAGCCGCGACGTGTTGTCACCTGTGCCCTGTGCCCCTCCCAGCCTCAACGCAACAGCACCGATCCTGCCGCCCGTCACTGCCGTGACGTCGGCGGAGTCGGCCATTTCAACGTTTGCATCGAGCGCTGTTACGCGCCGCGTTGCTGCATTTTGTGTGGCGGAGGCGGCAATCGTCAGCGCCCTGCCATCGATATTGAGGCTCGATGAGAACTCCATGCCTGCGAATCCGGACTGCTGAACGGTGGCGTCCGCAACCGTGACTGATTTGACTGGTCCTGCCTCCGGCAGCACGAACTCGACATTGTGAAGATCGATCCGGCGCATCGAATCCTCGCGCACCGAGTCCAGCGCGAGGTTGACGTTTTCAAAAATCGTCGCGGACAGCTTGTCTGGATCGATGAGGCCGTCCGCATTGCGCAAAGCGCCTGTCCAATCGCCACCTGACGGCATCGACCCCACAACGATGTGGGCGTCGGAAATCCTGGCGCTGGTAAGCCGCACCTCGCCCCAAAGCAGTGGTATCAGGCGCACGCCGAAACGAACGCGCCCGGCATCGGCCATCGGTCTGCCATCGACCGTCTTCAGGCTGACATCACTCACCTGCAGCGCGACAAAGCTCGATCCGTCAAGCGTGATGCGAGCAGGCCCGATCGCTGCACGGACATCGAGACCGGCCTGTTTTTCGATCGCTATCTCCGCTTCGGCCCGCAGCCCTTCGGAGCCAACTCCAGACACACCGATCAGATAAACGGTAGCAGCCGCCAACAGAACAAGAGCCGACAGCCCCGCAAAAAAGCGCCCGAGAATACGAAAGCCGCGACCGATCGACGCCTGGCCGAGCGGCGGCACGCGGCACGCAGACGGCAGAGCGCCCAGATCTGTGATCTCGTCGCGCCTGAACTTGATCTTCTCGTGCTGCAGTTGCTCCTGATCCAAGGAATCTTCCGTTATATGAACTCGTATCTGAACTCGACGTGGACGAATCCCCGGCTGACACTATATCGCTGCGACTTCGCGCGTAACCTCAAACAAGGGCATCGATATGGCTGATCTGGACGTAGGCGATCTTGCACCGCAATTCGAGCTGCCACGCGACGGCGGAGGAACGCTTAGCCTTGCGGCATTGTCCGGAAGGCCGGTGGTCCTCTATTTTTATCCACAGGACGACACCACAAGCTGCACGCAAGAGGCGATAAGCTTTTCGCAACTGAAGCCTGAATTCGAAAAAGCCGGCGCCGCCGTGATCGGCCTGTCACCGGACAGCACGAAGAAACACGACAAGTTCAAGGCCAAATACAGCCTCACCATCGACCTCGCGGCCGACGAGGAACGCAAGGTGGTCGAGGCCTACCATTTGTGGGTCGAGAAATCGATGTATGGCCGAAAATACATGGGCGTCGAACGCGCGACATTCCTGATCGGCAGCGACGGCCGCATTGCCAGGGTATGGCGCAAGGTCCGCGTAAAAGGCCATGCCGAAGAGGTCCTCGAGGCCGTCCGCGCGCTTTGAAGCCACTTTTACGCGGCTGACACAGCCGGGAGTGGGCCCCGTCGCTTGTTCGAGCGACGGGGCTTTTGCTTGGCTGGGCCGCTCTCCTGCAACCAACCACCCGTTTTGCGGGCAATCCCTGTCGGCGAGCCGGTCCGGCAAAGCTTTGTTAACCTTAATAATGTGTACTCGGACTGTCGTGGTGTCGTAAACGAAAGCTTGGTCCCGTGAACGTAACCGGTCAGTCAGCAGTCTTCGGCAGGCGCAAAGAGCCCCACACGATCATCATCGCCCGAGGCGACCAGATCCGGCATTTTACCGTACGCCCGTGGATTGCCGCATTTCTCGGCTCCGCGCTGGCCGCGATGGCCATAGGTTATCTGTTGGCGACCTCATACCTCGTGCTGCGCGACGATCTGATCGGCGCAACGACCGCACGGCAAGCACGCATGCAGCAGGCTTACGAAGATCGCATATCAGCGCTTCGCGCCCAGGTCGACCGCATCACCAGCCGGCAGCTTCTCGACCAGCAGCTCATGGAAACCAAGGTCAGCGAGTTGCTGGAACGGCAGACCCAGCTCAGTCAGCGTCACGGCCGACTTGGACCACTCATCGAACGCGCGGAAAGCGAAGTCGGAACGCCGGCGGCCACCGCTCCCGCGCCGGCGGAAAAGCCCGACCAGCACGCCGAAACGACGGGCAGCATCGGCAAGGTGGCCCAGACCTATTCCGTCGCAAGCCTCGGCGCCGGCGACACGCGGCCCTTCTCGCTGTGGTCGACACGTTCCGATCCGTTGCCCAGCGAATCGTCGGCCGACCGCGCCGACAAGCTGTTCGTGTCGATCAACCAGTCGCTCAAAAACATCGAGAGCGAGCAGCTTACGCGGGTCACCACGCTTGCCGACAATGCCTACAAGAGCGCCGACGCAATCACCCAGGCACTGGTGGCGGCCGGCCTGCCGGTCGACAGCGATTTCGGCAAGAGCGATAGCGATGTCGGTGGACCGCTGATACCGCTCGACAGTTCGATGATCTTCGACAGCAAGGTCAAGGAACTGGACGAGGCGCTGGACACGCTCGACCAGCTCAAGAAGGAAGCCCGTCAGCTGCCGCTCGCCAACCCCGCGCCCGGCCATTCCGTCACCAGTTCGTTCGGCGTGCGCACTGATCCTATCCTCGGTACCGCCGCCCTGCATTCGGGCATGGACTTCAGGGCTCCCATAGGCATGCCGGCCAAGGTCACGGCGCCGGGTGTCGTCACCAAGGCCGGATGGAACGGCGGCTACGGCCGCATGGTGGAAGTAGACCACGGCAACGGTTTCGCCACGCGCTACGGGCATCTAAGCGAGATCGATGTGACGGTCGGCCAGAAACTCGATGCCGGCGATGTCATCGGCAAGACGGGCAGCAGTGGCCGCTCGACCGGCCCGCATCTGCACTATGAGGTCCGCCACAATGGCGAAGCGATCGATCCCCTGCGCTTCCTGACCGTCGGCAAGAAGGTCGAACAATACCTTTGAGGCAGGTAAGCCCTGACCTGCTCGGACAAAGGCCTCAGCTCACTCATCATCCTGGCGATCTTCAACTACCAATCGGACCGGCTTTACGCGGCGATCGTGTTGTCGTCATGCCTGTCGATCGTGCTGTTCTGCGCCGTGGTGATGGTTGAGCGCCGGATCATCAAATACTGAACATGCATTTCATCGGCTCGTGCAGTCCGTGCCAGAGCCGATCAGTCTGCGTTCTCCTGTTGCATGGACAAAAATCCGGTCGCCGCTGAAACCAGGGTGGCCGCGCCAACTTTCAAGGCGGCCTCGTCGACACGAAATCTGGCATGGTGAAGCGGAAAGACCGATCCGACCTCCTCGTTGCGGATACCGAGCCGAAAGTAGACCGAGGGGCGTTTTTCGCTGTAGTAGCCAAAGTCGTCGGCAATGGTCCATCCAGGGGTGTTGAGAACATTGTCGGATCCGATACCGGCCCTGGCACTGACGACAATCAATTGGGTCATCTCGACATCGTTGACCACCCCCGGCTCGCCCTTGTGGAGATCGACTTCAACTCGCGCGCCGTGGCTTGCGGCTATCCCCTCGGCAATCGCACGAACGCGGCGCCAGGCCCGCTCGCGGGTCGCGTCGCTGCCGCTGCGGATGGTGCCTTTTAGGGTGACCTTACCGGCGGTCACATTGTAGGCGTTGCCGCCATTGATGGCCGTCACGGAAATGACCAGGGGGTCGTAAGGGTCGATCTCGCGCGAGACGATCTTCTGCAATTCCGTCACAATGGAGCAGGCCACGGCCAACGCATCGACACCTTCATGCGGTTTTGCCGCGTGTGCCGCCGACCCGGTGACGGCGACATCGAACGTATCGCACGCCAAAGTGTAGGGACCGGAGCCGACGGCGATTTTACCCGACTGTGTATAGGGATCGACATGGACGCAGATCGCGGCATCTACATCGTCGAGAAGCCCCTCTTCCACCACTCGTCTTCCGCCTGATGGTTCGTCTTCCTCCGCCGGCTGGAAGATGACGCGGACGGTCCCACCAAAATAAGCTCTTGATTGATGGAGATGCGCGGCAACCGCGAAGGCCATCGACGCATGAGCGTCGTGACCGCAGGCATGCATCACGCCTGGATTTGTCGATGAAAAATCGACGCCGGACTCCTCCTCGATCGGCAAGGCATCGATATCTGCCCGAATGGCCACCTTACGATTTGACTGTTTGCCTGTGCCGACAATGTCGACGGCCAGGCCAAAGCCCGCAACGTCGCGAATGTCGGTAATTCCCTGACCAGCCAGCATTTGCCGCAGATAACGCTGCGTGTTCGCTTCGTGATTCGAAAGTTCCGGGTTGCGGTGCAGATGGCGGCGGATCTCGATCATCCGATCGAGAATTCCAGCGTCGATATCTGCCGCGACGGCATTCACGACACGACCAGCCACGGTCGCATTCTCAGGATTTGACATGGATCTCTCGCGGGAACTTTGTCAGGGTCTCATTGCCGGTTTCGGTGACCAGGATGGTCTCGCTGATCTCGATGCCCCAGCCATCCATCCACATGCCAAGGATGGAATGCACGACATTGCCGGGTTCAAGCACCGTCTTGTCACCCGGGCGAAGGCTGATCGTGTGTTCGCCCCAATCCGGCGGATAGGCGACGCCGATGGAATAGCCGATACGTGACTCCTTTTTCAGTCCGTAGCGCTGGATGACCTTGCGCCATGCGCCCTCCACCGCTTCGGCTGATGATCCCGGCCTGACCGCGTCGAGCACCGCGTCCATGCCCTCGATCACTGCTTTTGCCGTGTCCGAGACATGCGTCGGCGTTTTGCCAAGCTGCATGGTTCTTGCCAACCCAGCGGCATAGCGACGGCAGACGCCGGCAAGTTCCAGGGCAATCGTCTCGTTGTCTCCAAACCGCCTGTCGCTCCACATGATATGCGGTGCCGAAGCATTCTCGCCGCCGAGAATTGTCGGCGGAAGGGCCGTGATGTCGCCCGCAAAGTCCGGGCTGCCGGCGATCTGCGCCGCCTGAATGGACGCAATGGCATCGCACTCGCGAACACCCGGCGCGATCACGTCGAAGGCCCGCGTAACCGCAGCTTCGGCCAGGGTTGATGCCTTGCGCAGATAGGCGATCTCGGGCGCCGATTTGACCGCGCGAATCCAGTTCACCAGGAGATCGGCATCATGCCATTTCGCATTGGGAAGGCCGGCGACGAGCCGGGCATGGCCTTTCGGGGAGAAATAATAGGCTTCGAGCTCGATACCGATATGTCTGACACCCCAACCTTTGGCGACTATCCAACTCGCGATCCAGTCCATGGGGTGGCGATCGACACGCTGAACATGATCCTCGGGGAAGCCAACCACATTCTCGGGCCTCATCCAGGCTGTGAGAAGACCACCGGCTGCATCCATGGCGCGCCCGATCCAGACCGGCTCGACCTCCTCGACCGGAACAAGCACCACCTGCGGCGTGTAGAATGACCAGCCATCATAGCCGGTGACGTAATGCTGGTTGGCAACGTCGTTGACGACAAGGAGTTCGAGACTGCGCTTCGCCATTTCGGCGCGGATCTTGCGGAGCCGCCGCTGGTATTCGTCGCGGGCAAACGGCAATTCGATCATCTCTGCTCCATGCTTTGTTGGACCAACGGTTGCGAGGCTCGCTCACCATTGAAGCGTTGTGCCATGACGGCAATCGGCCAAGGGAAACACGTAAACAGGTCCTGAGCCGGCCACGTCCCTTCACTGATTTATTTTTGAATTCCATTTGACTGAATAAATATCCGATGCGAAGCTGGCCTCTCCTAAGGGAACGCATGTCATGGCGTTGCGGGGGACCAATCAGGAATTCGGGCGGCCGTACAACCGGCGCATCGTGCTTGAGTCCATTCGCCTTCACGGGCCGATTGCCCGTGGCGAGATCGCCAGGCGCGTCGGGCTCACCGTCCAGACGGTATCGACCATCGTTCGAGAACTGGAAGAGCAAGGCTACATCCTGTCCGTGCGCGAGGAGCCGAAAGGCCGTGGACTTCCTCCGACAACCCTTCGCATCAACCCGGAGGGCGGCTATGCTGTCGGCATCCACATCACCCCCCTGGGCATCAATGCCGCGCTGATCAACCTCAGCGGCGATGTCATCGAGAGCATGCACAGCGAAGCGCCCAATGCGACACCCGATCATGCCTTCGAGCTGATCGGCGCCATGGTGCGAGAGCTGACCGGACTGAGGCCTGGAGGACGTGTCCTGGGCATTGGCATGGCCCTGCCCGGCCCCTTCGGGGTCGAATCCATGAGTTTCGTCGGCCCGACCACGATGGCCGGCTGGAAGGACGTGGCGTTGCGGGAGCGGCTGACGACCTCGACCGGCCTCCCCGCCTTCCTCGAGACAGACATGGCCGCCGCCGCGATGGGCGAACGCCTTTACGGCCTCGGTGCCCAGCACTCCGAATATTACTACCTCTATTTCGGCGTTGGGCTCGGCGGCGTGATGGTGCACGAGGGAAACGTCTTGCGCGGTGCGTGGGGAAATGCCGGCGAGATCGGGCACATTCCCGCAGTTCCCGATGGCGAGCTTTGCCCCTGTGGCAATCGCGGCTGCCTCGAAAGATACCTTTCACTCGAGGCGCTGGGGCGCTGGGGCGGCAAAGAGGCTGATTGGGTGATGGAGGTCAGTCCGATCTTCCACAATGCCATCGCCGTCATCGAAAATCTGTTCGACCCCGAAACCATCATACTGGGCGGGCTGGCATCCAATGATTTGCTCGAACGCCTGGCGGGTTCGACGGCCAGCCTTCCCAACTCGGTCTCGGCCAGACGGGATCGCGTGACGCCCCGCGTCATCGTCGCCAGCGGGGGACTGCATGCGGTATTGCGCGGCGCGGCCGCCCTTGCCGTCTCCGGGGTGCTCTCGCCACGCTTCGGCCAGATGTTCGCGGCCGAGCGCGAACGCGGACGCGACCTTCTGAAGAGCGGAGGGATGGCGGCATGACCGAACCCTTGCTTGTTCTTGACAATGTCACCAAGAACTATGGCGCCATCGAAGCGCTGAAAGGGATCAGCTTTTCGATCGGCAAGGGCGAAGTCGTGGCGCTGCTGGGCGACAATGGCGCCGGCAAATCGACGCTGGTCAAGATCATCGCCGGCGGACTGGAGCCGACCTCGGGCCGCATGCTGTTCGAAGGCAGGGAATTCCTCGCCAGGTCCCCGGCCGAGGCCAAGGCGGCGGGCATCGAGACCGTCTACCAGGACCTGTCGCTGTGCACCAATGTCGACGTCGTCGCCAATTTCTTCATGGGCCGAGAGATCACCAGGAAGGTTCTCGGTATTCCCGTGCTTGATGAGCGTGCCATGGAGGCCGTCGTCGAAAAGGCGCTTGCCAGCGCCGGCACCCGCATTCCCTCACTGCGCACCAATGTCGAGCATCTCTCCGGCGGCCAGCGGCAAGCCATCGAACTCAACCGCTTCGTGCATTGGGGCGGCAAGCTGGTGCTTCTCGACGAGCCGTTCGCGGCCCTTGGCGTCGAGCAGACGCGGCGCGGTCTCGACATGATTCGCCAGGTGGCAAGCCAAGGCATCGGCGTCGTCATCATCACTCACATCATGCAACAGGCCTTCCAGGTCGCCGACCGGATCGTGGTGATCCGGCAAGGCGTCGTGGCCGGCGATGTCGCCAGAAGCAAAACAAGTCCCGACGCGGTGATCAACATGATCACCGGAGAGACGCTTGCCGGTGCCGGACCGGCAGGCTGAGGGACAAAAGAGGGGTCCGGCTCAACAGGGAGCGAAAGACATGAAGCGAATACTTCTTGCTGTCTTCGGTATCCTGGCACTGGCCTTTGCCACGCTCACGCCGGCATTCGCGCAGTCCAAGGGGACCGTCTACTACATGGTGCCGACATTGCTCGACGAGTTCCAGACCGGATCGGTGAGCGCTCTGGAGCTTTTCCTGAAGCAGGTCGGCTATGAAATGAAGACGCTGAACGCCGACAACAAGACCGACGCCCAGCAGTCACAGATGAACGATGTCATCGCACTGAAACCGACGGCGATCATCCTGGCCGCGGTCGATTTCAACGCATTGAAGCCGTCCATCGAGGCGGCACGCGCCGCAGGCATCCCGGTGATCGAGTTCGACCGCCAGATCACCTCGACCCCGTCCGACTTCACTTCGGTCGCGGGCACTATCGAGATCGGCTACGTCGCGGCCGACCAGGCCGAGAAGCTGTTGAAAGCGAAGAACGGTGCGGTGAAGGGCAAGGTACTGCAGGTGCTGGGCGACCCCGGCGATCCCTACACGCTCGATATCCAGAAAGGCTTCGAGGAGAAGATGAAGGCGTTTCCGGACGTCAAGATCATCTCGCTTCCGGCCATGCAGTGGGAAGCCAGCAATGCCGGCACGATTGTCGCCGACCAGATGCTGGCAAACCCGGACATCGACCTGATCTTCAGCCATGCCGCGCACCTCTCGGTCGCCGCCGTCGCCTCGCTCGAGGCCGCCGGCAAGAAGCCGGGCGATGTCATGCTGATGAGTTCGAACGGCGCACCGGTCGGTCTCGACCTGATCCGCAAGGGCTGGCTCAACGTCGAGGTCGAGCAGCCGCTCTATGCGCAGGCGGCGGCCGTCGCCATGTTCATGGACAAGGTCGCCAAGAAGCAGGACATCAAGCCCGGCGAATACGACGTGCTTGGCTTGAAATCGACCGTGACCAAGGAAACCTGGGGTCCGAACATCAAGATCCCAGGCGCCGCGATCACCAAGGGAAACGTCGACAACCCGGCCTTCTGGGGCAACCAGAAACCGCCGACGGATACCGTCAAGCCGGTCGAATAGGCACATCGCATGGAATGCTCCGGGCCGGTTCGGCCCGGAGCCGTTCTCGCGCAATTCCAATCCGCGCACGATCGTTACCGAAAATCGAGATGGGTTTCGGGTCATGCGCCAGCCGGGTCAACACATGAATCCCCGCACACGCCACGCCCTGGAGTTCGTCCTCGACAACCTCGTCTGGTTCATGCTGCTGTTCGTGCTGGTGGTCTTTTCCATCTTCGTTCCGAACTATTTCCAGCTGGGCATCTTCGCCAACATCATCGAGGCCTCCAGCGTGCTCGGCGTCATGTCGATCGGCCTGGCGCTGGTCATCATCGCCGGCCATATGGACCTTTCGGTGGAATCCGTGGCAGCACTCAGCGCCATGGCCGTCGGCATCCTGTTCTGCTCGTCGGGTATCGGCCTTGGCGTCCAACTGCACCCCGAATGGCTGATGGTTCCGGTTTCGCTGCTGCTGGCGCTCGCTGTTGGCGGCCTGATCGGCGCCTTCAACGGTTATCTCGTGGTGAAGGTGAAGATGAGCGCCTTCATCATCACCTTGGCATCCTACATCTGGGTGCGCGGTCTGGTCCTTGTCATCTCCGGCGGCCGCTCAGCGCAGGACCTTGCGCCGGCCGTCCGCTGGTTCGGCATCCAGCGCCTGATCGGCCTGCCGCTCACCGCATGGATCGCTGTGGCCTGTTTCGTCGTCTTCTCACTGATCATGGCCAAGACGCCGTTCGGCCGGCACCTCGTCATGATCGGCGGCAATGAGACGGCAACCTTCCGCGCCGGCATCCGGGTGAACCGCAACCTGATCATCGCCTTCGTGCTTGCCGGCGCCATCGCCGGCCTCGCCGGCTGGCTGCTGGCCATCCGCACCTCGGGCGCCACCGCCAATCTCGGGGTGGGCCTCCTGTTCAATGCTTTTGCAGCCGTGGTCATCGGCGGCGTCAGCCTAAAAGGTGGCGTCGGCACCCTGCCCGGCGTCTATGCCGGCGTGCTCCTGCTCTCGGCCATCAACACCGCGATCAACCTGATGGGTCTGCCCGCCAACTTCACTCAGGTCATTCACGGCCTGTTGGTACTGGCTGCCGTGCTGCTCGATGCATTCAAACAAACCATTCGACAGAGGCTGGCATGACAGGACGGCTCGCATGACAGGACGACTGAAAGACAAGGTGGCGCTGATCGTCGGCAGTGCGCGCGGCATCGGCAAAGGCATCGCCCTGCGCTTCGCCGAAGAAGGCGCAAGGCTGGTGCTCGCCGATACCGAGATCGAGCCAGGGCAAGCGACGTCGGATGAATTGGGGGCCCCCTTCATCCGCACTGACATCTCGCTGATGTCCGACGCCGAAGCAGCCGTGAACCTGGCGTTGAAACACCATGGCCGTCTCGACATCATCGTGCAGAATGCCGGCATCTATCCCTGGCAGCTCATTGAAAACACCAGCGCCGATGACTGGGACCGCGTCATGGCGGTCAATCTGCGCGGCACCTTCAATGCCACCCGCGCCGCACTTGCACCGATGAAGGCGCAGCACTCCGGCCGGATGCTCTACACCTCATCCATTACCGGCCCGCACGTCACAAGCCCCGGCCACGGTCACTATTCCGCCAGCAAGGCCGGCATAAATGGCTTCATCCGTGCTGCCGCGCTCGAATTTTCCGGCTACGGCATCACCGTCAACGGCGTCGAGCCCGGCAACATCCTCACCGAAGCAATCGAGCTGCATCGCGGTCCGGCCTACATCAAGAACATGGAGGACTCCATACCGCTCGGCCGGCTCGGCAGCCCTCGCGACGTCGCCAATGCCTTCCTGTTCCTGGCGTCAGACGATGCCAGCTACATCACCGGCACGACCATCGTCGTCGATGGCGGACAGCTGCTGCCGGAGGGTAACGACTTCCGGCTCGTTCCGCCGTGAACCCCGATTTCCGCGTTGGTTTCTCCATGCGTCGCAAAGCTTGCCACCCACAGCGAGTCCGAGCTGAGATGCAATCCGCGGGGCTCGACTGATCGTTGACGACCGCTCGAGCAGACGAACGGTTAAACTGCGAAATCGTAAGTGACCTGCGGCGCTGTAGTGTACTCGCGCACTCGCCGATAAAAGCCTCAATTCATCGCATATTCATGGATTTTATAGAACTCTGCCTGAATTGAATGGAGGACAAGTCGTGTCAATAATCCCCAGAATCTCTGTGCGTATGGTGTTCGCCTCCATCTGCCTGGGCGGGCTTTCAGCAGCCGCGTCCGCTTTCTTTCCCGCCACAGCCTCGGCTGATCGGCTCCAGCAATGCGCGAACGAAGGCGGCACCTGCCGGTTGCCGTATCCGGCGGAAGTCGTCTATGGCGCGGAGGGCAACAACACCTCCCGTTTTATCGACCGCAGCGCCGTGCCCTGCAACAATCGCGTCTTTGGCGATCCAGCGCCCGGCCTCCACAAGTCGTGCTACATCGTGACGCGCGATCGCGGCGGCTATGGTGGCGACGACAACGGCCCGCGCGGCGATCGTGGCGGATGGGTCGCCTGCGCCAATGAAAATGACTATTGCGATTTTGACGGCCGCAGGATGGTCAGATACGGCGCCCGTGGCCAGTATACGGTAGGGGTCTTCCGGAACGGCGTCCAATGCGACAATGACACGTTCGGAGAAGACCCTGCGCCTGACGTTCGCAAGCGCTGCTACGTTCGACAGTAGCCGTTATGGGAAAATAGTGAGCCGGATCAGAACGCCGGCTGACTGCCCTATTTTGCCAAGAGCCAACTCGTGGGTCGATGGCTGATCGTCGCCGGTCCTGCCCTCGCCCACCTTCGTCGGATGTAATGGGTCGGAAATCCAAGTCGGCCCCGAGATGACTCACACATCGGGGCGCAGATACGCCGCCCTGAAATGTCTTGTCCTATGCCAAGGTTTAGGCTGGCCATACGAGAGAAACCTCAGATCCGAAAAGATCTGAGCCGCTTGATTCAACAAGGATTTTTGACATTCAAGTCGACATTTCTCTGAAGCCAAGGGCCTAGACCCTTGAGAGAAATGGCGCGAGTGACGGGGCTCGAACCCGCGACCTCCGGCGTGACAGGCCGGCACTCTAACCAACTGAGCTACACCCGCGCATTTGACGAGCACGGGTCAGCCGTGTTCGTCGTTGGGGCGGTGGATAAGGGGTTCGCCCGCGGGTGTCAAGCGTGTGAGGACACCATAAATGCAAACATGAGAAGGTTTTTTGACAGGCATCGTTTTGTTCGCAAAACGGACGTGAAGTCAGTGGACGAAGCATGCATTTGGCCTTGCGGAGCTCGCTCTAACTGCTTAAAGGTCCGCGCGAGCGGGCGATTAGCTCAGTTGGTAGAGCGCTTCGTTTACACCGAAGATGTCGGCGGTTCGAGTCCGTCATCGCCCACCATGATTTCAAATACTTACATTGCGTTTGCTCATGGCCGCCCTGCCGCAACGGCCGCCAAATCAGGCCTTGGCGAGCAAGGTCTCCACCTCCAGCAGCGTCGGCATGGATGGCGCTGTGCCGGGCCGCGTGACGGAAATGCCGGCGACCGCGCAAGCGAAGCGGACAGCCTGTAGCGGCTCCATTCCTCTCGACAGCGCGGCGGCCAGTCCGCCGTTGAAGGCATCTCCCGCGCCGGTGGTTTCGACCACGGGGCCTGCGTTGACGGCGGCTACATGATCGGAACGATCGGTGGTGTGCAACAAAGCGCCTTTTTCGCCAAGCGTAACAATCACTGTGCCGACACCCTTTTCGAGCAGCTTGGCGGCGGCGCGGCGGGCATCGTCGACGGACGAAACCTTGATGCCGGTGAGTTCCTCGGCTTCAGTCTCGTTGGGCGTGACATAGTCGCAAAGCGTGTAGATGCGGTCTGGGAGATTTGCCGCCGGAGCCGGATTGAGGATCGTCGCCACCCCTGCCGCACGTGCGATCTCAAGCGCCCGCATCGCCGCGTCGATCGGCTGTTCGAGTTGAGTAACAAAGACGCCGGCCGAGCGGATCAGGCCCTCGTGGGCCTCGATATCACCGGGCGAAATCAGCATGGCCGCGCCGGGACTGACGATGATGGCGTTGTTGCCGGTCGTTTCCTCCACGAAGATATAGGCGGCTCCCGTATAGCTTTCCGGAGTGTCGATGACAGCGCTCTTCACGCCCGCTTGCGCCCAGGTTTGCCTGGCCATGTCAGCAAAAGGATCGACGCCTAGGCGCGTGAGGAAGGTGACGTCGGCGCCGAGCTTTCCTGCCGCGACGGACTGGTTCGACCCCTTGCCGCCAGGGCCAAGCTTGAAGGACGTGCCGAGGATCGTTTCGCCCATGCGTGGCTGCCGCTGCGCCCGATAGGCGGTGTCGGCGACAAAGACGCCCAATATGACGATCGGCTTGCCGGAGGCCATGGTTCTACTCCGCCTCCGGCGGAACGACGCCCTTGCGGAAGGCGAAGCAGCCATAGAAGCGGCGCTCGCCGGTCTGGATGACGCAGTAGGCCTGCTTGGAACGTTCGTAGAAGGCATAGCGCTCGACCGGGACCATTGGCCAGGATTTGCCTTCGGCCGCATCGATTTCCTTCTGCACCTCCCTCTGCACCGGCGGAATCTCGTTGGGCATGCCGACGATCTCCATGCGCGCGGCGGAATCGTCGACAAATGTATCCAACGGATAGAGCGACAGCACCGCCTTCACCACCTCGGCCGCCGAGGCGTCGATGCGCAGCAACCGGCCCAATACGGTCTGGCGTGCCACGGAATCCGAAGGGAAATTGGTGTCGGCGATGATCAGGTCGTCGCCGTGCCCCATCGCCCGCAACGCCTGAAGTACATCGGCGTTGAGCAGGGGACTGATTCCTTTGAGCATGGCATTCCTCTCGAACGGCTTGCTTGACTGAATGGGATGGTTGATCCCGGAGAATGACGGCGACTGCGGATAGATCAAGCGCGAAATCAGAGTGTCTAAGCAGTGCTTTAAAGGCGTTGACCAGTCTTGGCGTCGAACAGGTGAACCTGGTCGAGCCGCGGCCTCAGGTGAAGCGTGTCGCCCGGCTTGAAGTCATGTCGCTCGCGAAACAGCGCCACCATCTCGCTCTCGCCGAAGCGCAGGAACACCAGCGTTTCGGAACCCGTGGGCTCGACCACCGAAATCTTCGCCGGCACGCCGTCGGGATGGATCTCGAGATGCTCCGGGCGCACGCCGTAGACTACGGCCTGTCCATCCTGCGCGGCATTGTGCGCGGCAATCGGGAACAGAGCGCCTGCGATGTCGACACCAGTCTTGCGCATGACGCCCTGGAGCAGGTTCATCGATGGCGAGCCAATGAAACCGGCAACGAAAAGGTTGGCCGGCCTGTCGAACAGTTCCAGCGGCGCGCCGACCTGTTCGATGCGGCCATCGCGCATCACGACGATCTTGTCGGCCATGGTCATGGCCTCGATCTGATCATGCGTTACGTAGATGGTTGTGGTCTTCAGCCGCTGGTGCAGTTCCTTGATCTCGGTTCGCATCTGGACACGCAGCTTGGCATCGAGGTTGGAGAGCGGTTCATCGAACAGGAAGACCTGCGGATTGCGCACGATGGCCCGCCCCATGGCCACGCGCTGGCGCTGGCCGCCCGACAGCTGCCGCGGGTAGCGCTTGAGATACGGGGCAAGATCGAGGATCTCGGCCGCGCGATTGACCCGCTCCGTAACGACAGCCGGATCGGTGTTGCGCAGCTTGAGCGCGAAGGCCATGTTCTGCTCGACCGTCTTGTGCGGGTAGAGCGCGTAGTTCTGGAACACCATGGCGATATCGCGCTTGGCCGGCGGCAGATGGTTGACGACGCGATCGCCGATGGAGATCGTGCCGCCGGATATCGTCTCGAGGCCAGCCACCATGCGCAGTAACGTGGACTTGCCGCAGCCGGATGGGCCGACCAGCACCACGAACTGGCCATCGGCGATATCAACGCTGACATCGTGCAGGACCTTTACGGTCCCGAACGCCTTGGCTGCATTGCGGATTGCGACTTGAGCCATATCCTCCCCTTCCGGCCCTCTGTGCCGTTTGCGCAGAAGCTAACCAACGCGAACTGACAGAGCAAGACAGTCTCTTATAGATAAAAACCCGTTTTCGTTGACACGGCGCTTCGTTCTGAGAATAGTGGCGGCCGCCAATCCGAATGCCGACAATCTATGCGATGGTCGGAACTCGAAGCGACGCAGTGTGGGGGCTTGCTTTTCCGCTTTTGATCACGGGCCGTTTTCCGGAGAGATAGGCGTTTCGATTTACAACTGATGTTCTGGGAGGAATAGTCAATGAAAGTCGGTATTTATGAGCAATTGATCCGCGCCGGCGCAAGCCGACGCGACGTATTGAAGGGAGCGGCCAGCATGGCCGCCATCGCGGCCGCTTCAAGCGCTGGTCTCGGCGTCTTCACGCGTCCAGCTTCCGCGGCAAGCGAACTGCGCACGAAGATCCTGCAGATTCCCGGCGTCGGCAAGGGCCAGCCGACGGATGCCGACTTCCAGAAGGTCGGCGAGCTTTGCCTCGAAGCGACCAAGGCCAATGTCAAGGAAGGTGAATTCGCGGGCGTCGAGCTCACCTTCATGGGCCTCAACAACCAGAACCTGCACAATGTGCTTTTCCGCGGTTTCCTGAAGCCATGGGAGACCTATACCGGCGCGAAGATCAACTGGATCGACCTGGCGCAGGCGGATTACAACGCCCGCCTGCAGCAATCGATTGCCACCGGAACCGTCGACTTCGACATTGCCGAGATGGGCGCGCCTTTCGAAGGCGACGTCTGCGGCAAGGGTCTCACGTCCGAGATGCCCGACTGGGTCAAGAAGCAGATCGATATCGACGACCTCGTCAACTACCTGAAGCCGCCAGTCGGCACCTGGGACGGCAAGCAATATCGCGTGACCATTGACGGCGACACGCACAACTTCAACTACCGCGCCGACGTGTTCGCCGATGCAGACCTCGCCAAGGCCTGGAAGGATGGCGGCGGTGAAGGTGAGTGGGGCGTGCCGAAGACCTGGCAACAGGTGCAGGCTGTGACCAAATTCCTCAAGGGCAAGAAATTCAAGGGCCAGGAGGTCTATGGTTATCTCGACGCGCCCAAGCCATGGGGCGGTTTCGGCTTCTACTTCCTCGGCAGCCGCGCCACCGCCTATGCCAAGCATCCCGACGACAAGGCCTGGCTATTCGACGCCGACACTATGAAGCCGCGTGTCAACA
>BFBZ01001091.1_pt1 | contig 19554 bp, 20 predicted proteins | sample 1888401 | NCBI WGS metagenome assembly BFBZ01 (sample SAMD00112614, study PRJDB3348) | symbiont metagenome | host: Chara braunii | reverse complement strand
CCCGCCATAGCGACGCAGAAGATCGATTAGCGTGACGTCTGGTGGCTGCTGGGCTCACACTCATCTTGAGAACGTCAGCCCGGCATAATTGTCAGCGGCTGTTCCTCCAGAAGCGACAGCATCGCCCGAATCCGGGGTGGAACGGGCCTGATGGCCGGATAGAGGGCGTGAAGATCGAAGCCCGGCACGGCAAAGCCGGGCAGCAGGCGTATCAGCCTGCCGCTGGCCAAATCTTCGGCGCAGACCGGCTCCTGCAAGACGCCAATGCCTGCTCCATCCAGCAGCATGACATGCAAGGGGCGCCAATGGCTGGTGCTCACCACGATATTGATGGCGGCAAGTTCGGTTTGCTGATCGGGACCGACCAATAGAAGCCGCCCATTGTTGAACAGGCCGCTGACTCGCAGAAAAGGATGGTCGGCGAGTTCGTCAGGGTTTGCCGGTGCCCCATGCTGCTCGATGTAGCCGGGTGACGCCACCAGCACGCGGCCGACATGGCCGAGCTTGCGGGCGATGAAGCTGCCTTCGCGGAGATCGCCGAGGCGCAGCGAGATGTCGACGCCTTCGGTAACGGGGTCGACGATCCGGTCGTTGAGGATCAGTTCGATTTTCAACAAGGGATGAAGCTCGCGCATCTGGCGCAGGATCGACGGCAGGATGACTTCGCCCACACCATGGGGCGCGGCGATCCGCAGCATGCCGCGCAATGATTGGTCGCCATTGACCACAGTCAGAGCGTCGGCCGCGCTTTCGAGAACCTGCTTGCTGCGCTCGTAGAAGGCCGCGCCGACATCGGTGACGGACAGTTTGCGGGTGTTTCGCAGGAGCAGCTTTGTGCCGATATATTGCTCCAGCCGATCAATGCGCTCGCTGACGGCGGGCTGGCCCATGCCGAGATCGCGGGCGGCCGCCGACATGCTGCCACGCTCCACCACCCTGACATAGACGCGCATCGCCACCAGCAGATCCATTCCGGCAATATATAGGCTCAGCCGATAAATGAAAGTGGACGATGCCGCCTACCGGCCGCGCCACCCATCGCCGAAACAAGGGATATGACGTCAACGAAATCCACCAGAGGTAGGGCGATGAGCGACATCAGGCTATACATGTTTCAATCGGGCACGCAGAGGTGCAAGGTCCACAATATCAGGATGGGGGAGGGTAATGGTGTCGACTATGAGATACCCGTGCCGTGGTTTCTTCTCACCCATCCCAAGGGCCATGTGGTGATCGACGGCGGGCTCGCCGCCGAAGGCTTGGCCGATCCCCGCGGCTATTGGGGCGATGCCGTCGACAACTACAAGCCCGTCATGGTCGAGTCTCAGGGATGCCTCGCGCAATTGGCTGGCATTGGCGTTGCTCCCGAAGACATTCGCTTCGTCGCGCTATCCCATCTCCATTCCGACCATACGGGTGCCATCGGCCGCTTCCCCAACGCGACGCACATCGTCCAGCGTCGGGAGTATGAATATGCCTTTACGCCCGACTGGTTTGCCGCCGGCGCCTATGTCCGCCGCGATTTCGATCGTCCCGAGTTGAAATGGCAATTTCTGGAGGACGCTGCGACGGATGGTTATGATCTCCATGGCGACGGCACGCTGCGCATGCTGTTCACGCCGGGTCATAGCGTCGGCCACCAGTCCTTTCTGGTAGGCCTGCCGAAATCAGGTGCAATCCTGCTGGCCGCCGATGCCGCTTACACGCTGGATCACTGGAACGAAAAGGCTCTGCCCGGCTTCCTCGCTTCGGCCGTGGACACCGTGCGGTCGGTTCAAAAACTGCGCGCCGTGGCCGCACAGGTTGGAGCGATGATCGTTACCGGGCATGATCCGGAAGCCTGGCCCCACTTCAGGCAGGCTCCCGGTTACTACGATTGAGGCTCCCGTTTCTCCGAGCCGTGGCAAAGACCCCGTGCTTCTCAAGAGCACGTGGGTCTTTGCTGTTATCGATGCGTCTTTATCTAGGCCTGGCCGTCATAAAACTCCGCCCTATGCTGGCGAACCCATTCCTCGATACCCGTTGGCTGGAAATCCTCCAGGCCGGGTTGCGGGTTGAACGCCCCTGACAATATCGCATCCGCTTGCTCCCGATGCGCTGCGAAGAAGCGGAACTTGGATGCGACGCGGCGTCCCGTTCCCGGCCCCATCGCGGCATCGACATCCCGCTCGAATTCATCGAGCTGCTGGTGGCGATAGATGACATCGCGCCCGAGCCCCGCGCTGATCCGCAACGCCAGTTCATCGCCACCAATGCTTTCCGGCCCGGCGATGCGGTGATCGCCGGTATCGACGCCACGTTCGAGCAGCGTCATGGCCGCCCGAGCGCAATCATCCGTCGATGTCCACGCGATCCGCTGCGACGCGGCAATGGGCGGCGCGAATATTCCATGCTCGACAATGTCAGCCCGCGCCGAAGGCTTCAGGAGATTGTCGAGATACATTGTGGGACGGATGATGGCGAAGGGCAGGCCCGATCGGCGGACCGCGTCCTCGATCATTGCATTGGCGACGAAGCTCGGCTCCTCGCAGGGCACGGGACGGCTGGCGCTTGCGAGCTTCAGGATGATGGAAGTGAGACCGCTGGCGAGCGATGCCGATACAGCATTCTCAGCCTGAATGCGCATGTCTTCCAGCGATCCGATCGGGATCTGGAGTACGGCATGGGCAAGGTCCGCGCTGGCGGCGCGAAGCGAGGCGGGATCGCGAAGATCACCTTCCACAAGCTCCACGCCGAGCGCCGCCAGTGCCGGAACCTGCGTCCGGTCCCGGATAAGCGCCCTGACCTTGAAGCCGCGCTGACGTGCGGCGCGAACGACGGCGCCACCCTGCACGCCGCCGGCGAGATAGACGAGGATGGGCTGAGATTTATCGACTGCGAACATAAAATGACTCCTTCGAATACGGTCTGCCGAAGGAGCATCGTCGGATGGCCACCGGGCAGACCCGGAACGCGCGCAAGGCGCCGGGACTGTCGGGGGATCTCACGCAGAGCGTGGGAAGAGAGCTTCTCCATTTGGGAGAAGGGCCTGGGCCTACCGAGACCAAGCCAGCCATTTTCGACGGAGAGAATTTAGAGCGGAGTTAGTGCCGGCGTCAATCGAAAGATGGGCCATGTGCCGGCACGGAAGTGCCTTCGTTACCTCTTGCGGGCCACGATGTAGGGCCGGTTGTCCTTGCCCTTCGTCGCGTGATTTTCCGTGGCGATGATATCGAAGCCAGCGGCAGATATTTGCTTGCTGAGTTCCGATGCGCGAAAGACGCCTGCGTAGGGCGCCTTCCCGATCACCCGCATGGCGGGCAACAGGGCGAGCCGGACGAGTGGGTTCATCTCACCGACGCAGGGTGTCTTTGAGATAAACAGGCCATCGGCCGCGAGCAGGCCATGGATGTGGCGCAGCGTGCCCGGGAGATCGCGGACCAGATGCAGATAATTGAATCCCAGCACGGCATTAAATGGCACGAGGCCGGGCGTCACGGCTTCCGCTGTTGTGGTGCGGAATCTGAGGGTCGCCATGGGATTGGCGATCCGCCGCTCCCTGGCAATGGCAATCATCTGCGCGGAAATATCCGTCGCAAGATAGTCTTGAACATCGCCCGCAAGCCTGAACGCCGTCGTTCCAGTTCCGCAGCCCAGTTCCAATATCCTGTCGCCTGAGTTCAACAGCGCGCGGGTGCTCTCCAGCGTGCGCTCATACCCTGCCTGATCCGCGATCGCGCCTTTGGCGTAGCTGCTTGAAGCCCGGTCCCAGAAACGGGCGTCGCTTGCTATGCTCATGAAGGTCAGTCTCCCAAAATCTATGCTTGCTGGCAGCCTATATAGTCGCCGAGTTGATTGCGCCTTCAACCAGGGAGTCTGGGACTATCAGGATTTCAGGGCGTGCCAAACTCCCTCGGAGGCGACGGGAGCCGACGGCGAGATTGACAATAGCGAGCTGATCCGCTCGGCATCCTCAGGCGTTGCAGGGTTATAGACGACCATGCTGAGGTCCGTTCGGCCGTCGACGGAAAAGGCTGAATATTCGAAAGAGAGCGGGCCGAGAACCGGGTGGTGGATATGTTTGACGGCTTCGGTATGGGTGGCGGGAACATCGTTGTCCCGCCACATGGCCCGGAACTCCGGGCTGAGCCGGCACATTTCGGCAACGAAAGGCTCGATCTGGGTGACGGCGCCTGCGCGGGCGGCGTCGATGCGGAATGCACCGAGGGTGAAACGGGCCACGCTTTCCCAATCATATTGCGCGGCACGGGCGCGCGGATCGAGAAAGATGAAGCGCAGAATATTGCGCTCGCCCGGCGGCAGGGATTCGTAATCCACCAGCATCACTCGCGACGCCTGGTTCCAGGCGACGACATCCCAGGTGGCGGTTCTGATGAGAGCGGGACATGGCTCGAGGGCATCGAGCACGCGCTGCAGCCGCGGCGTCACGCCATCATTCTTGCGGTAGTGTGCCTCGGGCGGACGGCCAAGGCCGAGGAAGAACAGATGTTCCCGCTCGACCTCCGTCAGCATCAGCGCGCGGGCGATGCGGTCGAGCACGTCGGCAGACGGCGCGCCGCCGCGCCCCTGCTCAAGCCATGTGTACCATGTCGGGCTGATATTGGCGCGCTGCGCCACTTCCTCGCGCCGTAGCCCCGGCGTCCGGCGCCGCTCTGAGGCGAAGCCGAGGGCGGAGGGGTCAAGCTTGCTGCGACGGTCCCTGAGATAGGTCCCGAGCGGATTTTCAGTGTCGAGGAGATCGGCCATCCTGTTAGTTCTTTTACTATGATAAAGTCACTACTTTACCAGAATAAACGATTGGCAGAGATTTGTCTCCAGCAAATAAGGAGACTGTGTCTATGCGTGTGTTTGTTACTGGAGCCACTGGAAATATCGGCTCTTATGTTGTGAAGGAATTGATCGCGTCAGGCCATCAGGTGCTTGGCCTCAGCCGCTCGAAGGAGAAGGCGGTAGCGCTTGTTGCCGCCGGCGCGGAGGTTCTTCATGGAACGATCGAGGATGCCGAAATCTTGAAAAGCGGCGCGTCGCAATCGGATGGCGTTATCCACCTTGCTTTCAACCACGATTTCTCGAATTTCGTGGCCAACTGCGAAGACGATCGCCGCGTTATCGCAACGCTTGCCTCGGCGCTTGCCGGTACGGCCAAGCCGCTGGTCATCACCTCGGGAACGCCCATTGCCAATACGGTGCCGGGCGAACCCGCCAGGGAAGACAATGCCATCGCCGGCTCGGACCATCATCCCCGCGCGGCTTCGGAGGAAGCGGCAATCCTCGCCAGCGAAATCGGCGTCAACGTTTCCGTCGTGCGCCTTCCGCAGGTGCATGATCCGCTCTCGCAGGGGCTTATCACCCCCTTGATCGAGATCTTCAGGCAGAAGGGCGTCTGCGCCTATGTCGGAGATGGGATCGAACGCTGGCCGGCCGCGCATTTCTCCGACGTCGCGCGCCTTTATCGCCTCGTCGTCGAGCGTGCCGAACCGAATGCCCGGTACCACGCGGTTGCCGAGGAAGGCGTGGCGATGCGCGATATTGCCGGGGCCATCGGCCGCCGCCTGAACCTGCCGGTCAAATCCATCACCCAGGAAGAGACGCAGGATTACTTCGGCTGGCTCTCCCTATTCGCAGGACGCGACATGCACGCCTCCAGCGTCAAGACGCGGCAAAAGCTCGGCTGGGAACCCACCGGCCCGAAACTGCTCGAGGATCTCGCGCAGTTGCCGCTTGGGGCGTGAGGCTCGCCTTGATGATCTGATCCGCTGGCGGATTGGAATTTCAGATAGCGCTTAATCGAGGGCTCGGTCGACATTGTTGGCCGGGCCTTTGGGCTGCTGTGACCGGGCGGCTGGCTCAGTCTTCAGGATCACCCTGGTCGCTTGATGACAGATCTCGAAAGCAAGCAATTGCGGCTATATCTGAATGCGCGGAAGAAAGGTCGTCATCACGTTCGGCACGATACCGTCACTGACGTCTCCGGTACGAGCGGGATATAGATGGCGGACAAGGTGGGATTCGAACCCACGGTACGCTTTCACGCACACACGCGTTCCAGGCGTGCGCCTTAAACCACTCGGCCACCTGTCCATCTGCACTTTCGCATCCGATGAAGGAGCTATTGTGGGAACGGCGCGATATATACCGATGAATTTTCTGGGATCAACCCGAATCTGACAGTTTTTTGACTTCTGGACAAAAAACTACGCGCTTGCCCTCCATTGCGTTTGTTTCATTCTCAACTTATCTACAATGAAGGACGGAAAAATAGTGCAACCGGCCAAGCGTGCATGGCCGAGGATAGTTGAGTATCCGGAGGAGTTTATGCGTTTCCTGTTGCGTTTTGCCAGTCTCGTCGCGCTGGTGGTTGCGGTCATCGCCGGGACCATCGATTCCATCCAGTCGGTTGCTGCCTCGGCAATAGTATTGACCCCGATGGGCGACGCATGGAGTGACGTCAGCCCATCATCGCTTGCCACGGTCCGCTCCGCGATCGCCTATTATGTTCACCCTCGCTTCTATGACATGGCGATACAATGGCTGCTTTTTCAGCCGGCTTTCGCCGTGTTCCTGGTGATTTCGCTGCTGCTGTGGATGGTCGCTTACAAACGACCGCCGTTGATCGGTCGGTTCAGCGCCTGACGCGTCGTAAAGCGCCTCCGGGAGCTATGCTGTTCAGGGAGTTCGGGCTTCCGGAAAAGGCGCTCGCGGACAGGTCTGGCTGTGAACCGCAAGGAAGTAAAAACCGCCTCAATGACTATTAAAATCGCAGTTTGAAAGCAAAATTGTTTAAAAAACGGCTACTTTGAGCGGGTTTTCAGCAATTCCCACAAAATTTTACCAACTGAAAAATTTCTCGTGAATTTTTCATGCAGCCATGCAAGGATGCTCGCTAGCTTGGCCTCGGGGGAGGCCGGCGGTTCCGCAGACATGCCCGGTCAACGGGCTTGCGGGAGGACCCAACAAAGATAGCAACAACAGGGCTGCGACTCATGAAAAAATCCCTTCTGACCCTTTTCGCCTTGGCCGCCATGTCGGCGACGGCGCTTGCGGCCGATATCAAGCCGGCGATCGTCTACGGAACCGGCGGCAAGTTCGACAAGTCGTTCAACGAATCTGCCTATAACGGCGCTGAAAAGTTCAAGAAGGAAACCGGCATCGCTTATCGCGATTTCGAGCCGACCGGCGACACCCAGGGTGAACAGGCGCTGCGCAACTTCGCCAGCAAGGGCTTCAATCCGGTCATCGCCGTCTCCTTCGCCTGGACCTCGGCTCTCCAGAAGGTTGCTGCCGAATATCCGAAGACCGAATTCGTGCTGATCGACGACAGCCTTGATCTGCCGAACGTCCGCTCCGTCAAGTTCAAGGAAAACGAAGGCTCCTACCTCGCAGGCGTCATGGCTGCTCTGTCCTCGAAGTCCGGCAAGGTCGGCTTCGTCGGCGGCATGGACATTCCGCTGATCCGCAAGTTCGAATGTGGCTACGAGCAGGGCGCCCGCGCCACCAATCCGAAGATCGAAGTCTTCCAGAACATGACCGGCACGACCGGCGCTGCCTGGAACGACCCGGTTCGCGGCGGCGAGCTCACCAAGAACCAGATCGACCAGGGCGCCGACGTTGTTTACGCGGCTGCCGGCGCGACCGGCCTTGGCGTGCTGCAGACGGCTGCCGACAACAAGAAGCTTTCTATCGGCGTTGACAGCAACCAGAACTACCTGCATCCGGGCTCGGTTCTGACCTCGGTCGTCAAGCGCGTCGACCTTGCCGTCTACAACGCCTTCTCCGATGCCAAGAACGGCAAGTTCACGCCCGGCACCCAGGAGCTCGGCCTGAAGGAAGACGGCGTCACCGTTGCTATCGACGACAATAACAAGCCACTCGTCACCGCGGCTATCCAGGCTGCTGTCGACAAGGCTCGTGCCGATATCGTCGCCGGTACCGTCAAGGTCCACGACTATACGGTCGACAACGCCTGCCCGAAGAGCTGATATGAAACAAGGGCGTATGACGGATCAAAACGTCATACGCCCTTTTCTTATCCTGAATCCGGTTTCGGGAGCCTATTATTGTGAGCCAGACCTCTGCCATTGAGCTCGTGGGCATCGACAAGAAGTTCGGTGCCGTCCACGCCAACAAAGATATCAACCTGACCGTCGCCAAAGGTTCGATCCACGGGATCATCGGCGAGAACGGTGCCGGGAAGTCGACGCTGATGTCGATCATCTACGGATTCTATCAGGCCGACAACGGCGAGATCCGCGTCAACGGCAATGCCATCACCATCCGCGACAGCCAGGCGGCGATATCAGCCGGCATCGGCATGGTGCACCAGCACTTCATGCTGGTCGAGAATTTTACCGTCCTTGAAAACGTGATGCTGGGCGCCGAAGGCGGCGCGCTGCTCGCCAAGGGCGTTGCCGCCGCTCGCGCCGAACTTAGTCGGCTGGAAAAGGATTACGGCCTGGACGTCGATCCGGATGCAGTGATCGAAGAGCTTCCCGTCGGCCAGCAGCAGCGCGTCGAGATCCTGAAGGCGATGTATCGCGGCGCCGAGATCCTCATCCTCGATGAGCCAACCGGCGTCTTGACACCGGCCGAGGCCGACAATCTGTTCCGCATTCTTCGGGTGTTGCGCGATCAGGGCAAGACGATCCTTCTCATCACCCACAAGCTGCGCGAAATCATGGCGATCACCGATACGGTGTCGGTCATGCGCCGCGGCGAGATGGTCGCCACCCGCAAGACTGCGGAAACCACGGTGGAAGAACTGGCCGAGCTGATGGTCGGCCGCCGCGTGCTGCTGCGCGTCGAGAAGGGCGCCCCCAATCCCGGCGACGTCCTGCTTTCCGTGCGCAACCTCACCGTCAAGGACGGTCGTGGCGTCACCATGGTCGACAATGTCTCCTTCGATGTCCGAGCCGGCGAGATTGTCGGCATTGCCGGCGTTGCCGGAAACGGTCAATCCGAGCTGCTGGAGGCGATTGCCGGTATCCGCAAGCCGGCCTCGGGCGAAATCCTCCTGCATGGCAAGCCGATCGGCAACGCCGATCCCGCGGTGCTTCGCGACCTTGGCCTTGCCCATATTCCGGAAGATCGCCACCACATGGGCCTCGTCCTCAAATTCGAGGAATATGAAAATTCCATGCTCGGCTATCACCGCGACCGCAAATACGGGCGCGGCGGCATGCTCGATCTCGACGCCATGCGCAAGGACGCGATCGAGAAGATCGAGAAATACGATATTCGCCCGCCGAATGCGCGGCTGAAGACCGCCAACTTCTCCGGCGGCAACCAGCAGAAGATCGTCGTCGCCCGCGAAATCGAGCGCGATCCGAAGGCTCTCCTGATCGGGCAGCCGACACGCGGCGTCGATATCGGTGCGATCGAGTTTATCCATCGCCGCATCATCGAGATGCGCGATGCCGGCAAGGCGATCCTGCTGGTCTCAGTGGAACTGGATGAAATCCGCGCATTGTCGGACCGCATCCTTGTCATGTTCGCCGGCCATGTGGTCGGGGAAAAGTCGGCCGAGGCCGGTGAACAAACGCTTGGCCTGATGATGGCCGGCATTGCCGCGTGAGGCCTTGATGAGTACCGCTTCCGTTCCGCTTCCAAATTGGATCAACTACGGCCTGATCCCCATCCTCAACCTGATCGTTGCTTTCCTGATCTCAGGCCTTGTAGTCTGGTTCATCGGCGAGAGCCCGCTTGATGCGCTGGTCCTGCTATTGCAGGGCGCTCTCGGCAGCGGTGAGGGCATCGGCTTTACCCTTTACTATGCCACGAGCTTCATCTTCACCGGCCTTTCGGTCGCTGTCGCCATCCATGCCGGCCTGTTCAATATCGGCTCGGAAGGCCAGGCCTATGTCGGCGGCCTTGGCTGTGCTCTCGTCGCTCTGACCCTGGACAGATATGTGCCCTGGTATGTGACGATGCCCTTCGCGGTGATCGGCGCGGCCATCTTCGGTGCGCTCTGGGCGCTCATTCCCGCCTGGCTTCAGGCCAAGCGTGGCAGCCATGTGGTCATCACCACAATCATGTTCAACTTCATCGCCTCGGCGATGATGAATTTCATCCTGGTGCATGTGCTGATCGTGCAGGGCAAGATGGCGCCTGAAACCCGCACCTTCCTCGAGGGTGGTCAGCTGCCGAAGCTCGACTGGCTGATGGCCATATTCGGCTCTACCATCGGTGCCGCACCCTTGAACGTGTCGTTCCTGATTGCTCTGGTCATGTGCGTGCTGGTCTGGGTGCTCGTCTGGCGCACCAAGCTCGGCTACGAGATGCGCACGCTCGGCCTCAGCCCGACGGCCGCCGTCTATGCCGGTATTCCCTATGCCCGTACGGTTATCATCGCCATGCTGATCTCCGGTGGTCTCGCCGGCATGATGGCGCTTAATCCGGTCATGGGCTCGTCGGCCCGCCTGCAGGTCGAATTTGTGCTCGGTGCCGGGTTCGTTGGTATCGCCGTCTCGCTGATGGGCCGGAACCATCCTTTCGGCATTATTTTGGCGGCGATCCTGTTCGGCATCCTCTACCAGGGTGGCGACGCGCTATCCTTCGATATGCCGAATATCACGCGTGACATGATCGTGGTCATCCAGGGTCTCGTCATCCTGTTCGCGGGCGCCCTGGAATATATGTTCCGGCCGGCGCTCGTGCGTATCTATCAAACATTCGCCAGGACGTGAGGATCACATGACTGACTATTATGATCTTCTCATCAGCATACTTGGCTCGACCATTCGCCTGTCGATTCCGCTGATCTTTACCGCATTGGCGGGCCTGTTTTCCGAGCGTGCCGGCATTTTCGACATCGGCCTCGAAGGCAAGATGCTGGCATCAGCCTTTGCGGCAGCCTGTGTCGCCTCGATCAGCGGCTCGCCATGGGCCGGGCTTGGCGCCGGCGTCTTCGTGTCGGTTTCCGTCGGTCTGCTGCACGGCTTTGCCTCGATCACCAATCGCGGCAACCAGATCGTCTCGGGCGTCGCCATCAACTTCCTGATGGCCGGCTTGACCATTGTTCTCGGTCAGGCCTGGTTCGGGCAGGGTGGTCGCACGCCGACGTTGCCGGCCACCTCACGCTTTTCCGCCATCACCCTGCCGGGCGCCGATGCCATTCGTGACGTACCCTTCATCGGGCCGCTCTATGCCAATGTCATTTCCGGCAATAATATCCTGACCTATCTGGCCTTCCTCGCCGTGCCGATTTCCTGGTGGATCCTCTATCGCACCCGTTTCGGCCTGCGGTTGCGTGCCGTCGGTGAAAATCCCGGCGCCGTCGATACCGCCGGCATTTCGGTCGAGTGGCTGCGATACAGGTCGTTGATCGTCGCCGGCGTTCTCTGTGGCTTTTCCGGCACCTATCTCTCCATCGCCCAGTCGGCCGCCTTCATCAACAATATGTCGGCCGGCAAGGGCTATATCGCTCTTGCCGCGCTGATCTTCGCCAAATGGAAGCCGGTGCCGATCATGTTCACCTGCCTCCTGTTCGGTTTCCTCGATGCCTTCGCCAATTTCATGCAGGGCAAGACGATTCCGGGCATTGGCGAGGCGCCGGTACAGATTTTCCAGGCGCTGCCCTATATTCTGACCTGTATCCTGCTCGCAGGCTTCATCGGCGTCGCCAAGCCTCCGAAGGCCGGTGGCGTGCCCTATACCAAGGAGCGCTAGTCCATGTCGCACGATCTGTTCGAAGCCGCGCGCGGAGCGATGGCTTTTGCTCATGCGCCCTATTCGAAATTCCCCGTCGGCGCGGCGATCCGCGCCGAAGACGGCAAGATCTATGCCGGCGCCAATATCGAGAACCTGTCCTTCCCGCAGGGCTGGTGTGCCGAACCCACGGCGATCAGCCATATGATCATGGGCGGCGCCAAGAAGATCGTCGAAATGGCCGTCATCGCCGAAAAGCTGCCGCTCTGCCCGCCCTGCGGCGGCTGCCGGCAGAAGATCGCCGAATTTGCCAGCAAGGAAACGCGGATCTATCTTTGCGACGAAACCGGCGTGAGGAAGACCATGACCATGGACGAGCTGCTGCCCTTCAGCTTTGAAACCGAGATACTCGGATGAGTGCCGCCATCGATATGCTCAGGGAGAAGCTCGGCGAGCTGAAGCCGCGCTATGGCATCATCCTCGGCTCCGGCCTTGGTTCGCTAGTCGATCAGGTGAGTGATGCCCTGCGCATCCCCTATGCCGAACTGCCGGGCTTTCCCGTCAGCGCAGTCTCGGGCCATGCCGGCACGCTGGTTGCGGGCAAGCTTGGCGATGTCCCGGTGGTCATGCTGTCGGGCCGCGTGCACTATTACGAAAAGGGCGACGCCAACGCCATGCGCGTGCCGATCGAGACCCTGAAGGCGCTCGGCGTCGATAGGCTGATCCTGACCAATTCGGCCGGATCGCTGCGCGAGGAGATGCCGCCGGGATCGGTGATGCAGATCACCGACCACATCAACTACTCCGGCATGAACCCGCTGATCGGCGAGGAAAGCGACAGGCGCTTCGTCGGGATGACCAGCGCCTATGACAGCGATCTGATCATGCGCATGCGCAAGGCGGCGGAAAAGGCCGAGATCAAGCTGTCTCACGGCGTCTATATGTGGTTCTCCGGACCGAGCTTCGAAACGCCGGCGGAAATCCGCATGGCGCGTATTCTGGGTGCCGATGCCGTGGGCATGTCGACCGTGCCGGAAGTCATTCTGGCGCGTCTTTTCGGCCTGAGGGTTGCCGCTGCCTCTGTCGTCACTAACTATGGTGCTGGCATGACCGGCGGTGAACTCTCGCATGACGAGACCAAGGACATGGCTCCGGTCGGTGGCGCGCGTCTTGCCGCCATCCTGAAAGAAATGATTGCGGACGGAGGAGATTCCCCATGACGAGCCATTCCCTCAGAGAAACGGCGGCCGTTGCGCTTTCCCTGCTTGATCTCACCAATCTCAAGGATGATTGCACGCCCGCGCAGATCGAGACGCTTTGCGCCCGCGCCCAGTCGCCCTATGGCAATACCGCCGCCATCTGCATCTGGCCGCGTTTCGTCGCCCAGGCGCGCGGCATTCTCGGCACAGGCCATGCGGTCAAGATCGCGACCGTGGTGAATTTTCCGGCTGGCGACATGGAAGTCGCCGATGTTGCTGCCGAAGCCCGCGAGGCCATTGCCGATGGCGCCGACGAGATCGACCTCGTCATTCCCTATCGCGCGCTTCTGGCCGGCAATGAACAGGCCGTCACCGATATGGTCACCGCCGTCAAGGCCGAGTGCAAGGGACCGGTCATCCTGAAGACGATCCTTGAAACCGGTGAGCTGAAAGATGTCGCGCTGATCCAGCGCGCCTCCGAGCTTGCCATCGACGCAGGCTCGGATTTCATCAAGACCTCCACGGGCAAGGTTGCCGTCAACGCGACGCTTGAAACGGCTGACATCATGCTGCGGGCAATCCGCGCCAGCGGCCGCAAGGTCGGCTTCAAGCCGGCCGGCGGTATCGGTTCGGTCGCCGATGCGGCGCTGTATCTCAGCCTCGCCGAGACCATCATGACGCCGGATTGGGCCATGCCCTCGACCTTCCGTTTCGGCGCATCGAGCCTGCTCGACGATATCCTCAGCGTATTGGCCGGCGGAGAGTCAAAGACAGCTTCGTCAGGCTATTGATCCGATGATCCCGCAGGAAATCATCCGGTTGAAGCGGAACGGCGGCACTTTGTCGGCCGCCGACATCGAAGGCTTCGTCGGTGCATTGGCGCGCGGCGAATTGGCGGAAAGCCAGATCGGCGCATTTGCCATGGCCGTATGGTTTCGCGGCATGACGCGGGAAGAGACGGTGGCCCTGACGCTCGCCATGGCGCGCTCGGGCGATACGCTCTCCTGGGAAGGCATCGGTAGGCCGATCGCGGACAAGCATTCGACGGGCGGCGTCGGCGACAATGTCTCGCTGATGCTCGCCCCTGTCGCCGCGGCCTGCGGCCTCGCAGTCCCCATGATCTCCGGTCGTGGCCTCGGCCATACCGGCGGCACGCTCGACAAGCTGGAATCCATTCCCGGCTATGGAATTACCCCGGATGCCGCCCGCTTCCGCAAGGTGGTTGACGAGGTCGGCTGTGCCATCATCGGCCAGACCAGCGCGCTCGCACCCGCTGACGGCAAGCTTTACGCGGTGCGGGATGTTACCGCGACCGTCGATTCCGCGCCCCTGATCACCGCTTCGATCCTGTCGAAGAAACTGGCGGCTGGGCTGGAAACCCTGGTACTCGACGTCAAGATCGGCGGCGGCGCCTTCATGACCTCGCAGGAAGAGGCCGAGACGCTGGCGCGCTCGCTGGTGGAGGTCGCCAACGATGCCGGCGTGAAAACCTCGGCACTGATCACCGACATGAACCAGCCTTTGGCCGATGCGGCCGGTAATGTCGTCGAGCTAAGCAATTGCCTGGATTTCCTGAAGGGCAAGAAGGCGGGCACACGGCTGGAAACGGTCGTGTTGGCCTTTGCCGTCGAGATGCTTGTTCAGGCCGGCATCGCCGCGAGCAAGGCCGAGGCGGAGGGCAGGGCACGCGACGCCATTTCCTCCGGCAAGGCAGCCGAGGTGTTTGGCCGCATGGTGCATGGTCTCGGCGGTCCGGCCGACCTCCTCGAAAACCCTGATCGATATCTGGCGGCTGCACCCGTGCAAAAGCCGGTTCTGGCCTCTTCTGACGGCTGGCTCGGCGCGTGCGACGCCCGTGCGATTGGCATGAGTGTCATCGATCTCGGCGGCGGCCGCCGTCGTCCGCAGGACAAGATCGACCATCGTGTCGGTTTCAGCGATATCCTGCCGCTCGGCACGAAGGTCAGCAAGGGCGATCGTATCGCGACTATTCATGCGACGGACGAGGCGGGCGCGGAAAAGGCCTTAGCCGACCTGACGGCCAACTATAGCCTCGTCGAAGCAGCGCCCGTTCTGCCGCCCGTCATCGTCACGCGGATCTGACACGCAGCTATTGCGTCAGGCGCATCGTGTCGTTCTGGACGCTGTAGGACTTCAATCTCTTCAGGAAGCTCATGCCGATCAAGGTCGACGTGACCAAGGCATTGTCTTTCGCCACCACAGCCTCGACATCGCGGACCCTTATATTGCCGATCTCCAGGCGATCAAGCTTGACGAGGGCGACCTTGGAAGCGCCATTCGCGGTTTGGATCGTGTAGCGATAGTCGAGATCGACACTACTGAAGCCAAGGCCGCGCGCTGTGCTTTCGTTGATGGCGACATAGGTCGCGCCCGTATCGATCATTCCATGCACAGACCGGCCGTTGATGGTGAAGTCGCCCTGATAGTGGCCGCCCGCATTGGCACGCAGCAGAACGCTGCCATAGGAAACAGGAGCTTCAATCTTTTCCGGCGCAAGGGAAACCGCCTCTACCGGTGCCGGCTTCTGAGTGGCTTTGTCGTATTCGTTCACGAGCATCGGCACCTGGGTAGCCCCAACGGCAATAACACCGGCAACGACAAGAAGACGAACGAGCATCGGCAAGGCCCCTCCTGCGGGCATCACCATGTGTAAGCCAGATTTGCTGAAATGCCGCTAAGGCAATCAATAAAAAGCCCGGCAGTTGAAGACTGCCGGGCCTTGAAGAAAAGTATAGTGCAGAGTTTACTTCGTGCCGTACATGCGATCACCAGCATCGCCAAGGCCGGGCACGATATAGCCCAACTCGTTGAGATGGCTGTCGATCGCCGCGGTGAAGACCGGCACATCCGGATGCGCTGCACGGAAATTGGCAAGGCCTTCCGGAGCAGCCAGCAGGCACAGGAAGCGGATATTGTGAGCGCCGCGCTCCTTCAACTTGTCGATGGCGGCAATCGAGGAATTGCCGGTTGCCAGCATCGGATCGACGACGATGATCAGGCGTTCGGAAACATCTTCCGGCGCCTTGAAGTAATATTCGACCGGCTGCAGCGTCTCATGATCGCGGTAGACGCCGATATGCGAGACGCGCGCCGAAGGTACGAGATCGAGCATGCCTTCGAGCAGACCGTTGCCGGCGCGAAGGATCGAGGCAAAGACCAGCTTCTTGCCTTCGAGGATCGGCGCATCCATCGGCTGAAGCGGCGTTTCGATGGTCTCGATCGTCAGCTCCAGGTCGCGCGTCACTTCGTAGCAGAGCAACGTGGAAATTTCCCGCAGCAGACGGCGGAAGCTCCCTGTCGACGTCTCCTTCTTGCGCATGATTGTGAGCTTGTGTTGCACAAGCGGGTGATCGATGACAGTGACGCCGTCCATGGGTTCAGCCTTCCAATAATTCCGTGATATGAGATGTTTCTTTCACGGAAATCGCCTCTGGTGCAAGAAAATAGGCCGTTTTGGGAAATGTCATCCCCAGTCTGCGGCCGAATTCATGCCTCTACAGTCTCGCCAGCAATGCAGCGCGTGTCGCCTCGTCCACAAAGGCCGCCTCGATCGCCGTGCGCGTCATCGCGTTGATCTCGTCGTCGCTAAAGCCGAAGGCCGATGATGCCAGCTCGTATTCGCGCTTCAGCGATGTGTGGAAGAAGGGCGGGTCGTCGGAATTGATCGTCACTTTTACCCCTGCATCGCGCAACTTGCGCAGTGGATGCGACTGGAAATCCGGGAAGACGTTGAGCGCGATGTTGGAGCCGGGGCACACTTCCAGCACGGTGCCGAGATCGACAAGGCGCTTGACGAGGTCGGCGTCCTCGATGGCGCGCACGCCATGGCCGATACGCGCCGGGCGCACCAGCTCAACGGCATCGGCGACCGAGAAGGCGCCGCAGACTTCGCCGGCATGGATGGTAATGCCGAGACCGGCCTCGCGGGCGATATCGAAGGCGCGGGCATAGTCGGCAACGCGGCCCATGCGTTCCTCGCCGGCCATGTTGAAGCCCGTTATCAGCGGATTGTCGCTTTTGGCTGCATATTCGGCCGCCTTCACCACACGATCCGGGCCGAAATGGCGTTCGCCGGTGACGATGAGCCGCGCCTCGATGCCGGTCTTTGCCTTGGCGGCACGGATGCCGGACGAAACACCGGCCACATAGGCGTCGGCACCAAGGCCGATGCGGTCGCCGTGGTCGGGCGAAACGATCAGCTCGCTATAGATCGTGCCGACGCCGGCAAGTTCTTCCAGATAGGTTTCCGTCAGCAGCGCATAGTCTTCCTCGGTGCGGTAGACCTCGGAAACCTTGTCGTAGCAGACGAGGAATTCGGCGAAGTCCTTCCAGAGATAGACGCCGTCCTTGAGGAAAGCGCTGGTATCGACGTTATACTTCTGCGCCTGTGCAAGCGTCAGCGCCGGCGGAGCCGCGCCTTCCAGATGGCAATGCAGCTCCACCTTCTTCAAATGCGATGTCAAAGGAAACTCCTCCCATGCGGCCCTGCCGCAATTCCCAGATGTTGTGCGACCGTCTCGCCGATATCGGCATAGGTCTGGCGGACGCCGATTGAGCGCGGGCGGATGCCCGGTCCATAGGCCATGATCGGCACGCGTTCGCGCGTGTGATCCGTGCCGCGCCATGTCGGGTCACAGCCGTGATCGGCGGTGAGGATGACGAGATCGCCAGCCTTCAGCTTTTTGTACATCTCGGGCAGCCGGGCATCGAAAGCTTCGAGCGCCGCGGCATAGCCCGGCACATCGCGGCGATGGCCGTAGAGCATGTCGAAATCGACGAAATTGGTGAAGACGAGATCGCCGTCCTGGGCCTCGTCCATGGCCTTCAGCGTGGCATCCATCAGCGCCATGTTGCCATTGGCCTTGATGACCCTCGAAACGCCCTGATGGGCGAAGATATCGCCGATCTTGCCCACGGCATGCACTTTGCGCTCCGCTTTGACGATCCGGTCGAGCAGGGTGGGCTCTGGCGGCAACACCGAGAAGTCACGGCGATTGCCGGTCCGCTCGAAGGTCGCCACAGTCTCGCCGATGAAGGGACGGGCGATGACGCGGCCGATATTGTAGGGATCGAGAAGGGTACGCACGATCTTGCTCAGCTCGATCAGTCGATCGAGCCCGAAATGCTGCTCATGGGCAGCGATCTGAAAAACGGAATCGGACGAGGTGTAGCAGATCGGCTTGCCGCTGCGGATATGCTCCTCGCCGAGCCTGGCGATGATATCCGTGCCGGAAGCATGACAGTTGCCGAGAATGCCGGGCAAGTCGGCCGCCTCGCAGATGGCCTTCACCAGCTCCGGCGCGAAGGCATCGCCCTCGGTTGGAAAGTAACCCCAATCGAACGTAACCGGCGTTCCGGCAATTTCCCAATGGCCTGATGGCGTGTCCTTGCCGCGTGAAACCTCGCTGGCGCAGCCATAGAGGCCGTAAAGCCTTTCCGGTTGCGGCATTCCAGCTGGATAATTCCCGGTCGCCGTCTTGGCGATTTCCAGCAACCCGAAGGCAGACATGTTCGGCAAAGCCAGCGGCCCCTGGCGCAGGCCCTCGCGATCGGCTGCCCCTGCGGCGCAGAACTCGGCGATATGGCCGAGCGTATCGGCACCCTCGTCACCATAGCTTGCCGCATCCGGGCCGCCACCGACGCCAAAAGAGTCCAGAACGAAAAGAAAGGCGCGCGCCATAGATCACCCGATAAAGATCACCGCACCCTGCAGGTTCTGCCCGGTGCTTTGGACGTCACCCATATAACGGAGGCATCGACTTGGCAATTTTCCGTTTGAAGCCGCCGCGTACCGTTGGCCGCGGCGCCGAGGGGGGTCAGCAATCGCTACAGCTGATCGAGCTACCGACGCGCTGGCGATAGTAATATTGCCGGCTGATCGTGATCTGGTTGGTGCCGTTTGGCAGGAAATTGGTTCCGAAACTGATGAGCTGATACGGTAGGGCAAGCTCGCTGCGTATGAGGAAGGTGCTTGCCTGGTTCATATTGTTCGGGACGGTGAGGGCGGTACCGGGCGAATAGGGTCTTGTCCCATCTTGCGCCCAGGACCATGCAACGGTGGCGTTGCCACCGGCGTCGACAGCGATTCCGGTGATCTTCAACGTCAGGCCGGTGGTGGCGTAGGGCGCAAAGATGGCGCCCACGACCGAGGGCATCGTCGCGAGGTCTGATTTGACAACGCTTGACCGCTGCGACAGGATATCCGCAATCGATCCGGCCGAGCGGCTGGCGCGCTTGGAAACGTTGAGACCGACGGTAAGCTCGAACGCACCGAGGTAAAGCATCAACAGCACGGGGAAGAGAATGGCGAATTCGATCGCGCCGACGCCCCGCTGATCCCGGGCAAAGCGCCGCAGGATGCCGAAGGGCGCGCCTTCTTTATCAACCCTGGATTGCTCGCTCATGGATAGTTCTCATTCTGGAAAGCCGCTGTGGCAACGATGAGATAGGTCGTCGGCATCGAGCCATCGGAAGGCCTGATGTTGCTGAGATAGGGACGCAGCAAATCGGTGACGATCTGCCAACGGTAGTAGGCGCGCACCATATTCAAGGTTTTTGCGCCGCCGGGCGTGAAAGTGAACCCCGTTGTGTTGAGATCGGAGTAGGGGTCCGTTGACGATTGGCGCGGAATGGTTGTCGGCATCGAGGCGAAGGTCGAATAGCTTTCGACATCGACATAGAGGCTGGCGGG
>BFBZ01000012.1_pt103 | contig 19556 bp, 19 predicted proteins | sample 1888401 | NCBI WGS metagenome assembly BFBZ01 (sample SAMD00112614, study PRJDB3348) | symbiont metagenome | host: Chara braunii | reverse complement strand
AGCGACATCCGGATTTCCGTGCCGCGTGCGAAGTTTGGCATTCCCGAGGTGAAGGTTGGGCTGTTCCCCGGCGGCGGGTCGAGCGTGCGGCTGCCGGTACAGATTCCCTATCCCCGCGCGCTGGAATTGTTGCTGACCGGCGATTCCATCACAGCAGATGAGGCGCTGGCCTATGGCTTTCTGAACTACGTTGTGCCGCCGGCGGAGCTTCTGACGAAGGCGATGGAGATCGCCGCCAAAATTGCGGCGAACGGGCCTTTGGCGGTGAAGGCGGTGCGGGATTGCGTTCGCGCCTGCCGTGGCCTGCCGGAGGGTGAGGCCTTGCGGATCGAGGCGGGATATTCCGCAGGGGTGCACCAGACGGAAGACGCCGTGGAAGGCCCGCGCGCATTTCTGGAAAAACGCCCGCCGAATTTTCGCGGCCGATAGGAAACAGAGGGAAGCAGGGCATGTCTAACAAGGTCAACGGCTTGCATCATCTGGCCATCAGCACGGGCAACATCAAGGTGCAGATCGAGTTCTTCACCGACAAGCTCGGCATGGAACTGGTAGCGCTTTATTGGATGCACGGCGCAAAAGAAACATGGCATGGCTTTTTGCGCATGAACGACGAAAGCTCCGTTGCCTTCGTGCAGAGCCCGAAAATTGCGGTAATCCCCGTGCAGCCTGGCGTCACCCACGCCGGAAACCCGACAGCCGGCAGTGCTGCAGGCACGATGCAGCACGTGGCGCTTAAGGTACGCGATATGGACGAGTTGTACAGGATGCGCGATCGCTTGCGTTCCAAGGGCGTGCCGGTGCTCGGGCCTGTCGATCACGGTTTTTGCACATCCATCTATTTTGCCGGGCCGGAAAACCTGTCGCTCGAACTTGCATGTTCCGAGGGCGCCATTGATGCAGGCGCATGGATAGATCCGGATGTGGTGGTGCGCGCCGGAATCAGCGCGCAGGAACTTGCGCGTTACAAATCTCCATTGGGCTATAAAGACAAGGGCGGCGCGATTGAACAACCGGCGGCGCAAGGGCCGGGGCCGCATATGAGCAACTATCCGCCGGGCGTGTATGAGAAGTTGATTGCGCTGCCGGACAAGGCGATCTGGGATGCCAGCGAAAACAGACCGCCTGTAAGCAAAAAGACATGAGCAATCAAAGGGGCCCCTTGTCGGGCATCCGCATCGTCGAACTGGCGGGGCTCGGGCCTGCGCCCTTCGGTGCGATGCTGCTGGCCGATATGGGCGCCGAAGTGGTGCGCATCGATCGCACGCAAGGTGGGCCCGGTATCGGGCTTGAGGCGCAATATGATATTCTGGCGCGCGGCCGCAAATTCGTGCGCGCGGATCTCAAACAGGTGCGTGGCAAGGAAACAGTGTTGCGCCTGATCGATCAGGCCGATGCGGTGATCGAGGGCTTTCGTCCTGGCGTGCTTGAACGGCTCGGCCTTGGGCCGGATGTTTTGCTGGCGCGCAATCCGCGCCTTGTTATCGGCCGTATGACCGGCTGGGGTCAGGATGGCCCGCTCGCGCAACGCTCAGGCCATGACATCAACTATATCGCGCTTGCCGGTGCATTGTTCAGCATTGGGGCCAAAAATGGCCCGCCGGTGCCACCCTTGAACCTTGTGGGAGATTTTGGCGGTGGCGGCTTGCTGCTGGCCTTTGGCATGTTGTGCGCGTTGCTGGAGGCGCGCGTGTCGGGCAAGGGGCAGGTTGTGGATGCCGCGATGGTGGAAGGCGCGGCGCTGCTGACCGCCGGCGTGTATGCGATGCTGGCGCAGGGCATTTTTCAGGAAGGCCGCGGCAACACCATTTTGAATGGCGGGGCGCCGTTTTATGGCGTCTACGAATGTGCGGATGGGGAGTTTGTAGCCATCGGCGCGCTCGAGCCGCAGTTCTATGCTGAATTCATGGCGCGCCTTGAGCTTGCGCACGAGGATTTTTCCAACCGCAACGATCCGCACAAATGGCCGATTCAACGCGAGAAACTCGAAGCCATATTCAAGACGCGGACACGCGATCAATGGTGCGAAGCATTGCAGGATACCGAAATCTGCTTCGCACCGGTTTTGCGCATGACCGAAGCGCCGTACCACCCGCACAATGTCGCGCGTGGCGCGTTTGCGGAGGTGGATGGCTTGATGCAGCCCGCGCCCGCGCCCCGTTTCAGCCGCACCGGCACCACGCTCAACCCAATTGCGGCGCCGGGAACCCATACGGACGATGTTCTGTCTCGCTGGGGTTTCACGGCGGACGAAATTGCAGCACTTCACAAAGAGGGCGCAATCGCAGGCTCCGGTGACTAGCATCAAGCGGTGATTGCACCGCAAACGTTTTCAATTGGTGTGCGTCACGCCTGTCACGGCTCAGTGAAGTTTTCCTCAAACGCAAAGGACGAATAGGCCCGTGACGGATCGAGGCATGTTTATCGTCGGCATCGGTGGTACGACGCGACAGGAATCGTCCAGCGAAAAGATATTGCGGACCTGCTTGGGCCTTCTTTCCGAAAAAGGCTCCCAGGTCGCTATGTTCAGCGGGAAGAGCCTGGTGTTGCCGATGTATGAGCCCGGTATCATCGAGCGGAATGCCTCTGCGAGCAGACTCGTCGATGCGATACGGTGTTGCGATGCGTTAATTGTCGCGTCACCGGGGTATCACGGTACAGTCTCGGGTATGGTCAAGAATGCGCTCGACTATATGGAAGAGCTACGGGGAGACGAACGCCCTTATCTTCATGGCCGGCCGGTGGGATGCATCGCCTGTGCGCAAGGCTGGCAAGCAGCCGTCTCGACACTTGCGTCGTTGCGTGCCATCGCGCACGCATTGCGTGGCTGGCCCACCCCGATGGGAGCGGCCATCAATACCAGCGTCGGCCTATTCGCGGACAACGGCCAATGTATCGACCGAAGCACGCTGCAACAATTGGAGATCATTTGCGATCAGATATTTGAATTTGGGAAGGCCGGACAAGCGGCCCCGCAGACGTGATATTTGTACCTTGAGAATGTAAGCGACAGGGCGGCTGCTTTGGGCAGATCTACCGCGGAAGCAATTCGCCCGATGGCTGCTGAGGCTGCGGGTATCGTACCGCCCATGGTCAGAAAACCATGGATCATGTCAGGGAAGTAGAGCGTCTTCACCGGCACGCCAGATTCCCGCAGGCGGTGGGCATATGTCGCGGCTTCATCGCGCAGCGGATCGAAGCCTACGTAAAGAATGACGGCCGGAGGCAATCCGCTTACATCGTGGGCGAAGAGCGGCGAGAGACGCCAATGCGTTGCCTTCACGAAGCCGCAAATATAGTTGCGGCGGTACCAGGCATATAGTTCTTCGGTCAGAAGATAGCCTTCCGCAAACGTCCTATGGGAATCGAGCGTCGCCTTGAGATCGAGGCAGGGATAAATCAGAATCTGGAACTTTGGTAGAAAGCTTCCGGGCTGTTCGCGCGCTGCAAGAGAAGCTGCCGCGGCCAGATTACCGCCCGAACTGTCGCCTGCAATTCCCAGCCGATTGGGATCGATACCGAGGCTTGCATGGCTGTCGTGGATCCAGTTGAGTGCGTGGCGCACGTCGTCGAAAGCGACAGGATAGGGATGTTCCGGCGCGAGACGATATTCGACCCATACCAGAACGGCATTCATCGCATTCGCAATCTCGCGGCAAAGCGGCTCATAGGTCTCAAAATCGCCGACCGTCCATCCGCCGCCATGCAAAAAATGACGCCGGTGTGCAACGCCCCGTGTTTGAAGCCGATAGGCCGGATGACCTTTAGAGGAGGCTTGTCGGGCGTGTGCACCTCGAACACGCTGTCCACATCCTGCAGCGGTGCAAGAAACGGTTTGCGGCTTTCCCGGTACCGCAGACGTGCTTCGTCGGGATCGCAATGAGCTCTTGGTCCGCGATGGGATAGGATTTCGATTGCCCGCAGCGCCTCCGGCGCCGGCGCGTCGGCGGTGACGCCGTCGACGACGCGAAGCGTATGCGATTGCGAAGCGCGCCCCGATTGTCCCCGCAAGGAGCCATAGTCCTGTATGGTATTTACATCTTAATGTCGATTATTATAGTATAGTATAAATTGTTGTCACGCAACGAGGCAACGCGATATGGGCCTCATCGGCGAAATGGCCTCGCAGTGCCTGTCACATCGAGTGCGAGCGTCTTGACCACGGACGGCAAGAGGGCCGCAAGACACGGCGATGACGGGCCGAGATCGCGATGAAAGAAGAGCCGCTATGTTATCCTTGTCTCTTCGAAACAGGGAGTTGCGCTTTCCATATATCGAAAATTGCATCGCCGCGTGCGATCCAGCTTTCCGGTTTCGCTGCGAGCCAGGTGAGCAGTGAATCGAACAGGTCCATGCGATACGGCAGCCCGGTAATATAGGGCGTGACATTCAGGGTCAGCATGCGGCCGCCGAAGCGGCTGGCTTCCGCGGATAGAAAAGCAAATGCGTCCTCGATCTGCTGCACATAGCTGTCCATCGATTGCTGTTGCACGGTGATGATCTGCCTGTCCGACAATTCGTGATTGAGCGGCATGTTTCCGATGGGGCCTGCTGGGGTCGTCATCCAATACGGCAAATCGTCGTTGACCCAATCGCATTGATATTCGACGCCCGCCTCGGCCAACAGCCTGAGTGTGTTGGCGCTCTGCGATCTGGCGATGGATCGCCATCCGCGCGGACGTTTCCCGGTGGCGCGCTCCAAGCCATCCAGCGACCTGAGAATCAGATCCCGCTCGGCACCGGCATCCAAGCCCGTCGCGATTGTTCCGTTCATGTCGGTCGAATGGGCGATGATTTCGTGTCCGCCGGAGACGATATCGGCCACGAGGCGCGGATATCGCTCGGCGATGACCGAATTTACGGCGACCGATACCTGAACGCCCAGCTTCGCAAATGAATCCAGCAGGCGATAGAAACCCACGCGCGTTCCATATTCTCGCGCGGAATAATGCCTGTAGTCGGGATAGGGGGTTTGCATGTGTCCGGGCGCCCGGAACGGCTTGTCGCTCGGCGTAAGCGGGAAATATTCGAGATCGACCACGATCCATGTGGCCACCCGCTTGTCATCGGGCCACTTTACCGCTGACCGCTCGAACAGGTTGGACCATCGATAAAGGTCGTGATCCATGCCCCGATGCCGTTTGGGATACTCCAGATAGGTTGGGTCGAGAGTCATGCGGGGCTCCGTCCGGCGGGCGCCGATAGGGCATCGAAATAGTTCTGGTTGAAGTAATCCGCGATATCGCCCGCCCGGGTCACCCAGACGCGCGGATCGGATGTTATCGTTTTGAGTGCTTCCTCGAACGGCCCAATGCGATGGGGCTGGCCGATGAGATAGCTGTGCAGAGGAATGCACATGACAGTGCCCGATTTTTCGCCCTCGCGCGCGAGGCGCTCGAACTGGCGGATCAAGGTGCGCGCATATTCTCGCGGGCTCATATTGTAGATGAAGAAGCCATAATGGTCGTTGACCTCGAGGCTGTATGGCATCGACATCAGGCGGCCGGAGCGGGTGTGCAGCGGTTGCGGTTGATCGTCCTGAAACAGGTCGCAAGTGTAGCTGAGGCCGTATTCCGCAATGAGATCGAACGTTCGCTCTGTATGGGTGAGCGCGGGCGCGAGCCAGCCTTTGATCGTTTGCCCCGTTGCCTCGCGCACGGTGCGGATGGAATCTTCGATCACCGCGCGTTCCTGGGCTTCGTCCATGCCGTAGATGTAGCGCGTGTTGTAGATTCCGTGGCTGAAGAATTCCCACCCCAGCGCATTGGCATGTTCGACGACTTCGGGGTGATGCTGGCAAAGCGCGACCGAAAGGGAAACCGATCCCTTCACGCCATATTTCTCCATCACCTCGGCCATGCGCCAGTGGCCCACGCGGTTGGCATAATCGCGATGGGCATAGCCGACCACATCGGGCGAGGGCCGCGGCCAGGATTTGCGCACAGGGTTGGGCGGAGGGTCGAGTTCGTAGAATTCGAGATTGGGCGCCACCCAGAACGCGATCGTCTTGCCCTCCGGCCAGACGATTTTCGGCCGGCCGCGATAGGGCCAGAATTCATAGAGCTCCGGATCGCTTTTTTCGCTCATCACAGCGATTCCAGCTTCTCGATGACATACTTCACCGGCTCGACATCGGCATATTTGAGCTGAAGGTCTGTCAAATTGGCGAAGTGGTAGCTCTCGTGCTTGTCGGCACAGGTTTCGATCGGAACAATGGTGCGATAGCCGTGGCTCAGGCTATCGACGGCCGTGGCGCGTACGCAGCCCGATGTCGATCCTCCGCTCACGATCACCGTGTCCACCTTGTGCCAGACGAGTAAACTTGCGAGCGGTGTCTCGAAGAATGCCGAAGGCATGCGCTTTGTGTAGATCGCATCCTTTTCCCGGTTGATTTCGCAGCGTTCGTCGAATTCGTGGCGTTCGGAACCATGCTTGATGTTTTGAAGGCTGTCGGGCGTGTTTGTGCGCGTACCCCAGACACCTGCATCGGCGGCATCGGCGGCATAGGCGACATGTGTCCACACCACCGGCATGGCCTTACCGCGCGCGATTCGCGAAAGCTGGTTGACGTAATCGATTTGGCGCGGATCGGTTTCGTAAGCTGTCTTGAACTTGTCGATCCGCGTATAGGCTTTCTGGAAATCGACATTAACGATGGCCGCGCGGCTGCCGAAGCCGAATTTGTTGCGGGCCGGGTTGGCCATCACTTCATCGAATATCTGCCTGGCGGTTTTGCCATCCGCGAGCATTCTGGTGCCGACGATTGTATCCGAACTCATCTGTCACTCCGTTAAGCTATCGCGTGTGCGCCGTTCCGCGCCGGTTGTTCGCCCTGGAACCCAAGCGGCAAACCCGCCTCGGCCACGAAACCGTAAAATTCCTCATCGGGAAGGGCGGCCGCCACAGCGAAGCGTACCTCCAACAGCGCCGCCAGATCGATACCCGTCTGCAATCCCATGGATTGCAACATAAAGACGAGATCTTCGGTCACAATGTTGCCGCTGGCGCCGGGCGCAAATGGGCAGCCGCCTACGCCACCCAATGAACTGTCGAGTGTTGTCAGTCCCGCTTCCAAAGCCGCCAGCACATTGGCCAATCCCAGGCCGCGCGTATTGTGCAGGTGAATGCCGGTCAGCGCTTCATCGCCCACAACGCCGCGCACCAGGCGGACGAGATGCTTCACCTGCGCCGGATTGGCATAGCCGCTGGTATCGGCAAGCCCCACTTCGTCACAGCCTGCTTGCATCAGGGCTTCGGCCAAGCGCGCGATCTGCGTATCCGCAATCGGGCCCTCGATGGTGCAGCCAAAGACGGTGGACAATCCGCCTTCGAAGGTTGGCCGCTGTTCGGCGGGCAGGCTTTTGACGAGGTTTGTGATCGCAGTTGCTTCCGCGATCATTTGCGCATGGGTGCGGCGCACATTTTTAAGGCTGTGCGTTTCGCTGACGGAAAGCGGGAGGGTGATTTTGTCGACGCCCGCCTTCACGGCAGCTTCCGCGCCCTTCAGATTGGGCACGAGGACGGCAACCGTCAGCCCTTCGATCGTTTTGGCATAGCGTACGAGTTCGCCGGTATCGGCCAATTGCGGCAGCAGCGAATGGGGGACAAACGATCCGACTTCGATTTCGCGAACGCCCGCCGCGGCTTCGGCCCGCACCCATGCCTTCTTGGCATCGAGCGGCATGATGGATCGCACGCTCTGAAGGCCATCGCGCGGGCCCACTTCGCTGATAAGTATGTCTGTCGCCACGGACGCAGCCACGGGCCCGCTCCCCTTTTTCCATCGGTTTACCATGGCGGCGGGCGACCGTCGCCAAATGTTATATTTACATATCAAATAAACTGAGGCATGTCATCCCCGTTGGAGTTGGTGTCGGGAGCGATTTCTTGGAGTGCAATGAGAACGGGGCCGATGGCGCGGCGCTTCGCGGTCTGTCGGTGGTCGAATTTTCCCACATGGTGATGGGGCCTTCCATTGGCGCCATCCTCGCGGGATTGGGCGCCGAGGTGACGAAGATCGAGCCCGTGGGCGGGGATTCGACACGCCGGCTGCTGGGTTCTGGCGCCGGATACTTTCCGATGTTCAACCGCGACAAGCGCAGCTTGTGCCTGAACCTGAAGACGGAAGAAGGGCAGGCATTGGCGCGCCGGTTGACCGCGCGCGCCGATATCGTGCTCGAAAATTTCCGGCCCGGTGCCATGGATGCGCTGGGGCTCGGTTACGACGCACTCATCAAGGAAAATCCCGGCCTCATCTATTGTTCGGCAAAGGGATTTCTGAGCGGCCCTTATGAGCACCGCGCGGCGCTGGATGAAGTTGCGCAAATGATGGGCGGCCTGGCCTACATGACCGGACCGCCGGGCCGGCCGTTGCGGGCGGGAGCCTCCATTGTGGATATCACGGGCGGAATGTTCGGGGTGATCGCGATTTTGGCCGCGCTCGAACAGCGCCATCGGACCGGGCGCGGGCAATTGGTGAAATGTTCGCTGTTCGAAACCACGGCCTTTCTGGTGGGCCAGCACATGGCGCAATACGCAGTCACGGGGCAGGCGGCAAATCCGATGCCAGTGCGCGTGTCGGCGTGGGCGATCTACGATGTGTTCGAGACCGCCGAGGGCGAACAAGTGTTCGTCGGCGTGGTCAGCGATGCCCAGTGGGCGGCTTTTTGCAAGGCGTTCGCTCTGGCCGATCTTGGAAGCGATCCAGACCTTGCAACCAACAACCGCCGGGTCGCCGCTCGCGAAACGCTGTTGCCGCGTATCCGCGCGCTGTTCAAGGCGATGTCGAAAGCGGACCTGCTGGCAAAAGCAGAAACCATCGGTTTGCCGTTCGCGCCGATCACGCGCCCGCAGGATTTGTTCGAGGATGCTCATTTGCGCGCGTCCGGTGCGCTCGCTGAGGTGCACCTGTCGCAAGGGGGGCAGACACATCTGCCCGCCTTGCCGATCGAGATGAGTGCGTCTTCGCGTGGGGCAGCGGCGCAGGTCGTGCCCGCACCGGGCGCCCATTCACATGAGGTGCTGAAATCGCTTGGGCTTTCTCCGCGCGATATTCAGGATCTTATCAGCGCGGGCGTGGCCGCCTGAGGCTGGGCGGATTTGCGGCGTTGGTCGGGGTGCAGATCGAGGCGGATCTGGTAGCGATCCGATCTGTAATGCGCCAACGTCATGAGAATCGCATTGCCGTGATTGTCCAACACGGTGCGGCTGATTCTTAGGATGGGCGCGCGCATTTCGATGCCAAGTTCCTTCGCCAGCGTCGCGTCGGCCAGCATCGCCGATATCGTCTGGTGAGCGCCGCCGATCTTGAAGCCCGCATCGGATAGCAGGGCGAGCATCGGCTTGGATTTCAGCCCGGCCGCGGTCAAACGGATGCCCAGGCGGACGGGAACATAGCTCACCACATAGCCAAGCGGTTGCTGATCCAGCCACCGCACGCGCACGGCCCGAACCACGCGCTCGCCCGGATCCAGATGAAGCGCTTCCTGAACCGGGGGCGATGCTTCTTCTTCGGCGATCTTGAGCAGCTTCACCTTCGTATTGCGACCCAGCAACAACAGGGTCTCCAGCGCCTGGTCCATGCTGCCTTCGATTGGCTTGGACGGCGATTCGAAGATGACCTGGGTTCCAATCCGCCGGCGCCGCGCCACAAGCTTGTGCTTGGCCAGCTCATCCAGCGCCCGGCGCGCGGTTATCCGCGAGACGTCATAGATGCGCGAAAGCTCCTGTTCGGTCGGAACAAGGCTGCCATGCCCGCGCTGCCCGCTGATGATCTCATCATGCAGGATAAGGTAAATCTGGTGGTACAAAGGCACCGCAAGGGTCTTGTCCACCGCTTGCAGCCCTGGCGATGCCGCCGCTTTCGAATTGCCGGGTTGTGATTTCAGAGGTCCCCCCATCATTGCCGTCGGTGCCGGAAAACACGCCCCGGTGCTGTTGTGCGATGCCCCGGGGTATTGATATAGTTATATATCAAATACGCAGGGGCCGCACGGCCACCTGCGCCGATCAAGCAGGAAAACCGATAGTGGCGCAATCGCTTTTTGAAAAACTCTGGTCTCATCATGCGATCGCCGATCTGGGGGATGGGGCCGCGCTCGTATTGATCGATCGCATCTTCCTGCATGAGCGGACAGGCGGCATCGCGTTGACTTCTCTTGAGGAAGCGGCGCGCACGCCGTTCGCGCCGCGGCAGGCATTTTGCACCATGGATCACGTGGTGGATACCCTTCCCGGGCGCAGCGACCGGACCTTGATGCCCACGGGCACGCAATTCATCCAGACAACGCGCGAGGCCGCCCGCAAGGCCGGTATCACGGTGTTCGATCTCGGCGACGAACGGCAAGGCATCGTCCATGTGATATCGCCGGAGCAGGGCATAGTTCTGCCGGGGCTGACGCTGGTTTGTCCCGACAGTCACACCTGCACGCAAGGGGCATTCGGCGCATTGGCCTGGGGTATCGGATCGAGCGAGGCCGAGCATGGCTTGGCGACCTCGACGTTGCGTGTCGTCAAGCCGAAGGCGATGCGGGTGAATATCTCGGGCGTGCTTGCGCCCGGCGTGACGGCAAAGGATCTCGCGCTCCATATTCTGGCGAAGCATTCCTCGATGGGTGCGCGGGGCCACGCAGTGGAATACGCGGGTGGTGCGGTGCGCGCGCTGGATATCGAAGCGCGAATGACCCTCTGCAATATGGCCACGGAATTCTCGGCCTTTACCGCGATGATCGCGCCCGACGATGCCGTTTTCGAATACATTAAAGGCCGCCCCTTCAGCCCCAAAGGAGCGGCATGGGACGATGCGGTGACCCATTGGCGGACATTGCGCAGCGACGACGATGCCATCTTCGACGCCGAGATTGGCGTTGATGCATCCGAAGTCTCGCCGATGGTGACTTGGGGCACAAATCCGCAACAGGCGATGCCGATCGATGGCCGCGTGCCCGCGTTTGAAGCGGTCAGCGGCCAGGGGCAGCGGGCATCCCATGACCGCGCGCTTGGCTATATGGATCTGGCCCCCGGCACGGCGCTGGAAGGGCTGAAGATCGATGCCGCTTTTATCGGATCTTGCACCAACAGCCGCATCGCGGATTTGCGCCGCGCGGCGCGGCTGCTCGCCGGACGGAAGGTTGCGCCCGGGATCAAGGCGATCTGTGTGCCCGGCTCGACAGCCGTGAAACGACAGGCCGAAGCCGAAGGCCTTGCCGACATATTCAGGTCCGCTGGCTTCGAATGGCGTGAATCGGGTTGCTCGATGTGTTTCTTCGCCGGTGGTGAAAGTTTCGGCTATCGCGAACGCGTGGTGACCTCCACCAACCGCAATTTCGAAAGCCGGCAGGGGCCCGAAACCAGATCCCATCTTGCCTCGCCCGAAACGGTGGCCGCATCCGCGATCGCCGGTTGCCTTGCCGATCCTCGCAAACTGGTCCGTTCATGAGCCTGAAGCCTTTCACAACGCTCGATGCGGTGGCGGTTCCCTTCCTGCGCCCCGATGTCGATACCGATACGATCATGCCGTCGCGCGAAATGAAGCACGTTTCCAAAACGGGCCTCGCCGATGGATTGTTTGCGGGGCTGCGCTATCGCCAGATGGGCGGCCGCGATCCCAACCCGGATTTCGTATTGAACGATCCCCGTTATGCAGGCGCCGAGGTGTTGCTTGGAGGGGCGAATTTCGGCTGCGGTTCAAGCCGGGAACATGCCGTTTGGGGCCTCGCCGAATACGGCTTCCGGGCGATCCTCGCCCCCTCGTTCAATCCCATCTTCTATGCCAATTGCACACGCAACGGCATTCTGCCCGTTGTGGTTTCGCAGGAGATCATAGAGGCGATTGCGCTGGCGGTGGCCGCGGCACCGCGTCAAAACCTCGTTCACATCGATCTTCAGGCGCAGACCTTGAAGGGCCCCGGCGGCACAAGCGCAAGCTTCCCCATCGCCCGCGAAGTCAGAGACATGTTGCTCTATGGCCTCGACATGATCGGGCTGACGCTCCAGCGGCGCGAAGAGATCGAAGCCTTTCGCGCCGCCGACAGGGAGAAACGTCCGTGGGCTTATTTGTAGGGGCGTGTGCGTCAACTCGCGGAGAACGCCGCCAGCCCTGCATCGGCGACTTGTTCGTCCTGCTGGCCCGTTCCCCCAGAGATGCCGATGCCGCCGACACATTCTCCCGCGTGCAGGATCGGCATTCCGCCCTGCATCGGCATGGCGTTGAGAAAGAACAACGCCGGATTTTCCTTGAGCCGCGCTTCCATCAGGCGTGTGGGCGATCGGCTGAATGCCGCTGTGCGCGCCTTGCCGGTGGCCACGTCGATGGTTGTCGTCCGCGCGCGATCCAGCCGCTCGAGATGGAGAAGATGTCCTCCATCATCGACGATGGCGAGCGTCATCGCCCAATCATTGGCTTCAATTTCCGCCCGGCAGGCATCGGCTATGCGGCGCACATCGGTTGTGGTGAGGCAGTGTTTCATACGCATGCGAGATTATTCTCCAAAAGTGAGGTTTGACGGTGAGCCGCAGCTACCCCGAATTGAAAGGCAAGGTTGCCATCGTGACGGGCGCGGGACGCGCTCAAGGGCTGGGTGCGGCGATTGCCGTGCGTCTTGGTGCTGAAGGCGCAAGCGTCGTCATTCACGACATTGGCCGGGCAAAAGGCGATTTTGCCTCCGCATCCAATGTCGGGCTCGGCGAAGAGATGGAAAGCGTGGCGAAAGCCGTTCGCGATGCCGGTGGGCAGGCAAACACGTTCAGCGGCGACATGCTGGTGGAGGCCGACGTCGAAGCGATGGTCGCTCACGCGGTTTCGTCTTTCGGCAGGCTCGACATCCTGGTCAACAATGCGGGGGTTGGCTTTGTCTTTGGTCCGCTCACAGAGATGACGCAGGCGCAGTGGGATGTGGTGCAGGGTGTGAATCTGCGCGGCAGCTTCTTTGCGATGAAACACGCCGCGCGGCGCATGATGGGCCAACCGCCGCTGGAAGGTTGGGGCAGGGGGCGTATCGTTTCGGTTGCCAGCCGGGCGGCAAAATCCGGTTCGGCACTCACCAGCGCCTACACGGCATCCAAACACGGGTTGATCGGGCTGACGCGATCCGCCGCCATTGAGTTTGGCGCGCACGCAATCACGGTCAACGCCGTTTGCCCCAACCATGTCACCACGGGCCTCGGAGCCTGGCAGAACGATTACATGTCGAAAGCCAGAGGCCAGACCGTCGACGAATATCTCGCGGCAATGAGAGCGCGCATTCCCTTGGGGCGCCTGGGAACGGCCGCCGATACCGCCAATGCCTGCGCCTTTCTCTGTTCGGCGGAGGCTGGCTTCATCACGGGCGAAGCGATGAACGTTTCGGGCGGCGACGAGTATCATTGAGCACGCAGCGCAGGTGTTTCGATTAGCTCAATCCATTCGCCTGCCGCGCCGCGAATCGTCGCGCAGCGCTGGCCGCGATAAGGGCCGATCTCCGCCGGCATCGGCGCTGCGATCATCAGGTGTTTGACCGCATCCATATCGCGGCATTCAAACGTCACCATCGCCATGCCATAAGGCAGGCCATCCGGTGCGCGCGGCCGCGAAGGCGTGTTTTCCGGGTAGCGGTCGATTTCGATTTTTGAGCCCTGGCCAAGGCGGACCGTCGCCAGATCGTAACGCCTGTCCAGCGGCAGGCCATTTGCCGCCGAGAGCGCACGCACGCGCGCCGCATGAATATTTCCCGGCGGGTTGCCGAACGTTCCGCGATAGAATTCCAGCATCGCCTCGAGATCGGTGCCGCCCAGAACCGCAATGAAACAGCGCCCAACAGCCGATTTTGCTTCTGGCATGTCGCGCTCGGGCATTGGGCGCATCGCAGCTGTCAGATAGAGCATCTCGCCCGCGGGCCCGACCACCTGCATGGCGTGGATTTCGGGAACGCTATCGAGCGGATGCGCCGGCACAACCACGCGGAAAGGCGTGCCTTCGAGGCGCGCGGCAACCACATCGACATCCTGCACGATGATCTCTGCCGCGTTCCATCCCGCGGTCGTCAACGCGCGGAAATTGGCGGGGCCGGCCTGCTCGACGAAACGCAGCCACGTCGACTCGCCGCTTGCCGGAGCAAGGGAAAGAAAATTACGTCCTGCAACGGCGCGCGCGCCCCATCCTTGCGCGGTCTGCGGTGTCACCACGCCGCGCTCCGCCACAACATATCCAAGATACGCGGTGTAAGCGGCCTCGATGGATGCCAGATCCGGCGCGCTCAGCGTCACGGCGCGAACGGCACCCAGTCGCGGCGATGCGCCGGGCGCGGCGAATGCCAGAGAAGGCGGGATGAGAATCAATCCGCCCACAATCCGTCTTCGGGTAAGTCGCATGATGCCCTTCCATTTTTTGCTGCGCAGTGTTGCCCATTTGTCGGCGTTTGACGTCGAATTGGCTTTATCTCATAACAATTACAGCTGTGATATCCTGGTGTGTGCGGTGGAAGGCTTTTTCCAAGTGGCTTTTTTCAAAGGGAAATTTCTCCTTCCGGCATCGCAGACCGGCTTTGAGGATCTTTTTGTTTTGATATCATCATATAACAATTGATCCGCTTTGATATCATGATATAACAATTGCCGGTGAAGGGCGGCGCCTCCATGCCGTCCAGCGAGAAGGGGCTACAATGACGAATGCGGTTTCGGGGTCGCGTGTGACTGGGCGCAACGCAAAGTGCGGCTGGCTTAAGATTGTTCTTCTGGGATCGGGGGCCTGCGTTGCAGGTTTCGCAGCCCCGGCGATGGCGCAGCAGGCGGCAGCAGAAGTGCCGACCTATACAGCCACCACGCTGGAGACGGTGGTCGTCACCGCGCAGCGCCGGTCGGAAGATCTGCAAAAGGTGCCGGTTGCCGTCAGCGCATTTTCCGAGCGCGACCTTGAAGCGCGGCAGGTTACGGAAACCGTCGATATCGCGCGCATGGTGCCGAACATGATCGGCCACCACAATGTCGGCGTCGGTTCGGCCAATACCTATTACCTGCGCGGGCTGGGCAGCACCGAATCCATCCCGACCTTCGATCCGCCGGTCGGCACCTATGTCGATGACGTGTATATCGCGCGTCAGAACATGAACAACTTCTCGTTCTTCGATGTCGATCACGTCGAAGTTCTGCGCGGGCCTCAGGGCACGCTGTTCGGCCGCAACACCACGGGCGGTGCGATCAACGTTGTTCTGAAGAAGCCCGAAGACACGATGAACGGCTATATCGAAGGCCAGTATGGCCGCTTCAACAAGGTTGGCGGGCGCGGCTCGATCGATATCCCCATCAGCGATCAGGTGCTGACGAAGTTCTCCGCCTTCGGTTACCGCGACGATGGCTATGCCACACAGCTCGCGACGGGCGACAAGTTCAACTTCAACAACAATTACGGTCTTCGTGGGGCCGTGCGCTACCTGGCAACGTCCCATCTCACCTGGGACCTGGAAGCGGATTACATCTACGAGAACAGCACCAACCAGCTGAACGTGGTCGATCCGGTCACCGGCAAACGCGTGTCGCATTCGGGGCTGATCAAGGGCGCGCTTCTGCCATATCTCACGGGCGACAAGGGCGGCTTCGATCCTCTGCAGGCGAAGTCCACCGGTTACGCGGGCACGTCGAACGTGACCTATGATGCGGGATGGGCGACCATCAACTTCATCACGGGCGTCCGCAAGACGAAGCAGAACTACCTGACGGATTCCTATTCCGAAACGGCAACCGGCGGCTTCTCGACAGGTTCGCAGCCCGCACCCACGGACTCGCTGTTCCGTCAGTTCTCGCAGGAAATCAAGGCGACCGGTTCATTGCTGGACGATCGCCTGACCTATGTGGCGGGCGTTTATTATTTCTATGAAAACGCCAATGTCGATCTCGGCAGCCCCAGAACCGCGGCCAATGGAACAGTGTCCGTGCTCGCCGATCGTACGGTCTCGGTGATGACCAACGCGCCTGCGGTTTATGCGCAGGCCGATTACAAGCTGACCGACGACCTGACGCTGACCGCCGGCGTGCGGTTCACCGATGAGATCAAGAATCTCAAGCTCGACAGGAACCCGGGGGCATTGGGCGCCAATATCAGCACGGCGGGAATTGCCGCGGCCGGTATTCCGATCGAACTGCGCACCGATCTGTTCACGCCGCGTTTTGCCCTGCAATATCAGATATCGCCTGACGTCATGGTCTATGCCTCGACCACCAAGGGCTTCAAATCCGGCGGTTGGGCAGGCCGGGCGACAAGCAACGCTGCGAGCGTTTCTTTCAAGCCGGAAAAAATCTGGTCGGAAGAAGTCGGTATCCGCTCCAACTTCTTTGACGACACGCTGCGCCTCAACCTGACCGGGTATTATGGTCTGACGCGCGACGTGCAGATTTCATCCAGCGTCTATATCAACGGCACGGGTGTATTCACCACCACCAACCCTGCCGACATGCAAAACTACGGCGCCGAAATGGAGGCGACGTGGCTTCCGGTCGAGAACCTGACGATCAACACGTCTCTTGGTCTGCAGCGCGCGTCGTTCGTGAATGTCACAGACGATGTGAAAACCCAGATCGCTGCATGCAAAGCGAACCCGGGCCTCGCCAACAGCAAGTGCAATGCCGGGTTTGTGGACGTATATGGCAATATCGCAACGCCGGCCCGCGCGCCCAGATACACCTGGTCGATGTTTGCAAGTTATGAGTGGGACGCGGGGCTTATTACGCTCACGCCGACAGCGGGTTTCACCATGCAATCGGAAATGTCGATTTCCACGGCCGGCAGCAAGGCTGCGGGAAGCTATCCCGATCCGCGCGTCAGCGGCGAGTGGATTTCCAGGCAGACACGGGTGAATGCCTCCCTTATGATGCAACTCAACGAGCACAAGGAATGGGCTCTGACGGTCGAGTGCCGCAACTGCGAGAACAAGACCTTCCCGATATCGTTCCTCGCCCCGACTGTGTTTATCGACAGCCCGGGCACCTGGGATGTTCGCATCACCCGGCGCTTCTAACCTAACCGGCGCGCCGCGCGAAAGGCATTCGAATGACGGTCGTGGCCAGCAGTTCCAAGGATGTCCCGCCAGTTCTGGCGAACGGCATCAAGCCAACTGCTGGCCTACGCCGCTATACGCTGCTTCTCCTGCTTTCGATGAACATATTGAGCTTCATGGATCGCCAGCTTCCGGCGATCCTGATGCCCTCTATCCGCAAGGAGCTGATGCTTTCGGATAGTCAGATCGCCTTCGTCATGGGGCTGTCTTTCGTTCTGTTCTATGCATCGGTCGGATTGTTTCTGGGGCGCCTGGCCGACAAGTTTCCCCGCCGCATCATCATCTCGTCCTGCATCACATTGTGGAGCGCGATGACCGCGCTCACCGGGCTTGCCACCAGCTTTTCTCACATCGCGCTGGCGCGTTTCGGCGTGGGATTTGGCGAGGCCGGCCTTTCGCCCAGCAGCCAGTCGCTGATATCGGATCTCTACCCGGCGAAGCGGCGCACCACGGCGCTTGCGGTTTATGCGCTGGGCATTCCGCTTGGCGGCCTTTGCGCGTTTTTTATTGGCGGTTGGCTCAACGAAGCGGTCGGCTGGCGCGCGACGTTTCTTATCATGGGGGTGCCGGGCCTGATCCTGGGCGCGCTCGCGTTCTTTACCTTGCGTGAAACGGTTCGCGGTCAGGCTGACGGCATGACCATGGGCGAGAAGCCCCCGCCGCTGCGGGAAGTTTTCAAGGCCTATTGGACGGCGCGCAGCTATCGCTTCTGCGTGTTCGCGACCGGTTTCAGCGGCTTTACCTACGGTGCCGTCACCCATTGGGCGCCGTCTTTCCTTTCGCGCTCCTATGACATGCATTCCTTTGCCATTGGCTCGTGGATGGCGCCTGCCATTGGCATCGGCGGTGGTATCGGCACGCTGCTGGGCGGGCGTATCGTCGATAAGTTGCGTCAGCGCGATCTGCGCTGGATCGGTTGGGTTCCCGCTATTGCGCTCGCCTGCTGCATAGTTCCCGTGGCGGTCGCCTTTGGGCAGAACAATGTCTATCTTTCCATTGTGATGCTGTTCGTGCCGGTCATTCTGGCTCCCATGCATCTGGCCCCGTTTTCCTCGATTGTTCAGGGCATCGGCAATGCCCGGATGCGCGGAACGGGGGCTGCGATGTCCCTGTTGATCACGACATTGATCGGAAGCGGGATTGGATCGCAGCTGATCGGTCTGGTCAGCGATCTGCTGAAGCCCGGTTATGGCGAAGAATCGTTGCGTTACGCCCTGTTGATTCTTGTGCCCACGGGGGCGACGATAACCGCGCTGCTTTTTGCGCTGGGCGCCCGTTCCCTGCCTGCCGATCTGCGCCGTGCGAGCGCCGCGCCTTAAGACGAAGGACCTAATCATGAGCGATGTGAAAACTGCGAACCGCAAATCCAACGCCAATCTCGACGATCTGGTGCAGCCGACGCACGATGAGTATGCGCGCCAGCGTTTTGTCGGGGCATTGCGCAACCACGCGATGGCGAACATGCGCGAAACCATGCGCGGTCATTTCGAAAGCGAGGTCAAACCCTCCTTCGAGAGGAGAACCGGCCGCGTGCTTGGCACCTCCAAGGATATCGAGCGCGTGATGAAGCGCAACCCGTATTTCCGGTTTTACAGCGCCATTCGCTACAATGCCCAGGAGATGGTGTGGCTTTCCGTGCAGGAGCCCATCGAACGCGTTTTGCCGGACCTGATCGCATTGGCCAGCGATGTCGCGCAACGCAATCCCGCAGGCGGATCGCTGAAGCTCAATCCCGATATGGAAATTCCGCGCTATGTCACAGCGCAGGATGTGCATCTGGTGCCGGGATGCTTCCATTCGGAATTCACCCAGAACGATGTTGCCCAGGGCGCGGTGATGTCTGCCGGTGGGCGGGTTTCCACCAGCGCCAACGTCCACCGCAAGGACAATCCCGGCGGTGTCGCCAACGCCATCGGCTATTGGCTCACGCGGCGCTATCCCGATTTCAAGCCGCGCCGGATCCTCGATCTCGGAACGTCCTCGGGTAAGAACCTCATTCCCTATCTCGATTACTTCCCGGGCGTGCAAGCCTACGGCATCGATGTCAGCGCGCCGCTTCTGCGCTATGGCCACGCACGTGCCGAGCAAAACGGGCAGGTGGTGCATTTCAGCCAGCAGAACGCAGAAAGGCCCGATTTCGCGGATGGGCACTTCGATCTCATCGTTTCAAGCTTCTTCTTTCACGAAATTCCCGTGCCCGCGACCAAGCGCATATTGGCGCAATGCTTCCGCATGCTCGCGCCGGGCGGCATGATGGTCCACATGGAATTGCCGCCGCACAAGCTGTGCGATCCCTGGCGCAACTTCGCGTGGGATTGGGATACCAAGAACAACAATGAACCGTCCTACACCGCTTTCCGCTCGCAGGATCTTCCGGCGTTGTGCGAAGGCGCGGGCTTCGCGCCCGATGCCTCGTTTGAGGTTCACATACCCGATATCGCGAGTTTCGGCGAAGAGCGGTTCAATCGCTTTTTGAACGGGGAGATCCAGGCGCCGCAGCACGGCAAGGGGAGCTGGTTTGTCTTCGGAGCGCGG
>BFBZ01001090.1_pt1 | contig 19563 bp, 12 predicted proteins | sample 1888401 | NCBI WGS metagenome assembly BFBZ01 (sample SAMD00112614, study PRJDB3348) | symbiont metagenome | host: Chara braunii | reverse complement strand
ACCTGGTCACGGTGTACAAGGCGGCTCTGGGTGCGGCGAAGGGTGCGAAGTTCGGGGTGGACGGTTCCGAGGCCCGGCTCACCGCCACGCTCCCATTGGGAGACTTGCCACTCGCCGCCGCGTTCCTCACCGCCACGACGCGCGTCACCGGAACGGCCGCCGCCCGACAGTCGGTGAACAACCTGAAGCAGATTGGTATCGCGATGCACAACTACCACGACACCAATAACGCTTTCCCCCCGGCGGCGGTGTGCGATAAGAAGGGGAAGCCGCAACTGAGCTGGCGGGTGCTGATTCTGCCGTACATCGAACAGGAGGCGCTGTTCAAGGAGTTCAAGCTGGACGAGCCGTGGGACAGCGAGCACAACAAGAAGCTCATCGCCAAGATGCCCCGGACGTATGCCCTTCCGGGTTCCAAGCTGGGCACGACCGACACGCACTACCGCGTGTTCGTGGGCAACGGTGCCGGATTCGACTGGGTCACGGGCGGAAAAATCACGGACATCACCGACGGGACGTCGAACACGATCATGTGTGTGACGGCGGCGACGTCGGTGCCGTGGACCAAGCCGGACGAACTCGAGTTCGACCCGGACAAGGACATGGGTAAGCTCATCGGCTTCCTGGCCGGTGACCAGGCCCAGGTTGTGATGTTCGACGGCTCCGTCCGCACGCTCAAGAAGTTACCCTCGAAGGTGACACTCAACGCACTCATCACCAAAAACGGTGGCGAGGTCATCGGCAGCGATTTCTAGCCAAACGTCAAACACTGCGCCCATTCCCGAGGAGCCCGTCGGATTTCTCGGGAATGGGCGCAGCACTCGATGCTCTGGGTCGCGACGGCATATCGAGCGGGTTGCGCACGCCTCGTCCGGGCGTGCCGTTCGAGTTTATGGAGGTCTTCCGTGAACCGTTCGTCGTTGGCCTACCTCGTGTCGGGTTGGACGCTCGCCGCGCTCCTCGCTGGGATGGTACTCGCCCCGCCGTCCGGTCCCGTTGCGGCCCAGCCGAGTGCGGTACGTACCGACGCCCCGGTGCCCGCCGAACTGCGTTACGTGCCGCCCGACGCGGCCCTGTTCCTCCACGCCGACGCGCACGCGCTCTGGGCGGGCGCCCTGGCCCAGTCGTTCCGCACCGCCAACAAGGCGTTCTTCGACAAGGTCGAGGAGGGCGCCCAGGCGTTCGGCGTCAAGCCGGATGCCCTCAAGGGCGTCGCGTTCTTCGTGCCCAAGATCAAGGCTCCCGGTGACGACGAGCGATTCGGCATCGCCCTCAGCTTCAACACGCCACTCGACAAGGACAAGTTCACCGCCGGTGTCAAGAACATCGTCCCAGAGGGGTCCAAACTTCAGGTACTCACACCGTCGGACACGCTGGCGGTGGTGCTGGTGGGCCTGGGCGACGAGTACGCCAAGCCGCAACCGGCGGACGCGGACGGCCCGCTCACCGGTGCCATCCGCGCGGCCGCGTCCGGCAAGCACACGCTCGTCGCCGGGGTCACACTCGCCAACCTGCCCGATGAACTCCAGAAGGACGACCTGCCCGCGCAGTTGCGCCCGCTCCGGCCGATCCTTGAGGCCCGGTCGATCACCGCCACCGTGAACGTCGGCAGCACGCTCGACCTCGCCGTCCGGGTCCGAACCCAACGCGAGGCCCTCGCCGCCGATGCCGAAAAGGCACTGGCTTTGCTCGTGAGATTGACCGCCGACGAATTCGACCGTGAGATATCGAACGCGGAGAAGGAAGCCGGGATGAAGGAGCTCGTGACGGTGTTCAAGGCCGGGCTGGCCGCTACGAAGGGGGCGAAGGTCGGGGTGGACGGCACCGAAGCGCGACTCACCGCGGTGCTCCCCCTGGCCGAACTGCCGATCGCCGCCGCCACCCGCGCCGCCGCCACCCGCGTCACCGCGGCTCCGAGCCCGAAGTCGGCCAATAACCTGAAACAGATTACTCTCGCCATGCACAACTACGAGAGCGCCAACGGCTTCTTCCCTCAGGCGGCGGTGTGTGACAAGCAGGGCAAACCGCTGCTGAGCTGGCGCGTGCTGATCCTGCCGTACATCGAGGAGGGCGAGCTGTACACACAGTTCAAACTCGACGAACCGTGGGACAGCGAACACAACAAGACACTCATCGCCAAGATGCCCCGCACCTACGCCCTTCCGGGATCAGACGCGGGCGCCGGCACAACACATTACCGCGTGTTCGTCGGCAACGGTGCCGCGTTCGACTTGTCGAAGAGCCACAAACTCTTGGACATCACGGATGGGGCCTCGAACACGATCATGTGTGTGACGGCGGCCCGTGCGGTGCCGTGGACGAAACCAGAAGAGCTGGAGTTCGACCCCAAGAAGGACATGGGCGCGCTGATCACTTTGGTCGGAGGTCGGGCGCAGGTGGCGATGTGCGACGGGTCGGTTCGCACGCTCAAGAAGGTGCCCCCGAAGGCGACGATCAACGCCCTCATCACCAAGGACGGCGAAGAAACGATCGGCGACGACTTCTAAATGACTGTTCCCCGTTCCGGGGCCCCAAGCGGCGGGCGCGTGCCGAGCTCCCACTCGGGATTCCGGAACTTTCCCACAGGAGCTCTCTCATGCGATTCGCACCTCGTGCGTGCGGGCTGGCGGTGATCGCCGCCCTGACCGCGACCGTGCTCACGTTCGGCCCGTCCGCGCCGACACCGGTCGCCGCCGCGCAACCGGCCGAGTTGCCGGCCGACCTCGCCCTGGTCCCGGCCGACGCGGCCGGGTTCGTTCACGTCCGCCTCGCGGACGTGTGGAAGAACGAAGTGATGGACGGGTTCCGCAAGACGTGGGAGAAGGCCGGGCCGAAGGCGCTCGCGGCCCTCGACAAGCAGTTCGTGCCCGCGCCGTCCACGCTCAGCCGTGGCACCGCGTTCGTGATGCTCGACGACAAGATGAAGCCGCAGGCGGTCGGCGTGCTGGCGTTCTCCGCCGCCTTCGACCCGGTGACCGTGGTGAAAACGTACCTGCCCAACCATACCACCGAAAAAGTCAACGGTAAGACCGTGTACCGCAGCCCGGACGCGGAGTTCGAGTTCTACTTCCCGGACGACAAGCACATCGTCATCGGCGTGGACGGGTCGCTCAACGCGTACTTGGCGAAACCGGTAGCGAAAACCGGCCCGCTGGCGGCCGCGATCAAGCTGGCCGGGGCGGGCTCGAAGGTCATGGTGGCGTCGGCCGATCTCTCCGGCCTCCCGATCCCGGAAGAGGCGTTCAAAGACGTGCCGCAGGAAGCTCGGGCCATTCTGAAGGCCAAGCAACTGACGCTCGCGGTCGATCTGGGTGCCGACGCCCGGTTCGACGTTCGCGCAACCTATGCGGACGCGGACGCCGCCCAGAACGCGGAGAAGGCCGTGAAGGCGGTGGCCGAACTGGGGCGCCAGGAGTTGGCGAAGATGAAAAAGGAGCTGGAGGACAAGCTGTACGATCCGAAAATCAAGGCCCCGCGTCCGGGCACCGAACTGCCCGAAGCTCTGGGCACGGTGTTCGCACTCGGCGCGGTGGCCCGACTGGACGAGACGCTGACCGACTCGAAGTTCATCACCCGCGATCAGGCGGAACTGGCCGTCGCGGTCCCGATGCCGAAAGAGATCCTGACACTGGTCGGCGGCACGTTCGCAATGAGCGCCGCGGCCCTCGTCCCCGCCGTGCAGAAGGTCCGCGAAGCCGCGGGCCGGCAGCAGAGCGCCAACAACCTCAAGCAGATCGGTCTCGCCATTCACAATTACCACGACACCTTCGGGGCGCTCCCGCAGGACATTGTAGACAAGAAGGGCAAACCGCTTCTGAGCTGGCGCGTGGCGATCCTGCCGTTCATTGAGCAGGCCAACCTGTACAACCAGTTCAAGCTCGACGAGCCGTGGGACAGCGACAACAACAAACAGTGGTCTCAAGCGATTGTCAAAGTGTTCCTTTCGCCGGAGGCCAAGCTGCCCGAGAAGCCCGAGTGGGGGCTGACGAGCTACCGCGGCATCAGCGGGCCGGGGGCCGCGTTCGATAAGGGTAAAAAGCTCACGCTCGTGAACTTCACCGACGGCACCTCGAACACCATCCTGGCGATCGAGACGGACGAACTGGTCCCGTGGGCGAAACCGGGCGATTACCCGTTCGATCCGAAGAAGGCGCTACCGAAGATCGTCCCGGTCGGCGGGAAGGCCGTGTTCCAGGCGCTCTTCGCGGACGGGTCCGTCCGCGCGTTGAAGGCGAACACGCCCGAAAAGACGCTCAAGGCGCTCTTCACTCGGGACGGCGGCGAGATCATCCCGGACCTGGACAAGTGATCCGGCCTTTGGTGCCCGGGGTTCAACCCCGGGCCGCCATACCTGTGCGGTTTCTGTGCCCGTTCGCGGACCTGCCGCCATTTCCGTAAGCCTTTTCTGTGCCCATCTGTCGTTCCAAGCGGCTATTCTAAAGTACGGACTCAACCCTCCCGCTTCGGACTGCCACCGGAGCCTCTATGCCGTTTGCTCGTATTTTCCTCGTCACCGGCGCGGTCCTCTTYCCCATCCTTCCGGCAACCGCCGAGGAGAAGGTGGATTTCGCGCGGGACATTCGACCGATCCTGTCGAACGCGTGCTTCAAGTGCCACGGTCCGGCCACGCAGAAGGCCAAACTGCGCCTCGACGACCGCGCCGCGGCGATCAAGCGGGGGGCGCTCACGCCCGGTAAGCACGCGGACAGTGAACTGCTGAAACGCGCCCTACTTGGTGACGACGATGACGCCCGGATGCCGCCGCCCGGCGGCGCGGAGCGGCTGACCGCGGAGCAGATCGCGAAACTGAAGGCGTGGATCGATCAGGGCGCGGAGTACCCGCCGCACTGGGCGTTCGTGGCGCCGAAACGTCCGAACTTGCCGGACTCGAAACGCCCGCCCGTCAACCCGATCGACCGGTTCATCTCCGCACGCCTGGAGAAGGACGGGCTCGCCCCGGGTCCGGAAGCGGACCGGGCCACGCTCATTCGCCGCGTCGCGCTCGACCTGACCGGCCTGCTGCCCACTCCGAAGGAGGTCGAGGACTTCCTGAACGACGACTCGCCGCGGGCCTACGAGAAGGTGGTGGACCGGCTGCTCGCTTCGCCGCATTACGGCGAGCGTCAGGCGCGGCACTGGCTCGACCTCGCCCGCTACGCCGATTCGAACGGCTACACCATCGACGGCCCGCGCCACATCTGGGCGTACCGCGACTGGGTGATCAACGTGCTCAACGCGGACGTGCCGTTCGACCAGTTCACGATCGAGCAACTCGCGGGCGATCTGCTCCCCAACGCGACGCTCCAGCAAAAAGTCGCCACCGGCTTTCACCGCAACACGCCGTTCAACGAGGAGGGCGGTACGGACGCGGAACAGTTCCGCGTCGAGCGCACGGTGGACCGCGCGAACACCACCGCCGCGGTGTGGCTCGGTCTCACGGCCGGCTGCGCCCAGTGCCACGACCACAAGTACGACCCGGTGTCGCAGAAGGACTACTACCGGCTGTACGCGTTCTTCGACTCGTGCGACGAACCGACGCTCCCGCTCGGCGGTTCTCCCGAGGCCGAAAAGCAGATCGCGGACCTTTCGGCCAAGCTCGCGTCCGCCCGACTCGTCGGGGCCGACGACGAAGCGAAGAAGCTCATCGAGGCACTCAAGAAGGTGCAGAGCCGGGTGCCGACGACACTCGTGGTGCGCGAGCGGCCGAAACCGCGTCCGACGTTCGTGCAGATCCGCGGCGACTTCCTCCGCAAAGGCGACGAGGTGCAGCCCGCGTACCCCGTCGCGCTCGGCGCGACCCCCGCCGGGCGGCTCACGCGCCTGGACCTCGCGAAGTGGCTCGTGAGCGCGAAGCACCCGCTGACCGCCCGGGTCACGGTGAACCGCGAGTGGCAGAAGTTCTTCGGCCGCGGACTAGTTGAAACGGAAAACGACTTCGGCCTCCAGGGGAACTTCCCGACGCACCCGGAGTTGCTGGACTGGCTCGCGGTGGAGTTTCAAGAACCGACCCCCCCGGCTGAAGAACCCACCCCCGGCCCCTCGTCTCCCTCCCCGGCCCTGTCAGCGGAGCTTCTCGCGGGCCGGGGCAAGGGAGGGGGGCAAGACCTACGGCGTTCTGGAGCGTCCAGAGAATCGGAGGAGGCATTGCGCGCCGTCACCCCCCTCGCTTCAGGGAGGGGGGCTGGGGGGGTAGGTCCCTGGAGCTTCAAGCGCCTCCACAAGCTCATCGTGATGTCCGCGACCTACAAGCAGTCGTCCGCCTTGCGGCGTGATCTCACTGAACGTGATCCGCGCAACCTGCTCCTCGGCCGACAGACGCGCTTGCGGCTCGAAGCAGAGATCATCCGCGACGTGTCGCTGTCCGCGAGCGGGCTGCTCAACCCGAAGGTCGGCGGTCCAGGGGKGTTTCCGCCGCAACCCAAAGAGGTGTTCCTGTTCACGCAGAGTAACCACCCGTGGGTGGAGAGCAGCGGTCCCGACCGCTACCGCCGCGGGATGTACACGTTCATCTGGCGGCAGTCGCAGCACCCGCTCCTGACCACGTTCGACGCGGCCGACGCCCAGACCGTTTGCACGAAGCGGAACCGCAGCAACACGCCGCTGCAAGCGCTCCACATGGCGAACGATCCGGTCTTCGTGGAGTTCGCAACAGCTCTCGGCACCCGCATCGAAGCGGAAGGGCCGTCTGACGATACGGGGCGCATTCGCTTCGCGTACCGCGTGTGCTTCGCGCGGGAGCCCTCTACGGCCGAAACCGTCCGCGTGCAAACCTACCTCGACGCGAAGCGCAAAGCCGACCCGAAGACCGCGTGGGCAGCCGTGGCTCGCGTGCTGATGAATGTGGATGAATTTATCACACGAGAGTAAGGGCGATCGATGGGTTATTACGTTCAGCAGCTTTCGCGTCCATACGATTGCCGCGCACTGGTTGAGGTCTACGTCCGGACGCAGCGTCGGACCTACGCTCATGAAGATTTTCCGAACTACTACAGAGGGCTGCTAACCGCTCTGGAGAAAGAATTCGGGCTACAAATGTCTGACGCAGGGCTCGATTTCAGTCAGCGAGTACTGTGGATGCTTTTTCAGAGTACAACGGGATCACTTCTTCAGATCGGTACGCCTTGGGACAGGTATCTCGAAGCGAGCTTGCTGCACAAGAAGCTCGAAGAAAGTGGCGAGCCTGGTCGAAAAGTAATGGCAGCTACGGATCGAATCTTCGCAGCATCGAGTGCGAGCAAAAGCGCCCATTACGACATGCTTCATGCCCTGTTTCACGCAATTTTCGGCGTCGTTGATCGTGTCGTGACTTCCGAACAATTAGTTGAGGCCGGATTCGACGACTCGAAGGAGCCTGATTTCTCCAATTACATCGGTGATCTCTGATGTCTGACCTCCGGTCTTGCCTCGGCGAGGTATCATGACCCCGCATGAAATTGACAGCGCGTTGACACTGGCCCGCACGCGGCGGCACTTCTTCCGCGACTGTGGTGTGGGCGTGGGCGCAATGGCCCTGGGCTCGCTCCTCGCGCACAACACTTCCGCGAAGGAACGCACCGACCCACTCGCGCCCCGGAAGCCGCACTTCGCCGCGAAGGCGAAGGCCGTCATCTACCTGTTCATGGCCGGCGCCCCGAGCCAACTCGAACTCTTCGAGCCGAAACCGGAACTCAACAAGCTCCACGGGCAAAAGGTGCCGGAGTCGTTTACCAAGGGCAAGCGCTTCGCATTCATCAAGGGCGACGCGAAACTGCTCGGCTCTGTGCGGAAGTTCGAGAAGGTCGGACAGTGTGGAATGGACGTCAGCGAACTGCTGCCGTTCCACAAAGAGATCGTGGACGATGTGTGCTGGCTCCGCGGTATGAAGACGGACGTGTTCAACCACGGTCCGGCGAAGTGCTTCGTCAACACCGGTTCGCCGCAGTTCGGTCGTCCGAGCATGGGCGCGTGGCTCACTTACGGACTGGGTGCGGAGACCGATAGCCTCCCCGGATTCGTGGTGCTGCAATCGGGTCCGCGCGGGCCGCGCGGCGGGGCGTCGCTCTACGGGTCCGGGTTCCTGCCGAGCGTGTACCAGGGCGTGCCGTTCCTCAAAGGCCCGAACCCGATTCTCGACCTCGCTCCACCGCCCCGGGTCAGCACGAAGGACCAGGGCGAGTTCGTGGACGCGGTAACCGATCTGAACAAGCTCCGCCACGAGCTGACCGGCGACCCCGAGATCCAGACGCGCATCGCGGCCTACGAAATGGCCTATCGGATGCAAACCAGCGCGCCGGAACTCATGGACCTTTCGAAGGAGTCCAAGAAGACGCTCGACATGTACGGCGCGGTCCAGGGCAAACCGAGTTTCGCCGCGAACTGCCTGCTCGCGCGCCGATTGGTGCAACGCGGGGTGCGGTTCGTTCAGCTCTACCACACGGACTGGGACCACCACGGCGGCAGTCTGGACCTGACAAAACCGCTCGAAACCATCTGCAAGGAGATCGACCAGCCCTGCGCCGCGCTGGTAAAGGATCTGAAACAACTCGGACTGCTCGACAGCACGATCGTGGTATGGGGCGGCGAGTTCGGCCGCACGCCGATGGGCGAGAGCCGCGAAACGATCGGTCGTGACCACCACATTGATGCGTACACGATGTGGCTCGCCGGCGGCGGKTTCAAGCCGGGCACCATCCACGGCAAATCCGACGAGATCGGCTACAACGTGGTCGAGAACGAGGTTCACGTCCACGACCTGCAAGCGACCATCCTGCACCAGATGGGGATCGACCACACGAAGCTGACGTACCGGTTCCAGGGCCGCGACTACCGCCTCACCGACGTTCACGGGCACGTGGTGAAAGAGATTCTGGCGTGAGGGCCGTGGTGACCGGCTCGCCACCCCATAAGCGAAAACCGCCGAACGTTTCGATTTATTCTTGATGCTCGAACGAAGTGAGGGTACTCTCCCAACTACCTACCAAACTCGCCCACCCGCCTCGCAAAACCTGCCCCCGGAATCTCTCCATGCTCCGGGTACTCGGACCCCCCCCCGCCGCGTGCGACGGCATCACCCGTCGGGAGTTGCTGCGCGCCGGCTCTCTTGCTGCGATGATCGCATCCTCGGGGGGCTTACGCCCCCCGCTCGCCGAGGCGGAGGAGACCCCTCCGCGCGCGAAGAGCGCGCCCGCAAAGGCCGTTATCCTGATCGACCTGTTTGGCGGACCGTCGCACATCGACACCTTCGATCCGAAGCCGGGCGCGCCCGATGGCATTCGGGGTGAGTTCCAAACCATTCCGACCGTGCTGCCGGGCGTGCGAGTCTGTGAACACCTGCCGTTGCTCGCGGGGTGCCTCGATCGGCTCGCGGTGGTGCGCACGGTCGCGCACAAGTACAACTCGCACAATCCGTATGGGGTGATGACCGGCTACGACGGCGGGCACGACCAGACCGACTACTTCGCGCGGCCCACGAACCACCCCAGCGTGCCGAGCGTGTGCCAGTTCTTCGGCGTGGGCCGCGGTCGCGATCTGCCCGGCTACGTCATGCTCCCGGCGTTCCCCGGTTACAGCCAAGGGCTCCGCCGCGCCGGCCCCTATGGCGGCTATCTCGGTCCGAAGTTCGACCCGGTGTTCAGCACCGCGGACACGTTTTCGGGCGCGGACACGTCGTCCGATACCGGCTTCTACAATCCGGACCTGCCCCTGACGGGCGAGCCGCGGTTGCCGAAGATCGACGGCGGGCTGACACTCGACGCGCTCAACACGCGCCGCTCGCTCGTTCAGCAGCTCGATGCCCACGCGACGGGCTACGATGCCCAGAMCCMCCGTGCCCGCCGTGATGCCGCGTTCGACCTGCTGCTCGCGCCGAAGGCGAAGGCCGCGTTCGATCTGTCGCGGGAACCGCTGAAGCTCCGCGAGCGGTACGGCCGCGACGTCTTCGGCCAGAGCGTGCTGCTCGCCCGGCGGTTGGTCGAGGCGGGCGTCACGTTCGTCACGATTCACACCGAGGCGAAGCCCAACGGGCACTGGGACACGCACGAGAACAACTTCAACATGCTGAAGCGGCTGCTGTTGCCGTTCTTGGACCGTGCCGTGTCGGCGCTGGTCGGTGACTTGAGCGATCGCGGGATGCTCGACGAAACGCTTGTTGTGGTCACCGGCGACATGGGGCGCACGCCACGGGTGAACGGCAAGGCCGGGCGCGACCACTGGCCGCAGTGCGGGTTCTGCCTGTACGCCGGCGGCGGTACGAAGCCGGGTGTCGTCCACGGCACCACGGACAAGATCGCCGCGTTCCCGACGGACCACCCGGTGTCCGCGGGCGACCTGGTCGCCACCGTGTACCACCTCGTCGGGGTTGACCCCGAGGGGATGGTGCCCGACCACACCAACCGACCCCAGCACATTGCCCACGGCGGGAAACCGATCCGGGGAATTCTGAAATAAAGACAAAATCAGCCGCAGATAAACGCAGATAAACGCGGATCAGAGAAGACGAGAAGATAATTCTGTTTTCAACACACTGTCTCTGTCTTTGATTTCGGTCTTCTCTGATCTGCGGACTCAGCGTTAATCTGCGGCTCTTGATCGGCTCTTCTCTGTGGTGAATAGTTCGGAGATTTGCGCATGCTGCACATCGGCGATCCGGCCCGGCTCGGCCGGCGCGATTTCCTCCGCGTCGGGTCGCTCGCCCTCGGCGGCTTCTCGCTGCCGTGGCTCGTCCCCACCGCGCGCGCCGGCACCAAGCTCTCCGAGGCCGGCAAGCCGGTCACGGACAAGTCGGTCGTGTTCCTGTTCCTCCACGGCGGACCGAGCCAGTTCGAAACGTTCGACCCCAAGATGACCGCCCCGGTCGAGATCCGATCCGCGACCGGCGAGATCCAGACCGCGGTCCCCGGTCTCACGTTCGGGGCTACGTTCCCGAAGCTCGCGCAGCGGGCCGACCGGCTCTGCGTCGTGCGGTCGTTCGTCCCCGGCGACGCGAACCACGACATCAAAACCATCGTCGGCAAGGACTCGTTTGGCGCGAACATCGGCAGCGCCTACGCCAGCGCGGCCGGAGGCAGTCACCCGGCTAATGGCATGCCGACCAACTGCGTGCTGTTCCCGCGTGCGGTCGATCCTGGTGCCGGTCCGGAGCAGGGCGGGTTCGGCAAGTTCACCGCACACGGACCGTTCCCCGCGAGTACCGCCCCGTTCCAGCCCGACGGCAACGGCGCACTCAAGAGCGACATGAAGTTGCACCTGCCGATGGACCGGCTCGACGACCGCCGCACCATGCTAGCCGCGTTCGACACCGCGAAGGCCGGCTTCGATGCGAACGTCGAGGGGTTGGACGTGGCCCGACAGAAAGCGTTCAGCATCCTGCTCGGCGGCGTCGGGGATGCGTTCGATGTGTCGCGCGAGGATGTCAAGACGGTGGACAAGTACGACACCGCGAAGCTATTTGACGTGTCAAAAATTGACAAGAAGTGGAACAACCACCAGCACTACGCCGACAACGCCCGCACGCTCGGCAAGCTCATGCTGCTCGCCCGCCGGCTGGTCGAACGCGGCGCGGGGTTCGTCACGGTCACGACCAACTTCGTCTGGGACATGCACGCCGACGTGAACAACGCGCACATGACCGAGGGCATGGGGTACATGGCCCCGTCGCTCGACCACGCGGTCAGCACGTTCCTCGACGATCTCCGCGACCGCGGTCTCGAAGACAAAGTGCTACTGGTGGTGTGCGGAGAAATGGGCCGCTCGCCGCGGCTCAACACCAAGGGCGGCCGCGACCACTGGGGCAACCTGGGGCCGCTGCTCCTGGCCGGTGGCGGACTGCCGCAGGGGGCGGTGATCGGGAAGTCGTCCGCCAACGGCGGCGAGCCGAACTCCGAGCCGGTCCGCGTCCCGAACGTGATCGGCACGATCATGCACACGCTGTTCGACGTGGGCAAGCTCCGCGTCACCCGCGGTGTCAGCCGCGAACTCCTTGCAATGTCCGAATACGCACCGATTCGCGGACTCAACGGGTAAGCATCGGGGTGATTTGGGTTCGTCATCTCGCCAATGCTGGCGAGAGGCAAAAAGAGAAGAGCCGCAGATTAACGCAGAGACCGCAGATCAGAAAGAGAATAAATTGTCTTTTTTCTGATCTGCGGTCTCTGCGTTAATCTGCGGCTTCTTCTGGATCTGCGGTCTCAGCTTTTCGTCTCAGACGATGCTTTTGGTGAACGGCGTCGGCTTCTCGACGATCTGGATGGGCCGCCCGTTGGGCGTTTCGTTCTTCTTCGTGTGGTCGATGCCCATCAGCTCACAGACGGTGGCCAGGAAGTCCTGGGCGCTGGTCGGCCGATCGACCACACTCGCGCCTTCCTTATCGGTCTTACCGATTACCTGACCGCCCCTCATTCCGCCGCCGAACATGGCGAGGCTCCAGGCTCGCGGGAAGTGGTCGCGGCCGGGCTTCGCGCCGCGGGTGTTGATGTTCGGGGTACGGCCGAACTCACCCATCCACACGATAAGCGTGCTGTCGAGTAGCCCCTTTTCCTTCAGATCGGTGACCAACGCCGAAAGGGCCGAATCGACCTGCCCGGAGAGGGCCTTCACGCGAGCAAAGTTGTCCTGGTGCGTGTCCCACCCGCCGAGGACGACCTCGACGAACGGCACGCCCACTTCGACTAACCGGCGGGCCATCATGACGCCCTCCGCGAAGCGGCCGGTACCGTACTTCGTCTTGTTCGGGTCGCCGGCGATGTCGAACGCCTTCGCCTCCTTCGATTGCATCAGTTTGACCGCCCGTTCGTAGGTGGTCTTATGGTCGGTGGCGGCGCTCGCCCCGGACTCGCGGTAGAACGCCTGCTCCATCTGCTCCAGGAGCCCGACACGGTTGTCGAACTGCGACGCGGAGATCGCGGTCTTCAGGTCCTCGACGCCGCGGGCCGGGTCCGTGACGAGCAGCGGTTGGTGCTTCGGCCCGAGGAAGCCCGAACCGTAGCTGCGCCCGCCGATGGCGACGTAGTTGGGCATTGGGCTATCGGCCTTACCGACTTCTTGCGAAGCGATCGAGCCGATCGACGGATAGGTGACGCCGCCCTGGCCCTCCCGGAACCCGGTGTGCATGTAGTACTTGGCGCGGGCGTGGGCGCCTTCGGGCGTCGTCATGCCGCGGACGAGGACGCCGTGGTTCATCACCTTGGCGACGTTCGGCAGGTGCTCGCTGATCTCGATCCCGGTGGCCGTCGTCCGGATCGGTTTGAAGTCGCCGGCGCCCTTGCTGTCCGGCTTGAGGTCGAAGGTGTCCTTGTGGCTCGGTCCGCCGTCCATCCAGAGGAGGATGCACGACTTGGCCTTGCCCGGTCCGCCGGTCGGCGCGGCCTTGGCGAGCATCGGTAGCCAGCCGGACAGGGACGGAGCGAACACGCCCGCCGCGGCCAGCTTCAGGACATCGCGCCGGCTCTTGTCTTGCAGGTGAGTGGAGAACATGATTTGGGTTCCGGTGTGGTGGTTTCGAAGAAGAGCCGCAGATTAACGCAGAAGAACGCAGATTAGAAAAAATTGAAGTTTGGTTCCGATTTCTCTTCTCAGATCTGCGTCCTTCTGCGTTAATCTGCGGCTCTTCTTCTTTATCTGACCAGCGTAAATTCACTGCTGTTCAACACGGCCCAGAGGATGTCGCCGTAGGCGGTCTGCGCACCCACGCGGTCCACGTGGGCCAGCAGAGTCTTGGTTTCCTCGGCGGTCGGGCGGCGGCAGAGCGCGGCGAGGTAGATCCTCTCGATCGCCTCTTCGGGTTTGCTGGCGGTGCCGACCACGGCGCGAATGGCGGCCGGGCTGTTGGCGACGGGCGAGTTCATCAGACGCAGCGCCTGTGGGATGCCGGCCTCGTAATCGAGGGTGCTGGCGGATTCGGCCCCCGCGAGGAAGAAGTTCACGAACTGGTCGCGCCCGCCGAGCCGCGGACCTTTCGCTGCGCCCTTTGCGGCGCCCGTCGCCTCGGTCCCGGTCACTTGCGCGAGCGAGTCGAACAGTTGCTCCGGTGACAGCACCTTCACGTTCATGTGGCTCACCAGCAGCTTGTCGTCCTTGTTCTCGGTGAGCGGCTTGCTTGTCCGCTGGTACGCGTCGGTGAGGCACATCGCTTTGAGGAGGTACTTCAGGTCGAACTGACCGGTGGTGCCAATGTGTTTGGCGAGCCCCTCCAGCAGTTCGGGGTGGCTGGCCACGTTCTCCGGCAGCATGTCATCGACGGGGTTGACGAATCCGCGGCCGAACAGGTGCGCCCAGGTGCGGTTGACCAGCGCCCGCGCGAAGAACGGGTTCTCGGGCGCGGTCATCCACTTCGCCAGCACGGGCCGGTACGGCTCGGCTGCGCTCACCTGGGGCTCGCCGCCGCCGAGGAACCTAGCCGGTACGGTCTTGGCGGACTCAGGGAAGAAGTCCTTCTGTTTGGTCGCCGCCTTCCCTTCTTGCACGCCGATCGTGGTGTTGTCGCCGCCCTTGTTAGCGTTCCGGGGGGCGTCGGCTTTGACCTTTGAGTAGAAGCCCGCCATGCCCCAGTATTCGGTCTGCTTCCAGCTCGTGAACGGGTGATTGTGGCACTGGGCGCACTGGAGCTGAATGCCGAGAAAGTGCTGCGTGGTCGTATCGGTGAGCTTGTCCACCGATCGATTGGCGAGGAAGTACGTGACCGCGGGGTTGTCGGTGACGGCGCCGGTCGCGGTGACGAGGCTCGTGACGACCTTGTCCCAGCCGGGGTTCGTGTTGAACTCGTCTTCGAGCCACTTGTAGAACGGCTCTTTCAGCACGAACCGGTTGCCGGAGTCGCGCGGGAAGAGTTTCGCGGTCCAGATGTCGGCCATGCGGCGGCCGAAGTGCGGGTCGGCGAGCAACGCGTCGATGAGTTTCGCGCGCTTGTCCTCGCTCGGGTCGTCGAGGAACGCTTTAACCCGTTCCGCGGTCGGGATCACACCGGTAATGTCGAGGCACGCGCGGCGGAGGAACTCCGCATCGGAGGACCGGGCCGAAGGGGCGAGTTTCGCCTCCGCGAGCATGCGGTTGATCTCGGCGTCGATCACCTTCGCGAGCGCGCGGGCGTCTTTCACGTTGGGCGTTGTAACGCCGGCGATCGGCTTTGTGGCGGGCTCGGTTGATTCGGGTTTGTCCACCGGGATCACCGGCTTTACGGCAGCGGCCGGGGCGTTCTTCTTCTTGTTCTTCTTACCGACCTTATCTTGTGCATCGAGCGTCGAGAAATCGCCGATGGTCGCGGCGAGGCCGACCGTGAGGGCGAACAGCGCCAGAGGACGGAACCGCATGAGATGGTCCTCAACCGGTTGCGGCGAGCGGGAGCGCGGGCGATACGAATTCAACCCGCACCGCCCGGTGCGAGTTCCGCTCAACAACCGATATGAGAACACCGCCGGTTCGCAAAACAGACATGAGATCGAAGTGAGTTGTCGCCCCCGGGCGCGAGCCGATCGGCTCGCGCCCGGAGTGGGACCCGCGCGGGGTTACTTCTTCGTGGTGACGGCAATGCCGATCGTGACCTTGTCGTCGATCTTGCCCTTACCGTAGTTCATGCCCCAGTCGGTACGGTCGATCGCGAACGACGCGGTGACGCTCAGGGCGCCGTCCTTCTCGGTGATGGTCGCGGGGAACGCGACGGGCTTGGTCTTGCCGAGCAGCGTGAGGTCGCCAGTTACCGTGTAGCCCTTGTCGCCCTTTTCCACCTTCGTCGATTTGAACGTGGCCTTCGGCTGGTTCTTCACGTCGAAGAAGTCGGCGTTCTTGAGGTGCGCGGTGAGCTTGGCGTCGTCGGAGTAGAGCGAGTCGGTGTCGATGGTCACTTCGATCGTGAGCTTGGTGGGGTCGCCGGCGCCGACGGCGGAACCGGTGAGCTTGGCGAAGCCGCCCTCGTGCTTACCGCCCGGCTTGGTGCCGACGAACGTGAGCTTTGTGTTGTCGCCGGTGAGAGCGTACTTCGTGTCGGCCGCGTTCGCGGTAAAGGCGGCCCCGGCGACGAACACAGCGGCGAACAGGGTACGAACCATCGTTGGCTCCTGTGGTAACGAAACGTGACATGACTTCGCCGGCCCACTCGACCGACGAACACAGACCGCAGAGACGTGCGCGGTCGTTGGAAGTGTAGGAACTACCCGCCCGCGGGCGCAGGCTTACAGTGAATTCCGGGTGCAGAACGGAGCGGGATTTTGTGAGCTCTTACGACACGCCAAGAGCGAATACGGTCCAACTCGTCGTGATTATGTGACAGTCGCGAGGGCGTTCAGTCGCCCGATCAATATCGCGGCACACTCTCATCCACCATCAGCGACCAGCGATCGATGCCCCCGGCCAGTGACGCCGCTTCGATGCCGGCGCGCTGGAGGATCGCCGCGCCGCTCAGGCTCCGGACCCCGTGGTGGCAGTACACGACCACCGTTGCGCCGTCCGGTTGCACGTCCGCCGCGCGGCCCGCCAACTCACCAAGTGGGATCAGTAAGCTCGCCGGCAGCGCGCAGAACGCGTGCTCCTCCGGTTGCCGCACGTCGATGAGCAGCACCGGGAGTCCCGCGTCGAGCATCCGCTTCAGTTCGGTCGGCTGGATCTGCGAAATCATGGTCATTTCCCGGCGATGTCCGGGAGCCCCAACTTGGCCAGGTATTCACGCTCTTTTGCACGCATCGCGCGCTCCGCGGCGTCGTCGGTGTCGGTGTAGCCGCACAGGTGCAGGCAGCCGTGGACGACGTACAGGAGCAGTTCGAGACTCACATCGTGCTGGCGGTCGGCGGCGTACTCCGTCGCGATCTCGTAGCCGATCACCACTTCGCCCTCGAGCGTTTTGGCGCCGGGATCGGTGTACGGGAACGTGAGGACGTCGGTCGGCTCGTCGTGCTTCAGGAACTGGTTGTTGAGCCGGTGGATGTGCGCGTTGTTCACGAACGCGAGCGTGACCTTACACGCCTTCACCCCCTCGCCCTCAAGGACGGCACGCGCCGCGTCCTTGAGTTTCTGGAACTCGAGCGGGTACTCATACGGATTGGCGACGGAGATACGGAGCATGAGGGGATTATAGGCACATCCCGCCCGCACGGGCACAGAAGACGAACCCCGCCCGCTCGGGCAGTGGGTGGCGCGGCCAGCAAGCGCCACCCACCGCCCGGGCTATGCCACCGCGGGTTCGACCGTCGTCTGGCGCGGTGGCAACTCGGGCACGGTCGCCGGAGCTTCCACCGACACCTTGAGTGGGCCGATGACTTGCGGGGCGGTCACGCCCATCACTTCGTTCGCGAGCGCGGTGTAGTCGGCGGCGCCGCCGCTCTTCGGCGCGTAACTGAACACGCTCTTGCCGAAACTCGGGCACTCCGCGAGCTTGATGTTCCGCCGGATGCGCGTGCCGAACACCTTCGCCTTCGCCCACGGGACGTTCGCCCCGCGGCTCTTTTCCAGAAACGCCGAGAGGTCGTTGACCACTTCCTGCGCGAGCTTCGTGGCCGCGTCGTACAGGCACACCACCACCCCCGATACGACCAACTTCGGGTTGATGCGCCGGGCGACCAGGGCCGTCGTTTCGAGCAGTTTGCTCAACCCGTGCAGCGCGAGGAAGTGCGGCTGGAGCGGGATGAACACCTCGTCCGCCGCGGCCAGGGCGTTGAGCGTCAGCACGCCGAGCGAGGGGCCGCAGTCCATCAGCACGTAGTCGTAAGACGAAGACCCCACTCCCCGGCCCCCTCCCTGAAGGGAGGGGGTGAACGCGCGAGAAGCCTCCTCCGACACGAGAGAGGAATTGGGATTCCGGAGGTCTTGCTCCCCTCCCTTCAGGGAGGGGTTGGGGGTGGGTCCCACCTCGTCCGCCGCCATCGCTTCGCGCAGAATCACTTCGCGGCCGACGATACCGGCCAACTCCACCTCGGCCGCGGCCAAGTTGATGTCCGACGGGATCAGGCTCAAGTTGGTGGGGGAACCCCCCAAGCCCCCTCCTGCCTTGTCACCCACGGTGCGGCGCACGTCCGCCAGCGGCTTGTTCGCGACGAGCACGTCGTACAGCGACGGGATGGTGCCGTCCGGTTCCACGCCCAGGTGCGTGCTGGCGTGCGCCTGGGGGTCCATGTCGATCACGCACACCCGCTTGCCCGCCAGCGCCAGCGCCGCGGCGAGGTTGACGGTGGTAGTGGTCTTACCGACCCCGCCCTTTTGGTTGATGACCGCGATTCTGCGCATGATGAGTCCTGTACTTCGTTTAGCGACGGTGCCGTCGGCGCCCCGCCCACGCGGCCGTTGATGAGGCCGCCGACTATCGACCCTTACTTGCCGCATCTCCGGTCGGGCTTATAACCTGAGTATCCGTTCCCCGACCAGTCCAACCTCTCCCCCGCGGGGACGGCCCGACCCCCCATCCCCGTCGCCTCGCGCGACCGCAGGAGCCTTTTCCCATGTTGAATCCCCGCCAGGCCGCGCTCCAGGCGATCGCGACCACCGAGTACGACCTCAACCAGATCGACTTCCGCTCCGAGCACCTGAAAGAACTGTTCGGCGTGTTGGTGTTCAGTGAAGAAGTCCAGAAGGCCCGGCTCCCGAAGCCGGTGTTCAAGGCCCTCCAGAAGACCATCAAGCTGGGTGCTCAGCTTACCGACCCGGCCGTGGCCGACGCGGTCGCCAGCGCCATGAAGGACTGGGCCATCGAACACGGGGCCACGCACTTCACCCACCTGTTCCAGCCGATGACCGGTCTCACCGCCGAGAAGCACGACAGCTTCCTGGCCCCGACGGGCACCGGTACCGCGGTCGCCGAGTTCAGCGGCAAGGAACTTGTGAAGGGCGAGCCCGACGCGTCGAGCTTCCCGTCGGGCGGCATCCGCGCCACGTTTGAGGCCCGCGGTTACACCGGCTGGGACCCGACCTCGCCCGCGTACATCCGCGAGTCCCCGAACGGGGCCACGCTCGTCATCCCGACCGTGTTCGTCTCGTGGACCGGCGAGGCGCTCGACAAGAAGACCCCGCTGCTCCGCAGCATGGAGGCGCTGTCGGCGCAGGCGATCCGCATCCTCCGGCTGTTCGACAACCACGACGCCGTGAAGGTGTTCGCCACCGTCGGGCCGGAGCAGGAGTACTTCCTGGTCGACAAGAACTTCCTGTACGCCCGCCCGGACCTCCTGAACTGCGGGCGCACGCTGTTCGGCGCCAAGCCGCCGAAGGGCCAGGAGCTCGAGGACCAGTACTTCGGCACCATCCCGGAGCGGGTGCTGGCGTGCATGTCCGAGTGCGAAGCCGAGATGTTCAAGCTCGGCATCCCGGTGAAGACGCGGCACAACGAGGTGGCCCCGAGCCAGTACGAGATCGCGCCGATCTTCGAGGACGCGAACCTGGCCACCGACCACAACCAGCTCACGATGGACGTGATGCGCCGCACCGCCGAGAAGTACGGGCTCGTGTGCCTGCTGCACGAGAAGCCGTTCGCCGGCATCAACGGGAGCGGCAAGCACAACAACTGGAGCATGTCCACCGATACCGGTGAGAACCTGCTGAACCCGGGCGACACCCCGCACGACAACGCCCAATTCCTCGTGTTCTGCGTGGCCGTGATCCGGGCCGTCGCGAAGT
>BFBZ01001089.1_pt1 | contig 19585 bp, 14 predicted proteins | sample 1888401 | NCBI WGS metagenome assembly BFBZ01 (sample SAMD00112614, study PRJDB3348) | symbiont metagenome | host: Chara braunii | reverse complement strand
CTCATCCTGCAGAAGGGCAAGAACCATCTGATCGAGCAGGTCGCGCTCAGGAAGCTCTAATCCGCAATTCCTCCGTCGCAGTCTTGGTATCCATTTCTGGCGACTGCCCATCCGACAGGATGCGGATGATCATGCATGCCGCAAGCCCGGTCGGTATCAGAACCCCAAGAGGCATGAATAGTCCCGCGACGTGATGATTGATCAAGGGATAAAGCCAGGCTACCCCAAGAAAGATCGATAAGCCCCGATAGTTGCAGAAAAAATATGCGATCGCGACATTCACGGCGATCGTGTCGTAGGAGTAGCCATAGGGCATGGCGACGAGTGTCAGCAATGCCGTGAGGCAAGCCTTGCTCCGATGATCGATTGCCGTCTTGCGGCGCCACAGCCACAGGGTCGTGGCGATGGCGACGAGGGAGGTGGCCAATTGCAATGCATAGGAGGCAGCAAGGCCCAACCCCCAGGACCGCGCCAGCACGAAGAACGTCACGGCATTCATCTGATAGCCCTGCGGGAAAGGCGCTTCGAGGATCGCGGTCATCAGCGGGCGCGTCTCGGTTAAAAACAGCAGCCAGACATTGAAGCCGAAGAGCAGGCCCGTTGCGATCACCAGACAAAGAGTCGTCACGACAGCGGAAAGAATGGCTCGGTAATTGCCGCTGGCGAGCAGGCAGAAGGGCACCAGAACACCCAATTGCGGCTTGACGGTCAACAGACCAAACAGGATACCCGCGATAATCGGCCGGCTCGGAGCGAGAAGCAGCCCGGACAGCAAGAGTGCTATCGTCAACGCGCCGTTTTGCCCGAAAACCACATCCATGACAGCCGCCGGTGAGACGACGATGAGCAGACGCACCCACCAGGCCAGATCGAGCGGCTTCGTTGCCAGGAATAGCAGAAAAAGCGTCCCCAGTGTCCAGGCGAGGTAGGCAACGAAGATCGGCAAGCTGGCGAAGGGAATGCCGAACAACAGCATGGAGGGCGGATAGCTCCATTCCTGATTCGGCAGCAAGGGCGACAGGATCACTCGAAGTTCCTGCCGATACGCCTCGGCATCGAACAGATAGGCGACATTACCCTTCAGGGCCATCAGTGTGCCGGCCCAGAGATTGGTGAAATCCCAGTAGGGCAGACGATCGGAAATGACGGAAAATCCGTCCGGCGTCAGGGTCCATAGGGACTCCTGAAAATAAAAACTGCGTACCAGTCCCAAAACAACGACCAGAGTTGCGAAATACAACTCCGCTCTCGTTCTCAAACCCACCACAATCGCCCCCAATCGCTTTTGTCTTACATGCAACTTATGGGGTCACTCGCCTTAAGGTCAGGTTTATCCGGCCGCCATTCTTCAGCAATGTCGATGTGGATGGGTGGATGCGGTCGACGCCGTGGAAGCAGAGCCTGCCCTCGCCGCCCAGAACGACGATATCGCCGCTTGAGAGCTTGAAAGATAGCGTGCGATCATTGCGCTCGAGACCGCCGACGCGAAAGAGGCAGGTGTTGCCGAGCGAGATCGACAGGACGGGGGCAGCGAGATCCTGCTCGTCGCGATCCTGATGCAGGCCCATGCGGGCATCGTCGTCGTAGAAATTGACGAGGCAAGCCTGCGGCGGCTTTTCATAGCCTGCTATATCACTCCAGAGATCAAGCAGTTGCGAGGGCATCGCCGGCCATGGCTTACCGGTGACCGGATGCGTCGGCTGATAGCGATAGCCGCGCTGCTTGTCAGTGACCCAGCCAAGCGAACCGCAATTGGTCATGCGCACCGACATTTCCTTGCCGGTGCCAGGCATGACCGGCGTGAACAGCGGAGCTTCGGCCACAATGGCGCGGATTGCCTCGACCAGCGCTTCCTGTTTGGGACGGTCGAGATAATCGGGAAGATGACGAATTCCGTTGGGGAGCAGCATGACGGCCTTCCGAAAACTCAATCCGCTCAAGATAGCGCGACAGGCGATTCGGAGCAGCCCGAAAAGCCAACCTAATCGCCGCCCGGCTTGCCGCGCATCTTCTTGACCTCGGAGCGGCCTGATTTTTCCTTCAGCCGGCGCTCGATCGAGCCCTTGGTCGGCTTGGTCTTCCGGCGCGGCGGCGGTGGCGGGGCGGCAGCTTCCAGGAGCAACTCCTTCAGCCGCTCGCGCGCATCTTCGCGATTGCGGTCCTGGCTGCGGAAACGGCTGGCTTCGATCATCAGCACGCCGTCCTTGGAGACGCGGCGCCCGGCAAGCCGCACGGCATTTGCCTTGACGCGGTCGCTGAGAGACGGCGAATTCACGATGCCGAAGAAAAGCTGGACGGCGGTCGCAACCTTGTTGACGTTCTGGCCGCCAGGGCCACCCGCCAGAACGAATTGTTCCGTCAGCTCCCAGCCGGCGATCGTGATCCGGTCGTTGATGTAAAGCGCTTCGCTGGCCATGATTTTCTCCGCGCATGTCTATCCCACATTGCATTGCGGTTGAAAACTGCTGCCAGACAAAATGAAACCCGGCGAACTGGTCGCCGGGTTTCACGTGAGTCATTCCCGTTCTGGATGTTTATTCGGCTGCGACCCGGATTCCCGGTGCCGCATCGCGGACGTTGCCGTCCACATGATCTTCGAACTTGGCGAAGTTGGTCACGAACATCTGCACCAGCTTCTTGGCCTGCGCATCATAGGCCTCGCCATCGGCCCAGGTGGAGCGCGGGTCGAGGATGGCCGTATCGACGCCCTCAACGGCAACCGGCACCGCGAAACCGAAATTCGGATCCGTGCGGAACTCGACATTGTCGAGGTCGCCCTTGAGCGCTGCGGCCAGCAGGGCGCGCGTTGCCTTGATCGGCATGCGGCGACCCGTGCCGTAGGCGCCGCCAGTCCAGCCGGTGTTGACCAGCCAGCAACCGGCGCCGTGACGGGCGATCAGCTCCTTCAGCAGATTGCCGTATTCCGTCGGATGGCGCGGCATGAAGGGGGCACCGAAGCAGGTCGAGAATGTGGCTTCCGGCTCGACGACGCCCTTTTCCGTGCCGGCAACCTTGGCGGTGTAACCTGAGAGGAAATGGTACATGGCCTGGTCCGGCGTCAGCCTGGCGATCGGCGGCATAACGCCAAAGGCATCGGCGGTCAGCATGATGATCGTCTCGGGATGGCCCGTGATGCCCGATTCCGAAGCGTTCGGAATGAAATGCAGCGGATAGGCGCTGCGGGTGTTCTCCGTCAGCGAGCCGTCGTCGAGATCCGGGACGCCATGCTCGTCGAGCACGACATTTTCCAGCACGGTGCCGAAGCGACGGGTCGTTTCGTAGATTTCCGGCTCTGCTTCGGCCGAAAGACGGATGGTCTTGGCGTAGCAGCCGCCTTCGAAGTTGAAGATGCCGTTTTCGCCCCAACCATGCTCGTCGTCGCCAATGAGCGTGCGGCTCGGATCAGCTGAAAGCGTCGTCTTGCCGGTGCCCGACAGGCCGAAGAAGATCGCGGCGTCACCGTCCGGGCCGACATTGGCAGAGCAGTGCATCGGCATGACATCGCGTTCCGGCAGCAGGTAGTTGAGCGCGGTGAAGACCGATTTCTTCATCTCGCCGGCATAGGAGGTGCCGCCGATCAGGACGATGCCGTTGACGAAATCGCAGGCAATGACAGTTTCGGTGCGGCAGCCGTAGCGCTCGGGGTCGGCGCGGAAGCTCGGCAGATCGATGATCGTCAGCTTCGGCACGAAGCCTTCAAGCTGCGAGCGCTCGGGACGGATCAGCAGATTGCGGATGAACAGCGAGTGCCAGGCGAATTCGGTGATGACACGCGTCGGCAATGCATAGTCACGGTCGGCACCGCCGATCAGATCTTGCACGAACAGGTCCTTGCCGCGCGCATGCGCCAGCATGTCTTCATGCAGCAGCGCGAAATGCTCCGGCGACATCGGCTTGTTGTTGTCCCACCAGATCTGATCCTCGGTGGTCGCGTCGCGCACGACGAACTTGTCCTTCGGAGAACGGCCGGTGTGCTGCCCCGTCAGCGCCCGCAGCGCACCGTCTGCGGTCAGATCGGCTTCGCGGCGGCGAATCGCCTCCTCATAGAGATGGGCCTCCATGAGGTTATAGCGCACGCTGGCAGTGGCTCCCAGGCCGATCGATCCCAGTTCGGTTGCGGGATTACGGACGCCGAATTGCTCCATCACTTTTTTCCTCAACAAGGCCTTGGCCGTTAGAACTGTCTAAAGCGTAGAGGCGTCTTTTTAAAAGCACAAGAGCATTAAACGAGAAATCTTTAATGATATCAGTTATTTAATCGATTTAAATAAAATTTCATAATTTTAAATCGTTTGAAAGAGAGACGCCGAGACGTTTGGTCGCACAACCTGCGGGCAAGCGGATCGGCGCTCGACAATCCTCCCCTTTATCTTTGCCACAATTTGTTCCACCTTTATCCCCATAAGCGCGCCAGGTTACCGCCGACCGAGCTGGCAGACCGCCTGGGCTGGATTCCAAATCCGGGAGACGCGCACTGATGACGGAGACGAATACCATGTTGACAATCGCGCTCGTTGACGACGACCGCAATATCCTGACTTCCGTATCGATTGCCTTGGAAGCAGAGGGATATAAGGTAGAGACCTATACGGACGGGGCTTCGGCGCTCGACGGCCTGCTTGCGCGGCCGCCGCAACTCGCGATCTTCGATATCAAGATGCCGCGCATGGACGGCATGGAGCTGCTCCGCCGCCTGCGTCAGAAATCCGACATACCGGTGATCTTCCTCACCTCGAAGGACGAGGAAATCGACGAACTCTTCGGCCTGAAGATGGGCGCCGACGATTTCATTACCAAGCCTTTCTCGCAGCGCCTTCTGGTCGAGCGCGTCAAGGCGGTGCTGCGGCGCGCCTCTGCCCGCGAAGCCGCAAACGCTGCCGGCGGCACTGCCGCCGCCAAACCGGGTGCAGCGCAACAGGCCCGCTCGCTGGAACGCGGCCAGCTCGTCATGGACCAGGAGCGTCACACCTGCACCTGGAAGGGCGAGCCGGTGACGCTGACTGTCACCGAATTCCTGATCCTGCATTCCCTGGCGCAGCGCCCTGGCGTCGTGAAGAGCCGCGATGCCCTGATGGACGCCGCCTATGACGAGCAGGTTTATGTCGACGACCGCACCATCGACAGCCACATCAAGCGGCTCCGCAAGAAATTCAAGATGGTCGACCTCGATTTTGATATGATCGAGACGCTGTATGGCGTCGGCTATCGTTTCCGCGAAGCCGCCTAAAGCCGGAGATTTCAGGTCGAACCGGCCTGAAATCTGACTTCGCTCCGGAATCAAAAGCAAAGCATGATGCCGCCTGAAAACGCTTATACTTTTCGGCTTCATGCTCGGATAGTTAACTGGACCATACGGCCGACAATGGAATAAGAGCATGCGAACGGGGTCGTCGACCCCGTTCTTCGAAAGGGCCGGTGGCTTGGCACAGCTGGTGCAGGACAGAGATATAGACGATACGGAAGGCGCGAGCGGCGTTCGAATTGGGCGCCGGCGATGGACTCATCCGTTCGTTCTCATCCGCCGCATCTTCGGCAATGCCGTGTTTTCGAGCCTGACGCGGCGCATCCTGTTCTTCAATCTGGCCGCACTCGTCGTTCTCGTCGGCGGCATTCTCTACCTCAATCAGTTTCGCGAGGGCTTGATCGATGCTCGCGTCGAAAGCCTGCTGACGCAGGGCGAAATCATCGCCGGTGCCGTTTCCGCCTCGGCATCGGTCGACACGAATTCCATCACCATCGATCCGCAGAAGCTGCTGGAGCTGCAGGCCGGCCAGAGCATCACGCCCGTTCCGAACGACGAGGATCTGGAATTCCCGATCGATCCGGAAAAGGTGGCGCCAGTGCTGACGCGGCTGATCTCGCCGACGCGCACCCGCGCCCGCATCTTCGACGCCGACGCCAATCTCCTGCTCGACAGCCGCCATCTCTATTCCCGTGGCCAGGTGCTGCGCTACGACTTGCCACCGGTTGACGATGCGGCGCAAAGCTGGTCCGACTGGTTCAGCGGCCTGCTCAACAAGATGCTCCAGCCGGGCAATCTGCCCGTCTACAAGGAAGCACCTGGCGGCGACGGCTCAATCTATCCGGAAGTGATGAATGCCCTGACCGGCGTTCGCGGCGCCGTTGTCCGCACCACCGAAAAGGGTGAGCTGATCGTTTCGGTCGCCGTTCCCATTCAACGCTTTCGCGCGGTTCTCGGCGTCTTGCTGTTATCGACGCAGGCCGGCGACATCGACAAGATCGTCCATGCCGAGCGCCTGGCGATCATGCGTGTCTTCGGTGTGGCGACGCTCGTCAACGTCGTGCTGTCACTGCTGCTGTCCTCCACCATCGCCAATCCGCTGCGCCGGCTTTCGGCTGCCGCCATCCGCGTGCGCCGGGGCGGCGCGAAAGAGCGCGAGGAAATTCCCGATTTCTCCGCCCGCCAGGACGAAATCGGCAACCTGTCGATCGCGCTGCGTGACATGACATCGGCACTCTACGACCGTATCGACGCCATCGAAAGTTTTGCCGCCGATGTCAGCCACGAGCTGAAAAATCCGCTGACATCGCTGCGCAGCGCCGTCGAGACGCTGCCTCTTGCCAAGAGCGACGATTCCAAGAAGCGGCTGATGGACGTCATCCAGCACGACGTGCGCCGCCTCGATCGCCTGATCAGCGATATCTCGGACGCATCGCGTCTCGACGCAGAACTCGCGCGCTCAGATGAAAAAACGCTCGATCTCGAAGTGTTGCTGCGCGACATGATCGATATTTCCCGCCAGGTCGGACACAGCAAGCGAGCGGTCGAGATTGAATATCTGGTCGACCGCAAGCCGGCCAACAAGGCGAAGTTCACTGTCGTCGGCCATGACCTGCGTATCGGCCAGATCATCACCAATCTCATTGAAAACGCACGCTCTTTCGTTCCGAACGAGACCGGCAAGATCACGGTGAGGCTGACACGGACGAGAACGCGCTGCGTCATCTATGTCGAAGATAACGGTCCCGGTATCCAGGCCGAGGACATCGACCGTATCTTCGAACGCTTCTATACCGACCGGCCGGAATCGGAAGGCTTCGGACAGAATTCCGGCCTTGGCTTGTCAATCAGCCGGCAGATCGCCGAGGCGCATGGCGGATCGCTGCGGGCTGAGAACATCATCGACAGCGAAGGCACGGCACTGCTCGGCGCCCGCTTCATCCTCTCGCTACCCGCCCAGACGCAGGCCTGATGAGCGGTCAGATGAGCGGCGACGCAACCAATATCCACGCAACCGCCATCGTCATCGGCAAGACCGGGCTTTTGTTTCTCGGACCATCGGGCAGCGGCAAATCATCCCTGGCTTTTTCCTGCCTCGCGGCCGCCAAGCCGCTGGGGCTTGCCGCAGCGCTGGTCGCTGACGACCGGGTGCTGATCGCCACGCAGAACGGCTCGGTCACAGCCGAATGCCCGCCCTCGATCGCCGGCCTGATGGAGATTCGCTATACCGGCATTGTTCATCTGCCGTACGTTCCAAAGGCCGAAATGCATTTTGCCGTCAGCCCGGTCAMCCCCGCCACGGCCGAAAGGCTGCCTCCCGAGGACGAGCAGATCGAGGTTGCCGATTCCATCCGGTTGCCCCTGATCCGTTTGTCCGCAACCTCCGCGAACCCGCTCGCCATAATAATGGCGAAAATCGGCGTCAGTTTCGAATAATCGGCAATTTAGGCCCGCACAGGCATTCAAATCCTGTATTTTAAGCTTGCACTTCGTCTTTTCATCGCCAAGATGTCCCCCCACCGGTGGACGACATTGCTGCATTGCGATATGGGCCACCTGTTTGCGTAATGCGATGGGAGCAGTAATATCATGATCGGACTTGTGCTTGTCACTCATGGCAAGCTGGCTGAAGAGTTTCGGCATGCCGTTGAGCATGTCGTTGGTCCGCAGAAGTTCATAGAAACGGTATCTATTGGTCCCGAAGACGACATGGACAAGCGGCGGCAGGACATCCTGCAGGCCGTGGCCGGTGCTGACGATGGGCACGGCGTTATTATCCTGACCGACATGTTCGGTGGCACTCCTTCCAATCTCGCAATCTCCGTCATGAACAGCGGCCACACCGAGGTCATTGCCGGCGTGAACCTGCCGATGCTCATCAAGCTCGCAGGCGTACGCGGCGATAACAACATGGAGAAGGCTCTCGTTGAAGCTTCGGAGGCCGGACGTAAATACATCAACGTGGCCAGCCGCGTGCTCAGCGGCAAATGACGGACAACACCGCCTCTATGACCGAGCTTTCCAGGGAACTCCTGATCATCAATAAGCGAGGCCTTCACGCCCGCGCCTCCGCTAAATTCGTCCAGACTGTCGAGGCCTATGACGCCGCCATCACTGTTTCGAAAGACGGGACGACGGTCGGTGGTACCTCGATCATGGGCCTGATGATGCTGGCGGCCAGCCCCGGCTGCAGCGTGCTGGTAACGGCCAGCGGCAATCAGGCCGCCGAAGCGCTCGAGGCGCTGGACCAGCTTGTGGCCAATAAATTCGGCGAGGAAATGTAGGCTCTTCCTACAAATCGCCACAACGATATAAAGACATAAAGACCTCTTTATATCATCATTGATTTCCACTCTGAAGCCTGCTACACGGCATCATCCACACGCTGTCAGCGTGCAATTTTTGTTGCATTCGGCCGTGGCGTTTGCCCGCGGCGCGACTGCATCGTTCAGGCTGGAGATCTTCATGAGCACTGAAAAGGACTACGTTGTCGCGGATATCGGCCTTGCCGACTTCGGCCGCAAGGAAATCACGATTGCCGAAACCGAGATGCCGGGCCTGATGGCCTGCCGCGCCGAATTCGGCGAAGCACAGCCGCTGAAGGGCGCACGCATCACCGGCTCGCTGCACATGACGATCCAGACAGCCGTTCTCATCGAGACGCTGGTGGCGCTCGGTGCAGAAGTTCGCTGGGCATCCTGCAACATCTTCTCGACCCAGGACCACGCTGCTGCCGCGATCGCTGCCTCCGGCGTTCCGGTCTTCGCGATCAAGGGTGAAAGCCTCGAAGACTACTGGATCTACACCGACAAGATCTTCCAGTGGACCGATGGCGGTCTCTCCAACATGATCCTCGATGATGGCGGCGATGCCACGATGTACATCCTGCTCGGCGCCCGCGCCGAAGCCGGTGAAGACGTGCTTTCCAACCCGCATTCGGAAGAAGAGGAAATCCTCTTCGCACAGATCAAGAAGCGCCTTCAGGCATCGCCCGGCTGGTTCACCAAGCAGCGCGACGCCATCAAGGGCGTGACCGAAGAAACCACCACGGGCGTCAACCGTCTCTACCAGCTCAGCCAGAAGGGCCTGCTGCCCTTCCCGGCCATCAACGTCAACGACAGCGTCACCAAGTCGAAGTTCGACAACAAGTACGGCTGCAAGGAATCGCTGGTTGACGGCATCCGCCGCGCCACCGACGTCATGATGGCCGGCAAGGTCGCCGTCGTCTGCGGTTATGGCGACGTCGGCAAGGGTTCTGCCGCTTCGCTTTCCGGCGCCGGCGCCCGCGTCAAGGTCACGGAAGTCGACCCGATCTGCGCACTCCAGGCTGCGATGGACGGCTATGAAGTCGTTCAGCTGGAAGACGTCGTCGGAAGCGCCGACATCTTCATCTCTACGACCGGCAACAAGGACGTCATCCGCATCGACCACATGCGCGCGATGAAGGACATGGCGATCGTCGGCAACATCGGCCACTTCGACAATGAAATTCAGGTTGCCGCTCTGCGTAACCTGAAGTGGACGAACATCAAGCCGCAGGTCGACATGGTCGAGTTTGCCAAGGGCAACCGCATCATCCTGCTTTCGGAAGGCCGCCTGCTGAACCTCGGCAACGCCACCGGCCACCCGTCCTTCGTGATGTCGGCTTCGTTCACCAACCAGACGCTGGCGCAGATCGAGCTTTTCACCAAGCCCGGCCAGTACCAGAACCAAGTCTACGTGCTGCCGAAGCACCTCGATGAAAAGGTCGCTCGCCTGCATCTCGCCAAGCTTGGCGTAAAATTGACCGAGCTTTCGGATGAGCAGGCTGCGTATATCGGCGTGACGGCGCAAGGTCCTTTCAAGTCGGACCACTACAGATACTGATTTTAAGATCTATATCCACAACATCTTGTGGCCCCGGCATTGACAAATGCCGGGGCTTATTTTTTAGCCAGCTCCCTTCCCGCAGATTCCCTTAGGCAGTATTGTTTTTGAACTTGATTCGTGACGAACCGGGCGTGCCCGGAGCCATGAAAATGGGATGTCTTGTCAGGATGCGGCACATTAAAGGACGGAGACAAACCTCTTATGTCTGAAGGGGAAGACAACCTGCATCAGCCAGCGCTACGCAAAACGGCGGCGCGGCTGCAGCGGGGCGGTGCATATATGTTTTTACCGCGGACGAAACGAGGAAATGACAAGGGTCGGCTGGCCTCGCTGACCCGTCTGCTACGGCTCAGTGTTTTCGGCGGCCTTTTCACCGGTCTGGCAGGTCCCGTATTGGCGCAGAGCGATACAGCGACGCAGACGACCGTGCGCCTGTTTACCTCTTCCGAAATGGCCGTATTCTCCATCATCATCGGCGTCATCTCCGCCGCACTGCTGTCGACCGTGTGGATGGTCCGGCAACGCGGCAATCTGGAAAGTGAAAGCCGCGAGATCCGCACGGCGCTCTCCGATGCCAATCAACGCATCTCGCAGTACCAAGCCCTGATCGCCGACAAGAACCGCCGCATCGTCATCTGGGACGGCCAGAACGCACGCCCGGAACTGCTCGGCCAGCTTCCAGTCGAAACCGGTGCTCCTCAGGACAATGAATTCCTCGCCTTCGGGCGCTGGCTGAAATCATGGTCGGCCGGCGAGCTCGACAAGGCGATCGACAAGCTGCGCGGCAGCGGCCAGAGTTTCGACATGGTTGTCGAGACCAATCGTGACGAAATCCTCGAAGCGCAGGGCCGCATTTCCGGCGGCCGCGCCTTCGTCCGCTTCATCGCGCTCAACAATCTGCGCGCCGAACTGGCGGAGCTGAAGATCGAGCGCGACCGGCTGATGACCTCGATCTCGGCCTTCCAGAACCTGCTCGACGCCATCGACCTGCCGGTCTGGCAGCGGGATGCGGACGGGAAGCTAACCTGGATCAATCAGGCCTACAGCGAAGCGGTCGAGGCCGTTTCGACCGATGAAGCCATTCGCGAAGAGCGCGAATTCCTGACGACCGTCGCCCGCGAGCGCATTCGCGCCTCCACCACGCCGGAATCGCCCTTCCACGACAAGATTTCGACTGTTGTGCGCGGCAACAGAACCTTCTTCGACGTCGTCAACGTCAAATCTCCAAACGGCTCCGCCGGCATCGCCATCGACGTTTCCGAGGCGGAATCGGTTCGTGCCGAGCTGGCTCGCACGCTGAAGAGCCATGCCGAAACCCTCGATCATCTGGCGACGCCTGTCGCGATCTTTGACGGCGACCGGCGTCTGCAATTCTACAATCAGGCCTTCGTCCAGCTCTGGGAGCTCGACATCGCCTTCCTCGAGAAGCGGCCAGACAATAGCGAGCTTCTCGACCGGTTGCGCGGCGCCAAGAAATTGCCCGAGCAGCTCAATTGGAAGACCTGGAAGGACGGCGTTCTCTCGGTCTACCGCGCGCTTGATACGCAAAGCGACCTCTGGCACCTGCCCAACGGCCAGATTTTGAGGGTTTTTGCCACGGCGCATCCGCAGGGCGGCGCTACCTGGGTGTTCGAGAACCTGACCGAACAGGTCGATCTCGAAACGCGCTACAATACGCTGGTCAAGGTGCAGGGCGAGACCATCGACCATCTGTCCGAAGGCGTTGCCGTCTTCGGGCCTGACGGCCGCATCCGCCTGTCCAACCCGGCCTTCCGCATTCTCTGGAATATCACCGAGACACAGGCCAAACCGGGCACGCATATTCAAGTGCTGGCCGAAGCCTGCGCGCCCTCCTATGACCAGCCTGATGGCTGGAAACGATTTGCCGAGCAGATCACCAGCTTTGAAGACGAACGGCCGTCGTCGCAAGGGACGCTGGAGCTCTATTCGAACCTCGTTCTCGATTACGCCGTCATTCCGCTGCCGAATGCGCAGACCATGCTGACCTTCGTCAACAAGACGGACAGCGTGCGCGCCGAACGGGCGCTGACCGAGAAGAACGACGCGCTTTTGAAGGCGGACGAACTCAAGAACGATTTTGTCCAGCATGTGTCCTACGAACTGCGCTCACCGCTCACCAACATCATCGGCTTCACCGATCTCCTGAAGACGCCCGGCATCGGTTCGCTGAACGATCGGCAGGCCGAATATATCGACCATATCTCCACCTCCTCGTCCGTGCTGTTGACGCTGGTCAACGACATTCTCGACCTTGCGACCGTCGATGCCGGCATCATGCGGCTGAACTATTCCGAGATTGTGCTCAGCGATCTCCTCGACGAAGTGTCGATGCAGATTGCCGACCGGTTGCAGGAAAGCGGCGTCACGCTGGAAATCACCGTCCCCAGCCATCTCGGCTCGATCGTTGCCGATCAGCAGCGGCTGAAGCAGATCCTACTCAAGCTTCTCACCAACGCCGCCAACTTTGCACCCGAGGGCTCAACCATTGCGCTCAAATGTGGACGCGAAGGCACGGATTTCGTCTTCTCGGTTGCCGACAAGGGCCCCGGCATTTCGGAGGATCTGATCAATACCGTCTTCAACCGCTTCGCTTCCAACGGCAAGGGTGGCAAGCGCAGCGGCGCCGGTCTCGGCCTTTCCATCGTCGAGAGCTTCGTCAGCCTGCATGACGGCGAGGTCTCCATCGAGAGCCAGCCCGGCAAGGGAACGACGGTAACGTGCCGGATCCCCTCCATCGAGCTGCCCCGTTACGCCGCAGCAGAATGACAGCAACCGACCTCAGCCTGTCCCTCTTCCTCGCAGATGACGCCGCCACCGCCCAGCTTGGCGAAGATCTGGCGCTGGCGGTGAAGATAGGGGATTGTCTGGCTCTTTCAGGCGATCTTGGCGCAGGCAAGTCCTCGCTCGCCCGTGCGCTGTTGCGCGCCATGGCCGACGATGCCGAACTGGATGTGCCGAGCCCGACCTTCACGCTCGTGCAATCCTACGAACTGCGCTTCCCCGTCTCACATTTCGACCTCTATCGCCTCGGCGACCCCAGCGAACTGGCGGAACTCGGCTTTGACGAGGCTTTGCAGACCGGCGTCTGCCTTGTCGAATGGCCTGAAATGGCGGAGAGCGAGCTGCCGAAGGAGCGCATCGACCTCAAGCTGGAACACGAGGGCGAAGGACGGCGTGCAACGATTACGGCACCGGCCAAGCAGATGGCACGCATCGAGCGCCTGCTGGCGATTCGCGCTTTTCTCGATGCCAACGGCTATGCGGGCGCCAATCGTCGCTTCCTGACAGGCGATGCCTCGCTGCGCGCCTATGAATCCCTCCATCCGCGCGGCGGCGGCGAGCGCATCATCCTGATGGATTGGCCGCGCCTGCCGGAAGGGCCGCCGGTGCTCGACGGCAAGCCCTATCCGAAAGTCGCGCATCTGGCCTGGGACACCTATCCCTTCGTAGCAATAGCCAACGTCCTGCGTGAGAACGGCTTTGCCACCCCGGAAATCTTCGCCGCCGACTACGACCTCGGTATCCTGCTGATTGAAGATCTCGGCACCGATGGTGTGCTCGACGGGCATGGCAAGCCGATTGCCGAGCGCTATCGCGCCAGCGTCGCGTGCCTTGCGCATCTGCACGGCCTTGTCATCCCCCACGACATTCCGGTGACGCTGGATCATACCCATCACATCCCGGATTTCGATCGCACCGCCATGAAGATGGAAGCGCGACTGCTTCTCGACTGGCACCTCCCCTGGAAGCGCGGCACACCAGCCAGCGACGAAGAGCGTGCCGATTATCTGGCGATCTGGGATCGGCTGATCGACCAGCTTGACGATGCGGAGAAGAACCTGCTGCTGCGCGACATGCATTCGCCCAATATCATCTGGCGGGCACAGGAAGAGGGCATCCAGCGCATCGGCCTCATCGATTTCCAGGACGCGATGATCGGGCCGACCTCCTATGACGTCGCCTCGCTCGTGCAGGATGCGCGCGTGACGATCGAACGCGATCTCCATGATCAGCTGATGTCGGACTATCTTGCGCTTCGTCATGCCCAGGGCGGCTTCGACGAGGCGAAGTTCCTGAAAAGCTGGGCCATCATGTCGGCGCAGCGCAACTGCAAACTCGCGGGCCTCTGGGTGCGGCTGCTGCAACGCGACGGCAAGCCCGGCTATCTCAAGCACATGCCGCGCACGCTTGCCTATCTCGCCATCGCCTTCGAGCATGAAGCCCTCGCCCCCTTGCGCGAATGGTGCGAGAAAGCCGGCATCGGCCAGGCATAGAAAACGAACACCGGCGACGTTTTTCCGGCCTTGTGCTAAAGGAAAGCAAGCGACCGAATCACGAGTTCGAGACGAAATGACCATCAAGCAAGCCATGGTATTGGCCGCGGGGCTCGGAACCCGCATGCGGCCGATCACCGACACCATCCCGAAGCCGCTGGTAAAGATCGCCGGCAAGCCGATGATCGATTATGCGCTGGACGCGCTGGCGGAAGCCGGTGTCGAGCGGGCGGTCGTCAACGTGCATCATCATGCCGACCAGATGGAGGCGCATCTGCGCAGCTATCGCGGCCTGGAGATCCTGATCTCCGATGAGCGGGATGGGCTGATGAACAATGGCGGTGGCCTGGTCAAAGGCTTCAAGCTGCTCAGCCGCGACCCGGTTTTCGTGATGAATGCCGATCTGTTCTGGATCGGCGAGGAGCCGGGCACGCCGACAAACCTCGAGCGCTTAGCCGGATTCTACGATGCCTCCAGTATGGACATGGCCATGCTCTGCGTCGAGCTGGACAGAACGACGGGCCATAATGGCAAGAACGATTTCAGCATGGCGGAAGACGGTCGGCTCCGGCGCTATCGCGACGCGCAGCACAATGGCGTCGTCTATGCAGGCGCCATTGCAATGAACCCGTCGCTCCTCGACGACGCGCCGGATGACGCCTTCAACATCAATATCTACTTCGACAAGGCTATCGCTCGTGGCCGCCTCTATGGCACCATGCTCGACGGTCACTGGCTGACGGTGGGAACACCCGAGGCAGTCGGCGAGGCGGAGGAAGCGATCCGGACTTTCCGGGCGTTTGCGTGAGGCCCATGGCAGGTGGGCACCGGCAACGCATTCTGACGATCCCGGCGGCCCTGCCCTTCCTGAAGACCCTTGCGGCCGCTCTTTGCGACGGGCGGCTGACCGAGCATTTCCATCATGATCCGAGCGACCCGCTATCGCTCGCCAAGGTCAGCATCTTCCTGCCGACGCGGCGCGCGGCGCGCGTGCTGCGCTCGGAATTCGTCGATCTCCTTGGTGGCCGCTCCGCCATCCTGCCAGTCATCCGCCCGCTCGGCGAGACCGATGACGACAGCGGTTATTTCGAGGAAGCCTTGCCTGAAACGGCCGACCTGGCGCAGCCGCTGGCCAACACCGCCCGCCTCTTGGAGCTGGCGCGACTGATCCTTGCCTGGCGCAACAAGCTGCCGCAGATCGTCCGCGACATTCATTCCGACTCGCCGCTCGTGGCGCCGGCCAGCCCGGCCGATGCCATATGGCTGGCCCGTAATCTCGCAGAACTCATCGATTCCATCGAAACCGAAGACCGGGACTGGAGCGAGCTTGCCAATCTCAGCGCCGAGGAGCATGCGCTCTGGTGGCAATTGACGGCCGAATTCCTGGCGATCGCCAGTGCCTTCTGGCCGGCGCGGCTGGAAGAACTCGGCAAGTCTTCCCCTGCTCGCAACCGCAACGCCATCCTGCGCGCCGAAGCGTTGCGGATCGGCGCCATGCAGCATCCGGGCCCTGTCATTATCGCAGGTTCGACCGGTTCAGTGCCGGCAACCGCGGAGCTGATCGCGGCTGTCGCCGCGCTGCCACAGGGGGTGATCGTCCTGCCGGGGCTCGATCTTTCAATGCCGGAAGAGGATTGGCAGCTCGTGGCGCCGGAAACGGCCATTGGCGAAAGATCAGACCCGACCACCCGCAGCCATCCGCAATATGGCCTCTCGCTGCTGCTGAAACGCCTGCAAGTGGCCCGACACGATGTCGAAACCGTTGCCGAAGCTGCGGAGAGCATGCAGATGCGGGCGCAGATCCTGTCGCGCGCCCTGGCGCCGGCCAAGGCGACGAGCGGCTGGGGTAGCTGGCGCAAGACCCTTGCTCCCAGCGCAATTGACGAGGCCTTCGCCGATGTCTCGCTGATCGAGGCATCCAACGAGCGCGAGGAAGCAACCGCCATTGCCATCGCATTGCGGCTGGCACTGGAAAAGCCGGGACGTCATGGCGGCGAAAGCCAGGCGGCCTTGATCACGCCAGACCGCAACCTCGCAAGGCGCGTCACCGCAGAGCTTGCCCGCTTCGGCATCACCGCCGACGATTCGGCAGGCACGCCGCTTTCGGCAATGCCGCAAGGCACGCTGCTGCAATTGCTGCTCGAAGCGACGCTTCGCCCCGGCGATCCCGTCGCCGTCGTCTCGCTGCTCAAGCATCCCCTTGCCCGCTTCGGCATGCCGCCAGAGACGCACCGGCCCGGCGTCGATGCGCTGGAAATCCTGGCGCTCCGAGGCGGGCTCACCAGCATCGATGTCGGCACATTGGAAACGCTGCTCGATACCAGACTGGCCGAACAGGCAAATGATCGCCACGCGCCGCAATGGCGCAAATCGCTACCACCCGAAGCCGTCGAACATGCGCGCGAGCTGGCGCAGCGGGTCACCAGGGCATGCGAACCACTGATATCGGCGCTTTCCTTGCAGGCGGTCGAGGGCCTTCCAACCCTTTCGAAATGGGCCGAGCGTACCGGCCGGACGCTTGAAGCCGTAGCAATCGACGAGCGCGGTGATCTGGCAGCACTCTGGTCAGGTGAAGCGGGAGATACGCTCGCCAGCCTGCTGAAGGAAGTCATCGATACTGACGGCCAGCTCGAAGCGGATGGGGCGCAATGGATCGACATCATGGCGGCGCTCTGCGTCGGACAGGCAGTGAAGCCGCGAGCGCTCAGCCATCCGCGCCTCTTCATCTTCGGCACACTCGAAGCACGCCTGCAGAGCGTCGATACGCTGATCCTCGGCGCATTGAACGAAGGTTCCTGGCCGGGGCAAACGGCCAATAATCCCTTCATCTCCCGCACGATGAAGACCGAGATCGGACTGGAGCCACCGGAGCGGCGCATCGGCCAACTCGCGCACGATTTCGAGATGGCGAACGGCACGCGCGACCTCATCTATTCCCGCGCGCTCCGCCAGGGCTCGACGCCGACTGTGGCGTCACGCTGGCTGCAGCGGCTGATCGCGCTTGGCGGCGAAGACCTCGAAGGCGCTATGAGGGAGCGCGGCGATCAGTATCGCCATTGGGCTGCCATGATCGACGAAGGCGACAATCAGGCGCCTGCGCTGCGCCCGGCCCCGCGGCCACCGGTCGAGCTGCAGCCGAAGAGCTATTCCTTCAGCGAGGTGGGACGCCTTCGCCGCGATCCCTATGCCATCTATGCGCGGCGTGTGCTGCGGCTCGATCCTGTCGATCCGTTCAATCGCGATCCCGGCCCGGCCGAGCGCGGCACGCTCTATCACAAGATCATCGACCGTTTCGTCCGTGAGGGACACATCGCAGGTACGCCGGATGCGACGCTGGCCATGGATCGCATCATCGCGGAGCTCTTCGATGCCGCGCAATTGCCTGATCATATCGACAGCGTCTGGCGGCCACGTTTCCGCGAGGTGGCTCGCGCCTTTCTCGTCTGGGAAGCCGAGCGGCGGCCGGAGGTTCGCAAGACCGCGACGGAAGTGCCCGCTGGCGTCGAGATCGAGCCGATCGGCATCAGGTTGACCGGCGTTGCCGACCGGATCGACATCAAGAGCGACAAGGCGGCCGATATCATCGACTACAAGACGGGCTACAATCCCTCGCCGCCGCAGGCGCGTGCGCTGCTCGACCCGCAATTGGCGCTGGAAGCCTATGCGCTGAAGCAAGGCGCTTTCCGCAATATCGGCACGCTGATGCCTGAAAACCTGCTCTATGTCCGGCTGCGGCCCGGCGATCGCTTCAAGGTCGATCAGGTCAACAACGAGCACTCGACGCGTGGCGGCAAGACGGAAACGAAGTCGGCTTTGGATCTGGCGCAGGAGTCGATGGACCAGCTGGTCAAATTCGTTTCGCTGCTGCAATCCGGTGAGAAGGGCTTTTCCTCGCGGCTGATCCCCGCCCAGCAATTCGAATATGGCGGTGACTACGATCACCTTGCCCGCGTTTCCGAATGGTCGACGGCGGAGACCGAGCAGGAGGGCGGCGGCGATGAGTGAGCTTTCCGCGAACGACGCAGCCAGCCTGCCCGACAGCGACGATCCCGGCGTCTGGATCAGCTGGACGACGATCCAGCAATCCATCGCCTCGGACCCCGAACGCTCGGCCTGGGTTTCGGCCAATGCCGGCTCGGGCAAGACGCATGTGTTGACCCAGCGCGTCATCCGGTTGCTCTTGGCCGGTGCAAGACCCTCTGCCATTCTCTGCCTCACCTATACCAAGGCGGCCGCCTCCGAAATGTCGAACCGCGTCTTTGATCGGCTCGCCGCCTGGGCGACGATGCCGGACGAAGAGCTTAAAAAGCGTATCGCCGATATCGAAGGCAAGGAGCCGGATCTCTTCAAGCTTGCCGAGGCGCGTCGGCTATTCGCCAAGGCGCTGGAGACGCCGGGCGGACTGAAGATCCAGACGATCCACGCCTTCTGCGAGGCCTTGCTGCATCAGTTTCCGCTCGAAGCCAATGTCGCCGGCCACTTCTCCGTTCTCGATGACCGCGCGGCTGCGACCCTGCTCGACGATGCGCGGCGGGCGCTATTGGCATCCGCAACGCCACATGGTGACCCTGAGCTGGCGCGGGCCTTTGCCTATGTGCTCGATCTTGGTGACGAATCCGGCCTGGAAACGCTGCTCGGCGATATCGTCGCCAATCGCAATGCTATCAGGCGCTTTACCGAGACGACGGGACGTCAAGGCGGCCTAGAAGCGGCCCTGCTGGCGCGGCTTGGCCTGTCTGCCGATGACACGGAAACCGGCATCGCGGGGCAATATTGGCCGCTGCCCGGCCTCTCGGGTATGACGCTGGAGCTCTACCTGACGCTCGCCGATCAGAAGGGCGGCGCAAAGGCACAGGAAATCGCCTATGCACTGCGCCTCGCCAAGCGCGAGGCAGATCCCATCGCGCGCGCCGACATCCTCGAAAAAGTGATGCTGACCGCCAAGGGCGAACCGAAGTCTGACAGCCAGTTTTTCGTCAAGGCGATGCTGGCGGATGCGCCTGCGCTTGCCGATGCGGTGGCAGAGGCCCGCGCCCATGTCGTTGCCTGCCGCGACCGGCTGAAGCTGATGCGGATGTATCGCGCGACCCGCGCCGCCCTTACGCTCGCCGACCGTCTGAACCGCGACTATGAGGAACTGAAGAAGCGGCGCAGCCAGCTCGATTTCGAGGATCTGATC
>BFBZ01001088.1_pt1 | contig 19598 bp, 15 predicted proteins | sample 1888401 | NCBI WGS metagenome assembly BFBZ01 (sample SAMD00112614, study PRJDB3348) | symbiont metagenome | host: Chara braunii | reverse complement strand
CGCGGTGATCAGGTCCTGCACCGATTTGATCGGCGAGTTCTGGGCGACGACGAGGGCCTGCCATTCACCGGTGAGCCTGGCGATCGGAGTGACCTCGGCGAGCGTCACCGGCGACTTGTTCATCAAAATCGCGCCGACCATGACGAAGCCCGAAACCATCACGCCGGAGGGATCGCCACGGAAGCCGTTGATGAACTGGGCGAGCCCGATCGTGCCGCCGGCCCCGGGCACATTGTTGACCTGCGCCGAGCGCACCAGGCGCTGGGTGGTCAGCACGCCCTGCATCACCCGCGCCGTCTGGTCCCAGCCGCCGCCAGGGGCTGCCGGCACCATCAGCTTCAGTTCCGGCAGGGCCTGAGCGCGCAAAGGGGTGCCGTAAAGGGTTGCCAGCGCGGCCGCCGAACAGGCGACGGCTTCACGGCGCGTCAAGACGCTCATCATTTCCTCCCCAAATCGTTTGGCCGACTTTCGCCGCCTCGGCCCATGCCGGCCATAGAGGGAAAACCCTGATTTCGGCGGATCTGCCCTGTGATCAATGCCACCTGTCGCTTCGAGCCGATAATCCCTATCTTGGCAACCGAAATTCGAGAGGAAACGGGCATGGCCTACGACGTCGATCTGTTCGTCATTGGAGCCGGTTCGGGCGGCGTGAGAGCGGCCCGCATCGCGGCGACCCATGGCGCCAAGGTGAAGGTGGCCGAGGAATACCGGGTCGGCGGCACCTGCGTCATCCGGGGCTGCGTGCCGAAGAAGCTCTTGGTCTATGCCTCGCAATATCACGAGCATATCGAGGACGCCCAGGGTTACGGCTGGACCGTCGGACCGGCGCAGTTCGACTGGGCGACATTGATCGCCAACAAGGACAAGGAGATCGACCGGCTGGAGGCGACCTATCGGGCCAATCTCGACCGCGCCGGTGTCGAGATGGTCCCCCAGCGCGCGATCGTCACCGGCCCCAACAGCGTCCGCCTCGCCGACGGCTCGGCCGTCACGGCGCGCTATATCCTGGTCGCGACCGGCGCTCACCCAACGACCGACGCGACCTTGCCCGGCCGCGAGCACATGATCTCGTCGAACGAGGTGTTCCATCTCGCCGAGCTGCCGAAGCGCATCGTGATCGCCGGCGGCGGCTATATCGCGGTCGAATTCGCCGGCGTCTTCGCCGGCCTCGGCTCGGAGGTCACGCTGGTCTATCGCGGCGAGAAGATCCTGCGCGGATTCGACGAGGACCTGCGCGATCACCTGATGGCCGAATATGCCAAAAAGGGCATCAAGCTGGTCATGGGCGAGGTGTTTACCAGCATCGACAAGACGGCAGCCGGCCTGACCGTCCATTTCAAGAACGGCCATGCGCCGGTCGAAGCCGACCAGGTCCTGGCGGCGATCGGACGCAAGCCGAACACGACGGGCCTCGGCCTCGAGGCCGCTGGCGTCGCCATCGACGAGGTCGGCGCCGTCAAGGTCGACAGCCGCAGCCGCTCGTCGGTCTCCACCATCTATGCCGTGGGCGATGTCACCAACCGGGTCAACCTGACGCCGGTGGCGATCCGCGAGGGCCACGCCTTCGCCGACACGCTCTTCGGCGGCAAGCCCTGGTCGGCCGATCATTCGACCATTCCGACCGCGGTGTTCTCCGAGCCCGAGATCGGCACGGTGGGGCTGACCGAACAGGAGGCCCGCGCGCGCGGCCATGCGGTCGACATCTATCGCGCCGTGTTCAGGCCGATGAAACACACCTTGAGCGGCCGCGACACCCGCACGCTGATGAAGCTGGTCGTCGACGGCGAGACCGACAGGGTGCTCGGCGTGCATATTTGCGGGGCGGATGCCGGCGAGATGATCCAGATGGCCGGTATCGCGGTGAAGATGGGCGCGAAGAAGGAGGACTTCGACGCGACCATGGCGGTTCATCCGACCGCGGCGGAAGAACTGGTGACGATGCGGACGCCGAGCGCCCGACACGCCAAGGCGGCCTGAGCGCGGCCTACCCCGCCGCCTTCAACGCCTCGATCATCGCCTTCAGCGCCCGCCCCAGCGGCTTGTCGCGCCGGATCACTACGACCAGCTGGCGCGACAGCCGGGGTGCCAGCGAACGCACCACCAGCCCGGCCGGCCGGCCGGGCTCGGGCACCGACATGCGGGGCAGGATGGCCGCGCCGAGGCCCGCCGCCACCAGTTGCTTGATCGCCTCGACGCTGCCGAGCGACATCACCGGCTTGAGACGGACATTGGCGCGGGCGAACCATTCGTCGGCGATCCGCCGGGTATTGGCCCCGGGTTCATAGAGCAGCAGCGGCAGGCGTGACAGCGCTTCGGCGCTGACACGGTCCGGCAAGGCGGGACCGTCGCTCGACTGGATCGCGACGAACTCATCCTCCATGACCTCGATGATCTCGAGCATGCGGCCGGCGACCGGCATGGTGACCAGGCCGATATCGAGCGTGTTGTCCTCGACGGCCTTGACCACATCGACGGTATTGCCGGTGCTGACCGTGATCTCGATCGACGGCAGCCGCTGGCGCAGAGCCCGCAGGATCGGCGGCAACAGATAGATGCAGGCCGTGGCGCCTGTGCCGAGCCTGACCCGCCCGACGGCGCCGGAAGCGTGGCGCGCCATGCTGTCGAGGATGGCGGCCATGACATCGTCGAGCTGGGCGATGTGGATCAGCAATTCGCTGCCGGCAGCGGTCGGCGTCGCGCGCCGGCCGACCCGCTCGATCAAGCGGCTGCCGAGCCGGCTCTCCAACTGCCGGACCTGCAGGCTGATCGCGGGTTGGGAGAGCCCTGCCCGGTCGGCCGCGGCCGAAAAGCTGCCGAGTTCGGCAACGTCGGCGAAGGCGCGCAGGTGAGTGAGATTGAGGCCGCGCATCCCATAGATTTCCTTATGCTTCGCATAATTCGCAGAAGCTTCCATTATGAAGAACATCACCACAAGATCCAGTGGCCGACGCATTGACGCCGGCTTGGATCGGCTGGGCAGTCCATGGCTTTGCTAGGCATCCCGACGCTGGAATTGTTGAAGGAGATCTCGCGCTACCTGGTCGCCTCGCCGCACTCGCGGCTGGTCCAGCGGCAGGCTTTGCGTGAGCTCGACGACCGGCTGTTGGCCGATATCGGCCTGACCCGCGCGGCGATCGCCGCCGGCCGTCCGTGTGGCGCGCGCGACGTGATACATAGCCAGTGCGGCGCGAAGGCCGGAGGAGATCGTATGAGCAAGGTGGATATCGCGGGGATCGCCCAGGCCGAGTGTCATATCGTGGTGCGCGACGCCACCGTCTCCGACATGGCCGCGGTGCAGGCGATCTATTCGCACCACGTCCTGCATGGGCTGGCGACCTTCGAGGAAGCCCCGCCTTCCGTGGACGATATGCTGGCCCGCCGCGCCGCGGTTCTCGGCGCCGGCCTGCCCTATCTCGCCGCGGAACGGGATGGGCGCATCGTCGGCTACAGCTATGCCACCGCCTACCGGCCGCGCCCGGCCTATCGCCATGCGATCGAGGACTCGGTCTATGTCGCCGACGGCCTGGCCGGCCAGGGCATCGGCACGAGCCTGCTCACCGGCCTGATCGCGCGCTGCGAGCGCGGTCCGTGGCGGCAGATGCTGGCGGTGATCGGCGACAGCGGCAATCAGGGCTCGATCGCGCTGCATCGCCGGCTGGGCTTCGAGCCGGCCGGCACCTTGAAATCGGTCGGCTTCAAGCTCGGCCGCTGGGTCGATACCGTCCTGATGCAGCGGCCGCTGGGCGACGGTGCCGGCACGCTGCCGGACCGGGCCGGGCACGCCCGCTGAGGCCCGGTCTCGACCGGGACAGGCGGACCGGCTGCCGCCCGATCGCGCCGGCGGCGATCGCCACCGCTGCCCGCCACAGCTCGCTCTAAACGACAATGAACGTCTTGCCATTTGTTAACGCCGGCATGGGATCGTCGCGGCAATGGTCGACCCATGCTGTTTGCGTCACGTTCTGCCTCGATGTCCATGAAGCGACACCTGCCGGGTATCGCCGCCGCATTTGTCGTGCTCGTCTGCGGTGCCATTCTGGCCATGGGGGCGCTGCGCGAATGGTCGGCGCGCGACGAGGATCTTCGATCCGCCGAGACCGACACGACCAATCTGGTGCGCTCGCTGCTGCAGCACGCCGAAGACAGCATCGAACTTGTCGATAATGCGATCATCGGCGTCGTCCATCGCCTGGAGACGGAAGGCGTCACACCGACGGCGCTGGCACGCCTGCAGAGCTTCCTGCACCTGCGCAAGTCGACCATGCCGCGGCTGCGCGGCCTGTTCGTCTACGGTCCCGATGGCGCGTGGCTCGCGACCTCCGAGCCGGTCGATGGCGCGAGCTTCAACAACAGCGACCGCGACTATTTCATCCACCACCGGACATCCCAGGATCGCGGCGCGTTCATCGGCCGGCCGGTCATGAGCCGGTCCGGCGGCCAGTGGATCATTACCATCTCGCGGCGCTTCCAGACGCCGGACGGGACCTTCGCCGGCGTGGTGCTGGCGACCGTCGACGTCGCCTATTTCGAAAAATTCTACGGTCAGTTCGCCATGGGGCCGCACGGATCGCTGGCACTGGTCAGCACCAATGGCATCCTGATGGCCCGATTCCCCGGCGACGACAGTTTCGTCGGCCGCGATATTTCCACCTCGCCCGTCATCGCCCAGGCCCGCCGGGCCGGCTCGGGCACCTTGTCGTTCACCTCCGGGCTCGACGGCGTCGAACGGTTGAGCGCCTATCGGCGCAGCGACCGGTTTCCGCTGATCCTGCTGGCTTCCAAGGGACGTGACGACGTCCTGGCGGAATGGCGCGCCGCCGCCGCCGGACGCATGGGCTTCGTCTCCGGCCTGACCTTGCTGATCGCCACGCTTGGCCTGTTCCTGGTCCGGCAGATGTTCGAGCGGCAGCGCATGACCCATGTCGTCGAGGCGCGCGAGGCCGATTTTCGCCTGCTCGCGGAGGCGTCCAGCGACCTGGTCTCGCGGATCGGGCTCGACGGACGGCTGATCTATGTTTCGCCGTCGGCGGCCCGGGTGGTCGGCTGGAGCGCCGGAGAACTGACGGGAACGCAGGCGCTCAGCGGCATCAATCCCGAGGACAAGCCGACGGTCGACACAACGGTCGAGGCGCTCAGGCGCGGGGAACGCTCCGAAGCCAAGCTGACCTATCGGACGCGGCACCGGACCAAGGGCGAGATCTGGGTGGAATCCTCGCTCAACATCACCCGCGATCCCGAGACGGGCGAGATCGACGGCGTCGTCGCCGTATCGCGCGACATGACCGAGCATAAGGAGCTGGAGACCCAGTTGGCCGCGCTCGCGACCCGCGACGGCCTGACCGGCATCGCCAACCGGCGCCGCTTCGACGAGGCCTTCGAGGCGGAATGGCTCAGATGCCAGCGCGACGGCGAGCCCGTGTCCCTGCTCTTGATCGACGTCGATCATTTCAAGAAATTCAATGACGGCTACGGCCACCAATCCGGCGATGAATGCCTGCGGCGGGTCGCGGCGGCGATCGGCCTGGTGGCTCGCCGCCCCGCCGATATCGCTGCCCGCTATGGCGGCGAAGAATTCGCCTTGCTCATGCCCAAGACCGACCCGGCAGGTTGCGAAAGCATGGGGGAACGGGCGCGCCTGGCCATTCAGGAGCTTGGCCTGGCGCATCGCGGCAACCCGCCGGGCAATGTGGTGACCGTCAGCATCGGCTGCGCCACCGTCTACCCAAGTCCGGCGACGCCCGACCGCAGCGCGCTGATCGAAGCCGCCGACATGGCGCTCTATGCCGCCAAGGGTGCCGGCCGCAATACCGTCAGGCCGGCTCCGGTCATCCACCGTCTTGGCCCGGTAGCGCGACGGAGCGCCTGAGATCCGATCCGGCCGGAGCTCGGCCGGCCCCGGACTGGCTTCCATGCGGCATCGCAGCGCCGGCGGCTGCAACCCTACCTAGAACCGCCCGCCAAGAAAATCATTCAAAGCTGCAATTCCCGCAAAAATATCCAGAAATAGCGCGCTACAACCCGAATAATCATAGGGCAGGCACTGCGTTTGATGCAAAACGCAACAATCTCGAAAGATTTAAATTTGCATTATTGCGCCACCATTTTTACCACCCTGAAACGGCAGTGCGCAACGCGCAAAAACATCCGTTCACTTTCAAAAATGGAAGCAAAGAATGCCGCCAAGATTGGCTTTGTCTTTCGCAGCCAGTGCATTCCTCAGTCTGTTCTCCGGAAGCGCCGAAGCCGGTCCAAAGGAAGAGGCCTCGGCCGCCCTGCAAAGCTGGGCGACGGCTTTCAATTCCAGCGACATCAATGCCGTGGCGCCGATCTACTTGCCGGACGCGACGGTCCATGGGCTGATCAGCTCGACGCTGATCGTCGGCGAGGCGGCCTTGCGGACCTATCTCTCCGCGCCGCTCATGGCCAGGGCCCAGGTCAGGCTCGGAGACGCCACGGCACAACAACTGTCCGACGAGACGGTGGTGCTGACCGGCTATGACGAGTATTCCGCCACGCTGCCCGACGGCCGGTCGATCGCGATCGCCGGTCGCTACAGCTTCGTGATGGTGCGGCGGGATGGCCAATGGAAGATCGCTCACCAGCACTCGTCGTCGCGCGTCCGGCCACAGTGAACAGCCCGCGACCGCGTCATCGCCAGGCGGGCCCGGCGTGATACACAGCTCCTCCTCGGATTGGATTCGGGAGGACGAAATACCATGACGAACGATATCATCACGCTGTTCCATTCGCCGCAGACGCGTTCCACGGGCGCGCGCATCCTGCTGGAGGAACTGGGCGCGCCCTACAAGCTGCACGCCATCAACATGAAAGCCGGTCAGCAGCGCGGCAGCGAATATCTGGCGGTCAATCCGCTCGGCAAAGTGCCGGCGATCCGGCACGGCGAAGCACTGGTGACCGAGCAGGTGGCGATCTACCTCTATCTCGCCGACCTGTTCCCGGAGGCTGGCCTTGCGCCTGCCCTCGGCGATCCGCGCCGTGGCCCCTATCTGCGCTGGCTGGTCTATTACGGCTCCTGCTACGAGCCGGCGGTGGTCGACCGGGCGATGAAGCGCGATGCCGCGCCGCCGGCCGTGTCGCCCTATGGCGATTTCGACACCATGTTCGAGGCGCTGGTCGAGCAATTGTCGCGCAACGCCTTCATCCTCGGCCCGGACTTCTCCGCCGCCGACGTGCTGTGGGGCACGGCCTTGAAATGGACCAGCGCTTTCAAGCTGATCCCCGAGCGCCCCGTGCTCGTCGACTACATCAAGCGGATCAATGCACGGCCGGCTTTCGAAAAGGTCGGCAAACTGGACGCCGAACTCGCAGCCGAACATCAGGCCGCCGCGGAGGCGGCCAAGACGGCCGCCGGATAACCCGCGGCTAGCGCGGCCGGATCGTCAAGGTGCCGATGGCACCGCGCTCGATGTCGGCGCGGCGGGTGCGCATGGGGATATAGTCCACGCGCGCCCAGCGTTCGGCGAAATTGCGGTAGAGCGGCGACGACGGCAGCCCCGACTGGCCGGTCGAGTGGATGAACAGCGAGCGCTCCGGATCGGAGAGATCATAGAGCGCCCGAAGGCTCGCCGCGTGACGCGACACGAAGGGCTCGGCCTCGGTGCGGATGGTGTGCCGGTTGACGTTGACCGTGTAGGTGTCGCCGGGAACCGGCACCCGGATGTCGAAGAAGCGCGCGAGCTGGGCGACCCGGGCGAAGGGCCGGTGCTCGGAGCGCGCATCATGGGCGACGCCCCAGCGCCAGGTGCTGCGATCGGCGCCGTAGCGCTTCTCCAGGTCGTCGAGCGCGAGCACCAGCGCCCGGGTGACGAGGCTCTCGCAGGTCGTCGGCGCGGGCGCGCCGCGCCGGTTGCACCAGGCGCCCTGGCCGCCCTGGTCGGACAGCACGGCCAGCATGAAGACCTGCCGCTGGTCCCAGTAATCCTCGAACAAGGCTGGTCCCAGTTCGTCGGCATAGACGAGCCGGGTCAGTTCGCGCATCCAGGCGGTGACCACCAGCGGCTCGACCCGGTCGACCGCCATGGTGCCGTCGAAACTGCGCAGCCGATCGATGACCTGGCGCTCGCGCTCGCCCGCGGCAGGGGCCGCCAGCAGCAGCGGCAGGATCTCACGCACCGCACCGGAGCGGTGATCGGCATGGATCGCCTTGAAACTGTCCAGCGAGTGCTTGTCGCGCGCCGCCAGCAATTCGCGGATCCGATCGGCCCGGTGCGGGGTTGCCCATTCATAGGTGATGAAATGCGGATAGCTCGCATCGACGATCCGCTCGTTGGCGGTCGCGCGATAGCCGCTTGGCGGATTGAACTCCTGCGGCAGCTGCTCGAACGGAATGAAACCGGCCCAGTCGTAACGGGCGTCCCAGCCGGGCGCCGGGAACAGCCCGCGCAGATCGTTTTCCGGCTTGCGCACGGGCACGCGGCCGGCGGCGACGAAGCCGATATTGCCGTCGGTATCGGCATAGACGATGTTCTGCTGCGGCGCGTGGAAGTGCCGGGCGGCGGCCAGGAATTCGTTCCAGTTTTTCGCCGCGTTGATCCGGCCGGCCGCCTGGATGGTCAGATTGTCGGCGCTCAGTGCCGTCCATTGCAACGCCAGGGCGTAACCGCGCGGCGCGCCCGCCGTCGCGCCGCGCGAGGCGCCGTCCGAGATCACCGGACCATGCCTGGACAGGCGCACGGTCATCACCTGGTCGGCGCCGCCGCGGACACGAATGCGCTCTTCGACCGTGTCGAAACGGCGCCAGCCGTCCGGCGCCTGATAGACTGCGGGATCGCGCGGGTCGAGCCGCTCGATATAGAGGTCCTGCACATCGGGCCCGGTATTGGTGAACCCCCAGGCAATACGCTCGTTGCGGCCGAGCACGACCCCGGGCGTGCCGGGCAAGGTGGCGCCGATCACCGTGCCCGACGGTGAGGTCATCCGCGCGAAATACCAAAGCGCCGGAGCCGAGAGGCCAAGATGCGGATCATTGGCGAGCAACGGCCGGCCGGTCTCGGTGCGGGCGCCCGAAACCACCCAGTTGTTCGAGCCGACGCCTTCCAGGCCAAGCTCCAGGCCGCGGATCGCTTCCGCCGCACGCCGCGTCTCCGGAGCGAGGCCCTGATAGAGCGCGGTATAATCGGCGAGCCCGGGCCAAGCCTCCCCTGGATAGGGCGGCAGGATCTGGCCGATCCGCTCCATCGACATGCCGGCCTGGGCGAGCCTCAGCCGCATGATCTCGGCTGACAGGTTGCCGCCGAGGTCGAGCGCCATCATCAGGGACCAGCCGATCGAATCGACCGGCGACCAGGGCTCGGGCGCCGGGGCGCGCAGGATGTAGAATTCCGGCGGCAAGGGCGCGCTGCTGGTTTCGATGAAGGCATTGACGCCGCGCGAATAGGCCAGGAGCTGGGCGCGCGTCTCGGCGTCGACATTGCGATAGATCGCTTCCGCGGTGCGGCGAATGCCGATGGTGCGCAGGAAACGATCGGTCTCGAGCCCCGGCGGCCCGACGATCTCGGACAGCCGACCGGAGGCGATGCGCCGGTTCATCTCCATTTGCCACAGGCGATCCTGGGCATGGACGAAACCGAGCGCGGCCGCGGCATCGGCATCGGTTTCGGCGAAGATATGGGCGACGCCTTCCTTGTCCCTGACGATCTCCACCGGCTTGTCGAAGCCCGGCAAGGTGATCGTCCCGGCGACGCGCGGCTCGACCGCGTACCAGTACCAGAGGCCGGTGGCGATCCCGGCGATGAGGGCCAGCGCAACGAAGATCCCGGACCATTTGGCGACCCGAAAGGCGATGCGCATCATCTTGGCTCTCCGCAGGAAGCGGAGTTGATCATTGGCCTCAGGCCGGAGCAAGCCGGGCCAAGCTGCCCCGCCCGATCATTTTTGCATCGTCCGGTTATTTCTGCTTCGTCCAGTTATTTCTGCATGGTCAACGTGACCCAACCCTCGATCTCCTGGCGCGAGACCAGGCGCAGGCCGCGCGTCCGGTAGGCCGAGATCACCATGTTGGCGTGGGGCGGGATGATGCCCGACAGCACGACCGTGCCCCCGGGCGCGATCAGCCGGACCAGGTCGGTCGCCAGCCCGACCAGCGGACGCGGCAGGATGTTGGCCAGCACCAGGTCATAGGGCGCGCCATTGCGGAACCGCGCATCCTTCAGGCCCGCGGCATGGATCGCCTGGACGTACCCACGGGCCTTGTTGAGCGCGGCATTGTCGCGGGCCGCGACAACCGAGACCTGATCGATGTCGGAGGCGAGCACGGCGACCCGGTGGCGCAGGCCGGCCGCGATCGCCAGCACGCCGGTGCCGGTGCCGACATCGAGCGGACGAAAGGCCCGGCGGCGCTTGGCCAGCGCATCGATCGCCCGCAGGCAGCCGAGCGTCGTGCCGTGATGGCCGGTGCCGAAGGCGAGCGCCGCCTCGATCTCGATCGGAATGGCATTGGCCGCCACCCGGTCGCGGTCATGTGAGCCGTAGACGGTGAAGCGGCCGGCGACGACGGGCTTCAATCCGTCGAGCGCGGTGCGCACCCAATCCTTGCTCTCGATCGCGTGGAAGGTCAGGCAGGCCGCCACCGCTCCGCCCGCCGCGACGCGCACCAGCTCGCGCACATTGGCTTCATCCGGTGGTTCGCGGAAGAACACCTCGACCAGCCAGATCTTACCATCAGGCGCCTCGAAGGCGGCGACCGCCGTCTCGGCCGGATCGAAGGTCTCCGAAACGATATCGGCGACGCGACGGGCGGCGCTCTCGGACGTTTCCAAGCGCATCAGGTGGGTGGGCGAGGTCGGGTGCAGGCCTTCAAGCATGGCGCTTATTAATCGCCCACGACCGCCATGTCACGCCGCCGACAAGGCGAAAGCGATCAAGCCGCCTCGACGAAGCTGTCGACCACCTTCTTCTCGCCGGCCTTGTCGAACTGGACGGTGAGCTTGTTGCCGTCGGCGGCGACCACTTCGCCATAGCCGAACTTGAGATGGAACACCCGGTCGCCGACCTTGTGGCGCGAGGGTTCGCCGGTCGATTTGGCGACGAGCTCGCCGTCGATCGTCCGCCCGCCGCCGGAGCGTTCGGTCAGCCGTCCCTGGAAGCCGCCACGGCCCTCGGCGAAGGTCGAGCCGAAGGCCTGGCTGCCGGAGCGGCCGGTAAAGCGCCCCTGCGCGTCGGCCAGCGATTTCTGTGCCTGGGCGCGCTGCCAGCCGGGCGTCGCATAGGTGGAAGAGAAGGCGCCGGCCTTGTCGAAGCGGCTCTCGCCGAAACCACCGCGGCTCATGCCGCCATAACCCGCCGTGCCGAGGCCTTCGGAAATCGTCACATGGCCTTCCGGCAGCTCGTTGACGAAGCGGCTCGGAACCGTCGACTGCCAAAGACCATGGATGCGCCGGTTCCCGGCGAAATAGATCCGGGCATTGCGCCGCGCGCGGGTGATGCCGACATAGGCGAGCCGGCGCTCCTCCTCCAGGCCGGCGCGGCCGCTCTCATCGAGCGCGCGCTGATGCGGGAACAGGCCTTCTTCCCAGCCGGGCAGGAACACCGCATCGAATTCCAGCCCCTTGGCCGAATGCAGCGTCATGATCGACACCGCGTCGTCGCTCTCGCCTTCGCCGCGGGCATCGGTGACCAGCGCGATATGCTCGAGGAAACCGGGGAGATTTTCGAACTCCTCCATCGAGCGGACGAGTTCCTTGAGGTTTTCCAGCCGGCCGGCGGCTTCCGCCGTCCGGTCCTTCTGCCACATCTCGGTATAGCCGCTCTCGTCGAGGATCAGCTCGGCCAGTTCCTGGTGCGGCAGCACCTCCAGCTTGGCGGTCCAGCCGTCAAAAGCCTCGATCAAGGTGCGCAGCGTATTGCGCGCCTTGGGCTTCAGCTCCTCGGTCTCGACCATGGTCCTGGCGGCCTGCATCAGCGGCATGTTGCCGGCTCGGGCATGGTCGTGCAGCAGCTGCAGCGTGGCGTCGCCGAGCCCCCGTTTCGGCGTGTTGACGATGCGCTCGAAGGCAAGGTCATCGGCCGGCTGCGCGACGCAGCGCAAATAGGCGAGCGCGTCGCGTATCTCCAGCCGCTCGTAGAAGCGCGGCCCGCCGATGACCCGATAGGGCAGGCCGATGGTGATGAAGCGGTCCTCGAACTCGCGCATCTGGAACGAGGCGCGCACCAGGATCGCCATCTCGTTCAGGCTATGGCCCTGGCGCTGCAACTGCTCGATCTCCTCGCCGATCGAGCGCGCTTCCTCTTCCGAATCCCAGACCGAGGTCAAGGTCGGCCGGTCGCCGTCCTCGCCGTCGGTGAACAGCGTCTTGCCGAGCCGGCCCTCGTTATGGGCGATCAGATGGGAGGCGGCGGCCAGGATATGGCCGGTGGAGCGGTAGTTGCGCTCGAGCCGGATGACGGTCGCGCCCGGAAAATCCTTGTCGAAACGCAGAATGTTGTCGACCTCGGCGCCGCGCCAGCCATAGATCGACTGGTCGTCGTCGCCGACACAGCAAATGTTCTGCGCGCGGCCTTCCTGGCGCTGAGCCAGCAGGCGCAGCCACAGATATTGCGCCACGTTGGTGTCCTGGTACTCGTCGACCAGGATGAATTTGAACCGCTGCTGATAGAGCGCCAGCACGTCGGGATTTTCACGGAACAGCCGGATCACCTCGAGCAGCAGATCGCCGAAATCGACGGCGTTCAGGACCTTCAGCCGGTCCTGATAGTCCTTGTAGAGCTTGACGCCGAGGCCGTTGGCATAGGCGCCTCCCTCGCCCGCCGGCACCTTGTCCGGTGTCAGGGCGCGGTTCTTCCAGCCGTCGATGGCGCCGGCGAGCACCCGGGCCGGCCAGCGCTTTTCGTCGATATTCTCGGCCTGGATCAGTTGCCGGAGCAGGCGGACCTGGTCGTCGGTGTCGAGAATGCTGAAACCCGGCTTCAGCCCGACCAGCTCGGCATGGCGGCGCAGCATCTTGACGCCGGTGGCGTGGAAGGTGCCGAGCCAGGGCATGCCCTCGACCGCCTCGCCGACGAGGTGGCCGATGCGCTCCTTCATCTCGCGCGCGGCCTTGTTGGTGAAGGTCACCGCCAGGATCTCGCCCGGAAAGGCCCGCCGGCTCGCCAGGATATGGGCGATACGGGTGGTCAGCACCCGGGTCTTGCCGGTGCCGGCACCGGCCAGCACCAGCACCGGGCCGTCGATCGTCTCGACCGCGGCACGCTGCTCGGGGTTCAGATTGGCGAGATAGCCGATCGCCGCCGTATCCGCGCGTGCGGCCATCGCCCGTTCGGCGAGGCTCGGCTGGCGGTTGGTCACGGGGTCGGCCATGGGAGTTGAAGCTTCCGATTCGGTCAGCCCCCAAAATGGGACTTTTGGCGCGGGAATCAAATGCCCGGCCGCCAAGGCCAAAAAAGCAAAGGCCGGCGCGAGCGCCGGCCTTCACCTCAACAGGTCGATCAGGGCAGGCTCAGCGGGTGACGACGACCCGGGTGCCGACCCGAACGCGGGCGTAGAGGTCCATCACGTCCTCGTTGGTCATGCGGAAGCAGCCCGACGACACGGCGGTACCGATGGTGTGCGGCTCGTTGGAGCCGTGGATGCGATAGAGTGACGAGCCGAGATACATGGCGCGGGCGCCGAGCGGGTTCTGCGGGCCACCGGCCATGAAGCGCGGCAGATCGGGGCGACGACGCAGCATCTGCGCCGGCGGACGCCAATCCGGCCATTCCGCCTTGCGGCTGATGGTCTTCACGCCGGCCCAGGAGAAGCCGGGCCGACCGACGCCGACACCATAGCGCAGTGCCGTGCCGCCCGACTGGACGAGATAGAGCCGACGCTCCTGGGTGGAAATGACGATCGTGCCGGGCGCATGGCCGCCCGAATAGGACACCGTTTCGCGCGGGATGGCGCTGGCGCCGACGCGAGGACCGCCATCGGTGCGGGGCAGCTGACGCATCGGCTGGCCGGTGGCCGGGTCGATCATCACCTGCTGGGAGTTCTGATTTCCGAAGAACAGGAACTGCGCCTGCGCGGCGGAGGCCGTCAGCAGCAGCGTCACCGTGGTGGCGAGGATTGGCAGAATGCGCCGCATGGATGGCACCTTGACCTGTTGAAACAGCGAAACGGGCGGAGGCGGCCCGACAAGGCCAGATCTGTGAACACCGCTGCAGGTATGAAAGCGACAAGCTTCGCTGCATTGCAACGGGGTGCAGGCCCTCCCGCGACACGGAAGGCCACTTTTTCGCCATCACTGTGACCGTCCGGCAACGACTTTTTATCGCCTGCAAACCCGCGAGCCGACTGAATTCTTCTAATCTGCCTCAGTCTCACGGGAACGTGATTGTGGCGTGCCTGCGGCGGGCCCGGCAAGAACGCCCGGGCGGCCGCCCGCGACCTGTCGCGAATCAGGTGCGAGCCATGCACGATGGTCGTGTCAAAGCCTCTCGCAATCGGCGCCGGGGGCCGCCATATAGCGGCTCATGTCCACGATCCCCGATCTCACCCACGGCGCCGACGACATCGTCGTGCCCTTTCATGTCGACGAGCTCGACCTGCGCGGCCGCGTCGCGCGGCTCGGCCCGTCCGCGACCACCATTATCGACCGCCACGGCTATCCGCCCGAGGTGTCGCGCCTGCTCGCCGAGGCGACCGCGCTCACCGTCTTGCTTGGTTCAGGCCTCAAGTTCGATGGCCGGCTGATCCTGCAGACGCAGACCGACGGCCCGGTCCGCATGGTGGTGGTCGACGTTACCACGCCCGACAAGGTCAGGGCGCTCGCCCGTTTCGACGCCGACAAGGTTGCCGAAGCGAGCGCCGCCGGCCGCGCCGATCCGGCCAGCCTGCTCGGCACCGGCCAACTGGTCATGACCATCGACCAGGGCGTCGAAATGCAGCGCTACCAGGGCATCGTCTCGCTCGACGGCCAGGGCCTGGAACAGGCGGCGGACCAGTATTTCCGCCAGTCGGAGCAGATCGAGACGCGCGTCCGGCTCGCCGCGGCGGAAGAGCTGGTGCCGGGCGAGAACGGTCCGAGCCGGGCCTGGCGCGCCGGCGGCATGCTGGTCCAGCACGTGCCGAAGGCCGGCGGCACTGTGACGCGCGATCTTGCACCCGGAGACGCTCCGGAGGGCACGCCATTGCCCGAGCCGGACGAAGCCTGGGCCGAGGCGCGCGCGCTGACCGACACGATCGGCGACGACGAGCTGGTCGACCGGACCCTGTCGCCGGAGCGGCTGCTGTATCGCCTGTTTCACGAAAGGGGCGTGCGCGTCTTCGACGCCCAGGGCGTGTCGGACCACTGCACCTGCTCGCGCGACAAGATCGAGAACATCGTGCGCAGCTTCACGACCCAGGAGCGTCACGACATGGTCGAGCATGGTGCGATAACGGTGACCTGCGAATATTGCTCGACCAGCTACAAATTCGCCCCGGCCGAGTTCGATCCGGCCGAATGAGCGCCGAGGCGGCGGAACAGCCGCCTCAGGCCTTGGGCAGCCGGCGCTTGAACGTGCCGGTCGCCTCGGCGATCAGCCGGCCGCTCGCATCGACGACATCGGCGCGGGCAAAAACGATGCTCTTGCCGCCGCCGGTGCGCCGGCCGGTCACCGTCAGCTCGCCTTCGCTGGCGGTGCCGAGATAATTGATGGTGAAAGACAGGGTGACCCCACCCAGGCGCGGCTCGGCCGGGTCGGCCGGTGGTGCGCCGAAGGCTGCATGGCCGGCGACCGAATCCAGCAAGGTGGCGATCAGGCCACCATGCAGAATGCCACTGCGATTCATGAAATCCTGGCGGATCTCGCAGGTGATCACCGCGTAGCCCTCCTCCCAGACCTTGACCTTCCAGCCGATCAGCTTCTGAAAGTCGCTGATCTGGCGGGTGGCGTCGGACAGTCCGGAAGAATCTTGCAGTCCGGGGGAAGGCGCATCGGCCATCGTCAGGCCTCCGGGGTCGTCAGCTTGAGACCGAGGCTGGCGCGCCGGCGCAGCCAGGGGCTCGCCCGGTAGCGGGGATCGCCGGAGAGACCGTTGAGGGCGGCGAGGATGGCGGCGATGCGGTCGGCGCCGATGGCGTCGCCGAAGGCCAGCGGTCCCTGCGGATAGCCGAGGCCGAGGCGTACGGCATCATCGATATCGGCCGGTGAAGCGATGCGCTGCTGCGCCATGTCGCTGGCGATATTGACGATGGTCGCCACCACCCGCTGGGCGATGAAACCGGCGGAGTCGCGGATACGGGTGACCGGCGTGCCGTCGGCGCCGAACAGGGCGTGCGCCGCCTCGACAAAGGCCGGATCGGCGCCCGGGGCCGCCATGATCACCCGGCGCTTGCCGAGCCCGAACAGGGCATCGATGGCGACCAGCCGGGTCGCCGGTACTTGCAAGCCCTCGGCCGCGGCGGTGGCGTCATGGCCGAGCGGCGCCACCACGATCAGGGCGTCGTCGGGCGGCTGCGGGCCGCTCACCACCGGCCAGCCGGCGGCCTTGACGATGGCGACGATCTCGTCGCGCCAGGCCGGCTCGACCGCCGCCACCCAGACCGGCCGCGGGTCGGCCTGCGGCATCGGCTGCTCGGGCGGCTTTTCCTGGCCCTCGAGGCCATGGGCGTAAAAGCCCCGGCCGGTCTTGCGGCCGAGCAGGCCGGCATCCAGGCGCTGCTTCAGGAGCCAGGACGGCCGGAACCGCGGTTCGCCGTAGAACTGCCGATACGTGCTTTCGCCGACCGGCTGCGACACGTCGAGCGCCGTCAGGTCGAGGAGCTCGAACGGCCCGAGCCGGAAACCCGCCTGGTCACGCAAGGCGCGGTCGACATCGGCATAGCTGGCCGCCCCTTCGGCGACGACGATCTGCAGGGCTTCGGTGCCGAAGCCGCGGCCCGCATGGTTGACCACGAAGCCGGGCGAATCGATGCAGGTGATGGGCCGGTGGCCATAGTCGCGGGCAAAGGCCGCCAGCCGCTCGGAAATGCCGGGCGCGGTCAGCGCGCCGTCGATCACCTCGACGACCTTCATCAACGGCACCGGATTGAAGAAGTGATAGCCCGCGACCCGCCCGGGCCTGGCGCAGGCCGCCGCGATGGCGGTCACCGACAGCGACGAGGTGTTGGAGGCGAGCACGCAATCCGGACCGACCACCGCCTCCAGCGCGACGAAAGTCTGGCGCTTGACCTCCAGGTCCTCGACGATCGCCTCGATCACCAGGTCACAGCCGGCGAGGTCGGCGAGCGAGGCCGCCGGCGTCAGCCGGGCCTTGGCCGCGGCCACCGCATCCGCGGTCATCCGGCCCTTGGCCGCCAGACCGTCCCAAGTCGTGCCGAGCCGCTCGACCGCCGCCTGGGCGCCGCCGGGACGGGCGTCGAACAGCACAACCGCGGCGCCGGCCTGCGCCGCCATCTGGACGATGCCGCCGCCCATGGCGCCGACCCCGACAACTCCGACTTTTGAAAACTGCGGCATCACTTTGCGTCCTTGGATCATCGTCTCTTGGGGGCGTCGTTCCTTGGGACCATCGCCCCTTGGGATCATCGTCCCTTGAAGTCGGGCGAGCGCTTGTCGAGGAAGGCGCCCATGCCCTCCTTCTGGTCCTCGGTCGAGAACAGCAGCTGAAACGCCTTGCGCTCCAGCGCCAGCGCGGCGGCCAGCGGCAGGTCCTCGCCGGTCAGTGCCACGTCCTTGATCTCGGCCAGCGCCACCGGCGGCAGGCCGGCGATCTCGACGGCCAGCGCCCTGGCGCGCTCCATCAGCTCGGCATCGGGCACCACCTCGGTGACCAGACCGATGCGGTCGGCCTCGCGCGCGTCGATGATGGCGCCGGTCAGCATGAGCTTCATGGCCTTGAACTTGCCGACCGCGCGGATCAGCCGCTGGGTGCCGCCGGCGCCGGGCATGATGCCGATCTTGATCTCCGGCTGGCCGAACTTCGCGCTTTCGGCGGCGATGATGATGTCGGCATGCATGGCGAGTTCGCAGCCGCCGCCAAGCGCGAAACCGTTGACCGCGGCGATCAGCGGCTTCGGGAACTGGGCGATCACCTGCCATTGCAGATGGGTCCGGCGCGCCATCATGTCGGGCGGCGTGCGGCTCGCCATGTCCTTGATGTCGGCGCCGGCGACAAAGGCCTTGCCCGTGCCGGTCAGCACGACGACACGCACCTGCGGATCGGCGCCGAGCCGCAGGAACGCCTCGACCAGCGCCGCGCGCGTTTCGGCGTTCAGCGCGTTGCGAGCCTCCGGGCGATCGATCCTGACCAGCGCCACATGCGGCGCCAGATCCTCGACGACGACACTTGGCTTGGCGGTCTCGGTCATCCACCCTCTCCCCGGATCATCAGGGCGCAAGCCCTTGTGGCAGAAATTCTTTTCGAGCGCCGTGCCAGGCCCGGCGGATGTCTTGGGGACGCAAGAAGGCGCCCCGTCGCGCTGGCTTTTGTTACCCCTCGACGTGGCGAAAGCAACCGGCAATTCGGCCACCATGGCCGATCGTCCGGACAAGGCTCCCAGCCGGCTTCGACTAGGCTATAAGGGAACCGGTCGATCAGCCGGCCGCACCAGACCCGAGCCGAGCCATGACGTTCAAGGCCGTTCTTGCCCTCGTGACAGCAGCGACGCTCGCCGTCGGCGCCGTCCGCGCGCAGCAGGCCCCCGTGCCGGTTCCGCGCCCGCCCGAAGTGGCGCCCCAGGTGGTCATCCCGAACTATTGGGATCCGCGCCGGCGCGGCGAGCGGGTCGACATGACGCGCGTGCCACAAATCCGCTTCCTCACCGAGGACGACTACCCGCCGTTCAATTTCGCCGGCCCCGACGGCCAGCCGGTCGGCTTCAACATCGATCTCGCCCGCGCGCTCTGCGAGGAGCTGAAAGTCCCCTGCACCGTCCAGGTGCGACGGTGGGACACGCTGCTGGAAAGCCTCGACCGCAACAATGGCGACGCCATCATCGCGGCCCAGGCGATCACCCCGGAGATCCGCCGGCGCTACGAGGTGTCGGATCGCTATCTCGAGACCCCGGCCCGCTTCGTCATGCAGAAGGACACGACGCTGACCGAGGCGACCCCCGAAGGGCTCGCCGGCCGCTCCATCGCCGTTGTCAGCGGCACGGCGCACGAGGCCTATATCCAGGCCTTCTTCCGCGGCTCGGCGATCCGCCGCTATCCGACGCTGGCGGAGGCGCGCAAGGCGCTGAGCGGCCGGGAGGTCGACGTGCTGTTCGGCGACGGCGTCAGTCACGCCTTCTGGCTGAACGGCCAGGCTTCCGCCAATTGCTGCCGCTTCCTCGGCCAGGCCTTCACCGAGAACCGCTATTTCGGCGAGGGCCTGGCGATCGTCATGCGCCGCGGCAATGACCCGCTCAGGCTCGCCATCAACCATGCGCTGCAGCGGCTCTGGGAGAAGGGCGTCTATACCGACCTCTACCTGAAGGCCTTCCCGGTCGGGATCTATTAGAGCATGATCGTGTCAGATCGAAGCATTGCATCAGGTTTAGCCGTCCTTCGAGGCTCGCAAGAGCGAGCTCCTCATGATGAGGAAAGTAAGTGAATCGCATAAACGTTGCTCATGATGCGTCGACCATGCGGCGCATCCGGCACTGCCATTGCTGCAATACTCTACAGTCCTCATCCTG
>BFBZ01001087.1_pt1 | contig 19601 bp, 18 predicted proteins | sample 1888401 | NCBI WGS metagenome assembly BFBZ01 (sample SAMD00112614, study PRJDB3348) | symbiont metagenome | host: Chara braunii | reverse complement strand
GCCGCAGCTTGCGCGTGCCTGCCGCGCATTCGCACAGCATCGCACCGCGCCATTCAGATTGGATTGATTGAAATCAAAGCAGCAGGCCGCTGTCCTTTTGTGACAGCGGCCCGCGCAATATGAGAATTATTCCCAGTAGAGGCGCATGGGGTTGTCGACCAGGAGCTTTTTCTGAAGCTCGGCGGTCGTCGCGATCTTCGGGATCATGTCCGTGATGACCCCGTCGTCCGGCGCTTCCTTCGGCATATTCGGGTGCGGCCAGTCGGTGCCCCAGATCACGCGGTCCGGGAACGCCTCCACGATGGTCTTGGCGAACGGCACCACGTCGTCATAGGGCGCGCCGGTCAGGGTGAAGCGCTCCGGGCACGTCACCTTGGTGATCCAGTTCTTGTTCTGGTCGAGCGCTTCGAGCCACTTCTGGAAGTGCTTGCCGTTCACGCCCTCTTTCACGTTCGGGCATGCCATGTGGTCGAACACCAGCGTGGTGGGCAGCGATTTCAGGAACGGGCCCATCTCATCGAGATCGGCGTGCTCGAAATAGATCACGATATGCCAGCCGAGCTTGGCGATGCGGTTGGCGATCCGCACCATCACGTCCTTCGGCGTCGAGTCGACGAGACGCTTGATGAAGTTGAAGCGCGCGCCCTTGATGCCCTGGCCGTCCATCTCCTTGAGCTGCGCATCCGTGAAGCTTTCATCGAGAAAGGCAACGCCCTTGGCACGACCGTTCGACGTGACCACCGCATCGATCAGCGCGCGGTTGTCGGTGTTGTGGCAGGTCGCCTGCACGATCACCGCCTTGTCGAAGCCGAGGAAGTCGTGCAGCGCGAACAGCTTTTCCTTCGGCGCGTCGCACGGCGTGTACTTGCGCGCGGGCGCGAACGGAAACTTCGCCTCCGGGCCGAAAACGTGGTTGTGCGCGTCGACCGCACCCGCCGGCGGCTTGTACTTCGGCTTCGACGGATTGGGATGGAAGGGAATGTAGCCGGGGCTCATTGCCACGTTGGGAGGCTCCTTGTTTTAAACTTTTTCAATCGCGAGCGAGACGCCCTGACCGACGCCGACGCACATGCTGGCGAGTGCACGCTTGCCGCCGAACTTCGCGAGGTGATGCGCGGCAGTGAGCGCGATACGCGCGCCCGACATGCCGAGCGGATGGCCGAGCGCAATCGCGCCGCCATGCGGATTGACGTGCTCGGCGTCGTCCGAAAGGCCGAGCTGGCGCATGCAGGCGAGCGCCTGCGAGGCGAAGGCCTCATTCAGCTCGATGACGTCGAAATCGCCGATCTTGAGACCGAGCCGCGCCATCAGCTTCTGCGTCGACGGCACCGGGCCGATGCCCATAACGCGCGGCGGAACGCCCGCCGACGCCATGCCGGTGATGCGGGCGTAGGGCTTGAGGTTGTGCTTCTTCACTGCGGCTTCCGACGCGATGAGAAGCGCGGCCGCGCCGTCGTTGACACCCGAGGCGTTGCCAGCGGTGATGGTGCCGGGCTGGCGCACGAAGGCCTTCAGCTTGGCGAGACCTTCCATCGTGGTCTCGGGACGCAGATGCTCGTCCTTGTTCACGGTGATCGGGCCAGCCTTGCCGCCCGGCACTTCGACATCGACGATCTCCTCCGCGAAGTAGCCATCGGCCTGGGCCTTCGCGGCGCGCTGCTGCGAGCGGAGCGCGAATTCGTCCTGATCCTTGCGCGCCACCTGATAGTCCTCGGCGACGTTCTCCGCCGTCTCCGGCATCGCATCGACGCCGTACTGCGCCTTCATCAACGGATTGATGAAGCGCCAGCCGATGGTCGTGTCCTCGATGTTGGCGCTGCGCTGGAAGGCTTCCTGCGCCTTGCCCATCACGAGCGGCGCACGCGTCATCGACTCGACGCCGCCAGCAATGCAGAAATCTGCCTCGCCCGCGCGGATCGCCTGCGCCGCGACGCCGACCGCGTTGAGGCCGGACGCGCAAAGACGGTTCACGGTGACGCCCGGCACCGACGACGGCAGGCCGGAGAGCAGCAGCGCCATGCGCGCGACGTTGCGGTTGTCTTCGCCGGCCTGGTTGGCGCATCCGAAATAGATTTCGTCGAGCGAAGACCAGTCGAGGCCCGGATGACGCTTCATCAGCGCCTTGAGCGGCACGGCGGCGAGATCGTCAGTGCGGACCTTGGCGAGACCGCCGGCATAGCGGCCGATCGCGGTGCGGACGCCGTCGCAGATAAAGGCTTCAGCCATTTCGATACTCCTAAGCGGCCGCGTGGGCGCGGTTGGTGCGCGCGTGCAGATCGCGCAGGGCTTCCAGTTCGCGCGCGGTCGGCGCGGGTGTTTCCTCGACCTTGGCCGCGTAACGCACGGCCCAGCCGGTGTTCTCGGCGATCTGCTCGCGCGTCACGCCCGGATGGATGGAGACAATGGTCATCTCCTTCGTCTCCGGATCGGGCGCGAAGATCGCCATATCGGTGATGAGCTTGGTCGGGCCCTTGGTCTTGAGGCCGAGCTTCTCGCGCGTGTTGCCGCCCTCGCCGTGACCGAGCGAGGTGATGAAGTCGAGCTTCGGCGCAAAGGCGCGCTTGCTCTGCGCCATGATGATGAAGATCTCGCCGCACGAGGTCGCGATCTCCGGCGCGCCGCCGCCGCCGGGCAGCCGCACCTTCGGCTTGTCATAGGGGCCGACCACCGTGGTGTTGAGGTTGGCGAACTTGTCGATCTGCGCGCCGCCGAGAAAACCGACGGTGATGCGGCCGCCTTGCAGCCAATAGCGGAACATCTCCGGCACCGAGACGGTCGTGAGCGCGGTCTCGCACAGTTCGGGATCGCCGATGGAGAGCGGCAGCACGTTCGGCTTGGTCGAGAGCGTGCCCGACTCGTAGATCAGCGTGATGTCGGGCGCGTGCGTGAGCCGCGCGAGGTTCGCGGCGGCTGACGGCTGGCCGATGCCGACGAAGCAGACGTCCTCGTTGCGCAGCGCGCGGGCCGCGGCAATCGTCATCATCTCATTCGGAGTATAGGTGCTCATGGTTGTTACTCCGCCGCCGCCAGTTTCTTTTTCGCATAGACCGCGAAATCGGCCGGGGTCTTTTCGAGCACGTTCTGTTTCATCCAGGCGAGGAATGAATCGCGATCCTTCGCGATGCCGTCCCACTGCTTGTAGAAGGCGTTGTCGCGCTTGTAATAGCCGAAGGTGTACGACGGGTAAGCGCCGCCCGGTACCACGGCGATGGCGCCGACGGTCCACGACGGCAGGATCACCGCGTTGGGGCTGCGCGGTCCGAAGTCGTCGACAATCTCCTCGACCGTCACGATCGAGCGCTTGGAACCGAGCACCACTTCCTTCTGCACGCCGACGATGCCTTCCAGCATGACGTTGCCCGCACAATCGGCCTTTTGCGCATGGACGATGCCGACGTCGGGGCGTATCGCGGGCACTGCGGCGAGCTTCTCGCCGGTGAAGGGGCAGGTAATCGATTTGATGTTCGGATTGACCTTCGGAAGGTCCGCGCCGACATAGCCGCGCAGCACCGCGAGCGGAAGGCCCGCAGCGCCCGCGTCATAGGCATTCGCCATCGCGGCGTGGGAGTGCTCCTCGATCGCGAGCTTGTTCGGCCAGCCGTTCTCGACCGCGTCGCGGAAGCGATGCAGCGAGCCGACGCCGGGATTCCCGCCCCACGAGAAAATCGCCTTCTCGGCGCAACCCATGCCGATCATCTGGTCGTAGATCAGGTCCGGCGTCATGCGGACCAGCGTCAAACGCTTGCGCTTCTGACGGATGATCTCGTGGCCGGCGGCATGCGGGATGAGGTGGGTGAAGCCCTCCAGAGCGACCGTGTCGCCATCGCGAACAGCGGATTCCACGGCCTCGGAAAGCGAAAGAACACGCGACATACGATCAGGAACTTTCCTTCTACGCGCATTGATTGCGCTGCATTTTCGTGCCGGAATTTAGGGTCCGATCTCCACGGGGTCAAACATGGCAGGCATGTCCGAAAAGCCGATTTTGCTGATCCATTGTCAGCTCGAAAGCATCCTGACATTCGGCGCGACGCCATACGGAGAACGCCGGATCATCAACATCCTCGGCGGCACGGTCGAAGGCCCCAAGCTCAAAGGCCGCATCCTGAAGGGCGGCGCGGACTGGCAGATCGTGCGCAGCGACGGCGTGGTGGATCTGCGGGCGCGCTACACGATCGAGACAGACACCGGCGGGCACATCCTCGTGAACAGCGAGGGGCTGCGCCACGGCCCGCCGGAGGTGATGGAGCGGCTCGCACGCGACGAGACGGTCGATCCCTCCCTCTACTACTTCCGCGCATTCATGCGGTTCGAGACCGCGGACCCGACGGTTGCCTGGCTCAACCGCATCCTCTGCATCGGGTTTGGCAGCCGCGAGAACCGGGCCGTCCGGCTCGCTGTCCACGAGGTGCTCTAGACCCCACTTTTGGCCCGCTTGACCGGCCCCGGCGGACTCCGCAAGAGTCCGGATTGTTGACCACGACAACGGATATCCGGGACCGTTATGGCCAAGAAAAACAGCCCCAAAGGGGGCAACAGGAAATCCAGCTTTGCGGCCGATCTGCCGCCCTCGCTGCACGCCGAGCGGCGCGGTGAAATCGCGATCCTGCGTCTCGCACGCCCTGAAAAACGCAACGCGCTCGACGACGTTCTGATCCTCGGGATGGAGCGCTTCTTCACGGCGCTGCCGGACGACATCAAGGCCGTCGTGCTGCATGGTGACGGCGAGCACTTCTCCGCGGGGCTCGACCTTTCGTCGCTTGCGGAAGCCAGCGTCGCCGAGGGCGTGCAGCATTCGCGCATGTGGCATCAGGCGTTCAACACAATCGAATTCGGCAAGGTGCCGGTCGTCGCGGTGCTGCATGGCGCCGTCGTCGGCGGCGGACTCGAGCTTGCGGCGGCGGCGCATATCCGCGTCGCCGAAACCTCGACCTACTACGCCCTGCCCGAAGGCACGCGCGGCATCTTCCTCGGCGGCGGCGGCACGGTGCGGCTGCCGCGACTGATCGGCACCTCGCGCGTCATGGACATGATGCTGACCGGCCGCACCATGAGCGCGGAGGAAGGCCAGGCCATCGGCCTGTCGCAATATCTGGTGAAACCGAAAACCGGACTGGCGAAGGCCATCGAACTGGCGAAGCAGATCGCAACCAACGCACCAATGACGAATTTTGCGATCATGCATGTGCTGCCGCGCATCGCGGAAAGCGATCCGGCCAGCGGCTATATGGCCGAGGCGCTGATGGCCGCCGTCGCGCAAGGCAGCGACGAGGCAAAATCGCGGCTGAAGGATTTTCTGGAGAAGCGCGGCAAGAAGGTGCTGCACAAGTGAGCGCGGCCGACCAGACGAAGGCAAAACCGGCAAATGCAGGCGGCGCGCGGCTGCGGCCGGTGCGTCTTGGACCGGCAGACTTCCGGCTCGACACGCGGCCCGATGGCTCGATCCATCTCCGCTCGCCGCACAAGCTCGAAGCCTATCCCGCAAAGATCACAGAACGGCTGGTACATTGGGCGGATGCCGCGCCCGAGCGCGTGTTCATCGCGCAGCGCCGCGCGAGCGGCGAATGGCGGACGCTCACCTATTTCGAGACGCTCGTGCAGGTGCAGGCCATCGCACAAGCGCTACTCAACCGGAAGCTCTCCGCCGAGCGGCCGATCGCGATCCTCTCCGGCAACGACATCGAGCACGCGCTACTTGCGCTGGCCGCAATGGTCGCCGGCATTCCTTATGCGCCGATCTCGGTGCCCTACTCGCTGATGTCCGCCGACTTCGGCAAGCTGAAGTCGATCACGAAAGTTCTTACACCCGGCCTCGTCTATGCGTCGGACGGCTCGGCGTTCGCGCGCGCCATCGACGCCGCGGTGCCGGACGAAGCCGAGGTGGTCACCGCGTTCAACCCGCCAGGCTTCCGTCCGATCACGCTGTTCGCGGACCTGATGGTGACCGAGCCGACCGAGAGGGTCGAAGCCGCCCATGCCGCTGTCGGTCCCGACACGGTTGCGAAGATCCTCTTTACCTCCGGCTCCACCGGCCAGCCCAAGGGTGTGATCAACACGCACCGGATGCTCGCGTCGAACCAGGCGCAAGTGCGCGCCGGTATGCCGTTCATCCGCGACGAGCCGCCGGTGATTGTCGACTGGCTGCCGTGGAACCATACCTTCGGCAGCAACCACAACTTCAATATGATTCTCGACAACGGCGGTTCGCTCTACATCGACGAGGGAAAGCCACTGCCGGGCGCGATTGCGGCCACCGCGCGCAACCTGAAAGAGATCGCGCCGACGATCTATTTCAACGTGCCGAAGGGTTTTGAGGCGCTGCTGCCCTATCTGCGCGAGGACGAGGCGCTGCGGAAGAACTTCTTCTCGCGGCTGAAGGTGATGTTCTACGCGGGCGCGGGCTTGCAGCAATACGTCTGGGACGAGTTGCAGCAGATGAGCGTCGCGACCACCGGCGAGCGCATCATCTTCCTCTCCAGCATCGGCTCGACCGAGACCGCGCCGATGGCGCTCTCCTGCAATTGGGATTTCGAGCGGCCGGGCAACATTGGATTGCCAGCGCCAGGTGTCGAGCTGAAGCTTGTCCCGAACGAAGGCAAGCTCGAAGCGCGATTGAAGGGGCCGAACATCACGCCGGGTTACTGGCGGCGACCCGATCTCACCGCGGATGCGTTCGACGATCAGGGCTTCTACAAGATCGGCGACGCGCTGAAATTCGTCGACACCAACGATCCCGGCAAAGGATTGCTGTTCGACGGGCGGCTCGCGGAGGACTTCAAGCTCGTGAGCGGCACCTGGGTCAGCGCCGGCGCGCTGCGCGCGCAGTTCGTCGATCATTGCGCGCCGCTCGTTCGCGATGCGGTGATCGCGGGCGCCGACCGCGATGACATTGCCGTGCTGGTGTTCCCGGACATCGCGGCCTGCGGCAAGTTTGCAGGCCTGCCGGCGGATGCAAAGCCCGCGGATATGCTCAATGACACGAAAGTGCGCGCCGAATTTCAGCGCCGGCTGAACGCGCTTGCGAAGCAGAGCCCCGGCAGCTCCACGCGCATCTGCCGCATCATCCTGATGGACGAACCGCCGTCGCTCGATGCGGGTGAGGCGACCGATAAGGGCTCGATCAACCAGCGCGCGGTGCTGGGCCGCAGAGCGGCGCTCGTTGAAGAACTCTACGCGAAGCCGTTTTCGGCGCGCGTCATCGCAATCGAGGGAAAAGGCTGAATGGACCCGAAGGGACACGCCGCCATCGTCACTGGAGCCGCCTCCGGTCTCGGTGCGGAGACCGCCATTGCGCTCGCGAAGGCCGGGGCGAAGGTCGCCTGCCTTGACGTCAACATGGATGGCGCAAGTGCGACCGCGAACAAGATCGGCGGCATCGCGATCCAATGCGACGTGACGAGCGCTGACGGTGCGGGCGCGGCACTGAAGCAGGCGAGCGCGAAGCACGGCCCGGCACGCATTCTCGTCAATTGCGCCGGCATCGGGCCTGCAAAGCGCATCGTCGGCAAGGAAGGGCCGCAACCCCTCTCCGACTTCGAACGCGTGATCTCGATCAACCTGGTCGGCACCTTCAACATGATGCGGCTGGTCGCCGCCGAGGCACAGAACCTCGAACCGCTCGCGGACGGCGAGCGCGGCGTCATCGTCTCGACCGCTTCGGTCGCCGCTTATGAAGGCCAGATCGGCCAGGCGGCCTATTCGGCCTCCAAGGGCGGCGTCGCCGCACTCACGATTCCCGCAGCGCGAGAATTGTCGCAGTTCGGCATCCGCGTGATGGCCATTGCGCCTGGCATCTTCGGCACGCCAATGCTGAAGGCACTGCCGCAGGCGGCGCAGGACTCGCTCGGCGCATCGGTGCCATTCCCCAAGCGATTGGGCGAGCCGCGCGAATATGCCGACCTCGTGCTATTCATCGTGCGGAGCAACTATCTCAACGGCGAGGTGATCCGCCTCGACGGTGCGCTGAGGATGGCGCCGCGCTAACGGGGGACCGATTTGCTGACCTACAGAAGAGAAACCCGCATCGAGTGGGGCGATTGCGATCCGGCGGGCATCGTGTTCTTTCCGCGCTATTTCGCGATGTTCGATAGCTGCACCACCGCCCTGTTCTCCAAGGCGCTGGGCATGAGCAAGTATCAGTTCACGCGGCACTACAAGTTCGAAGGCTATCCGATGGTCGATACCCGGGCCCGCTTTCTGAAGCCGACCAAGTTCGGCGACGACGTCGTCGTCGAGACCAAGATTACCGAATTCCGCCGCTCCAGCTTCGACGTGCAGCACCGCATCACGCTGAACGGCGAATTGTGCGTGGAGTGCTTCGACACCCGCGTGTGGGCGAAGCGCGACCCAGCAAATCCGGAGAAAATCAAGTCCGAGCCGGTGCCCCAAGAGGTCATCGACAAATTCAACGGCGCATAAAGGCGATATGGCCGAACTGAAACCCGTCACCGTCATCACGGGCGCCTCCGCCGGCATCGGCGCGGCGCTGGCGGAGGTGTTCGCCGAACGGGGCCACGAGATCGTGCTGATCGCACGGCGTGCGCCGCAACTGAAGGCGCTGGCGGACCGCATCGCGGAGACCGGCAAGCCGCGCCCGCATGTGCTGGTGGTCGATCTGGCGCGGCCCGACGCTACCGTGCGGATCGCCGACGAGTTGCGGCAGGAAGGGCTCGAGCCCGAATACATGGTCAACAACGCAGGCTATGGCCTGCTCGGCCCCGCGGCAAAGCTCGACCGCGCCGAGCAACTTGCGATGATCGATCTCAACATGAAAACGACGACGGACCTGTCGCTGCGTTTCATGGACAGCCTGACACGGCGGAAGGGCGGCATCCTCAACGTCGCGTCGGTCGCCGCTTTCTTTCCCGGCCCCGGCATGGCCGTCTATCATGCCACCAAAGCTTACGTGCTGTCGTTCAGCGAAGCACTACACCACGAGATGAAAGGCCAGGTTCGCGTTACCGTGCTGTGCCCAGGCCCGGTCGAAACCGAGTTCATGGCACGCGCGGGTGTGCCAAAAGGTTATTTCCCGAAGATGCTCTCGCGCTCGGCCGAACGCGTCGCGAACGAGGGCTACGAAGGCCTGATGAATGGCAAGCGCGTCGTGGTGCCGGGCTCCGACAACAAGGTGCTCACCTTCCTGCCGCGCCTTCTGCCGCGGGCATGGGTGCTGGCGCTCACCAAAGGCGGAAAGACTTAAGCGCGCGGCTCGGTATACGTCGCATCCGCCGAGAACGCGGACAGCAATTCGAACCCGCGCTTGGCCCAATCCTCGACTGCGACGGGCCCCGCCACCAGCATGCAGTAGTCGTAGGGCGCGCGCATGTCGTTCGCCATTATGAACTGATAGTGCATGCGGAACAGGTTCCAGCGCAGCTTCTTGTAGAACTCCGCGGCGAGCATATCGCGGAAGCGCACCTTCCAGACAAATGGGTTGCGGCGCTTCGCGCCAACATCAATCCCGATGCCGCCCACAGGATCGAAATTCCAGAAATTCAACGCGTCCTTGCGCGCCTGCGCGTCGATCCAGAGGATCGACGGCTCGATTGCAACGCGCTCGATCGCTTTATGAACGCGCCACGCCTGAAAATGCAGGCCGACACCCGGCATCAGCGAACCCGGCGTCAGCAGCACGACACGCGGGCCGCGCTTTCCGAGATCGGGATCGAGCTCCAGCGCACGCGCCACCACAGCGGGCGCGATGACGCCGCCGCCGGAATGGCCGACGACCAGAAGCTCGTCGCTGTCGTTCGCCTTCGCTGCTTCGACGAGATGCTTCGCGCCAGCCTCAACCGGACGGTCGAAACACGATGGATTGCCGCGCGCGTATTCAAGGAGATAAGGCCAGTGGCTGTTGATCTGTACCACTTGCAGATGCTCGGCGATGGGCCGCAGCGCGTAGAAGAAACAGCCAAAGCCTGCGGCGATACCGAGCGCGACGCCCAGAAGATACGGTGCGCCAGCCCACACCGCGCCATGCGCGACGAGCCAGCCCGCGATCACCGACAGCGCGATCCAGAGCAGCAGCAAGCCCTGGAAATAGACGAGCGCGAAGCCGTACTGCCACGATGCGCGGAACACCTTGAACAGCGTTCCGGTGACGAGATAGTCGAGTATCCAACCGATTGCGCGCGGCACCTGCCGCCACAGCGGCTCCGCCATGTTGGAGCGGATGAACTGCTCTTGCCGGAGAAAATCGTAGCGCGCCGTCACCTGCCAGTTCGGACCGGCGGCTTCGATGTCCCAATGGGCGAAGTCTTCGGAATCGATGACGAGATCGCCGATCGTCGCCTTCAGCGGCCAGATTTTCAGAAAGCGCCGCCACGAGCGCGAGAACAGGTTGTGATACCCCTCCGCGCCCTGCGGGTCGTAGCCTTCGACATAAATGACGCGCCGCCGCCGGATCAAAACGTCCCCACCACAAGTCTCATCACGTCAGCAATAACGACAGCATCAATGTGAGTCGAGGCGCGCCTGTGAGCGGAGCTTGTGGCGCTGCACCTTGCCCGTCGCAGTGCGCGGTAGGTCCGCAACCACTTCGAAGCGGCGTGGCCGCTTGTAGTTCGGCAGCGTCTCCGCAAGGCGCTCGCGCGCGGCCATGATCGCGGCATCCTTGTTGGTGCCGGGCGCCGCCACGATGAAGAGCACGATCTCGGCCAGCCCGATCTGGTTCTCGCCCAACACCGCCGCAGTCTCGACGATCCCCGGAATGCCCGCGAGCTTGTCCTCGATCTCCGCAGGCGAGACCCAAAGGCCCGACACGCGCAGGATATCGCCGGTGCGGCCGCGATGATGATAGAAGCCGTCGGCGTCGCGCAGATATTCGTCGCCGGTCGCGAACCAGCCGTCCCCTTTGAAGCGTTCCTCGGGCCGCTCCGGCGGCGCGTTGAGGTCGCCACCGGCGGAACGATAGCCCTTGAAGAGCGACGACATCCGCACTTCGAGACGGCCGGACTTGTCGGCTTCGGTGATGATGGTGCCTTCATCATCGACGATGCGAAGCTCGACGCTCGGAGATGCAATGCCCGACGAGCCGGGACGCTGCGTTGTGGGCGTATTGCCGATGATCATGTAGACGCATTCGCTTGCGCCGAGACCGTCCAGGATCGGATGGCCGCTGGCGGCCTCCCAGCCCTTCCAGATCTGCGGCGGCATGCGCTCGCCTGCCGAAACGTACCAGCGCAGCGCGCGGAATGGCGCGGTCTCGGGCAGCTTCGCGTCGAGCAGGCGGTGATAAACGGCAGGCACGCTGAGCAGCACCGTCGGCTTGAAGCGCTCGACGGTCGCCGCCACGCTCTCCGTCGTCGCCCAGCGCTCCAGCAGGATGTTGCCTGCACCCATGCGGAGCGCCGCGAACATATTTCCGATGGCATAAGCGAAGTGGAAGCGCGAGGTCGCGAACAGGCGGTCGTTCTTTGTGCAGGTCAGATCCTGCTCGTAATAGTCCGCAGAGATGCCTACTTGGGCATGACGATGCTCGACCGCCTTCGGAACGCCGGTCGTTCCAGAGGTCATAACCCAGAAGGCGGGATCGTCCGGCTGGCGTGCGACGGGCTTCAGCGCGCCGGCAGGCTTCGCTTTCCACTCCGCAAGCTCGCGGTCGCGATACAGCAGCTTGGTTTCGGGGGACGCCGCAGCGATCCCGCCGCTCGCAAGTTCGGCGAACTCGCGATCGACAGCGATCACGGCAGGATGCACCACCGCGAGAATGTGTTTCAACTCCTCCGGCGTGGCGCGGCTCGACATCGCGACCGCAATCGCACCCATCGCCATCGCGGCCTGATGCAATGCGACGATATCCGGCGTGTCGAGCATCAGCATGCCGACGCGGTCTCCGGGCTTGACGCCGGAGGCGCGTAGACCCTCTGCGAACTGCGCAACGCGTGCCACCAGTGCGCCGTAGCTCAGCGACTCCTCGGCGCACAACAACGCGGGATGCTCAGGCCCCGCGACCTTGAGTCCATTCAGCAGACAATATTCAACGGCATTCATTGAGGCGGTCGCCGGCTGTTACGAGGCAGCGACGGCTTCGATGATCTCGACCGCCGGATGCGCGGTCGGCAGCACGCGGGCGAGCTTGAAGCCCGCCTTCGCGAACAGCGCCCGATATTCTTCCTCGGTGCGCTCGCGGCCGCCGGTCAGCAGCATGACATGCACGTCGAGCCAGCGGCCCGGAGCCGGCGTGTCGTCGGTCGGCACCGTCTTTTCGAGAACGAGAACGCGCGAGTCCGGCTTCATGTTCTTGCGGACGTTTTGCAGCATCTTCAGGCAATCGTCGTCGTCATAGTCGTGCAGCAAATGGCGGAAGAGATACGCGTCTGCCCCCTCCGGCACCGGCGTGGTGAACACGTCACCGGCAACGAAGGTTACGCCCGGTAGCGGGCCGCCCGCGCCGCGCTTCGCGGCCTCGATGCCCTCTTCCAGATCGAACAGTGTGCCATGCACCGTCGGATGCGCCGCAAGAATTGCGGAGAGCAGCATGCCGTGGCCGCCACCGACATCGACGATACGCTTGAACTGCGAGAAGTCGTAGGCAGCAACGATCGCCGGTGTCTCCGGCGAATGCACCTCGACCATCATGCGCTGGAAGCGCGCCCCCTCTTTCGGGTTCGCGTGCAGCCAGGGGAACAACTGCTCGCCCTTCAGCGCCTCGAAGGCGATGCCGCCCTTCAATGCACCATCGAGCTTGCCCCAGATCTCGCCGCTGTATTCGGTGAGTAATTCGGCGGACGTCTTCATCGAATTCGGCGCATTCGTCGTCAGCATCCGACCGAGCGGGGTGAGCGCGAACTTGCCGCCTGCACCCCCGGTCACGACACCTACGGTCGAGAGCGCACGAAGAAGACGATAGACACGATCGACGTTGAGCCCCCGCGGCGCCGCGATCGACGTCGCGTCGTCGGCGCCCTGCTCCATCGCGTCGGCCAAACCCATGCGCGCGAACGAGCCAATGGCCTGCGTCACCCATAGGCTCGACAGGAGCTGCATCATTTTCTTGTGCAGCGCGCCCGGATCCGCGGAGGATTTGGGTGGCTTGACGCTCTCGACTTTCACATCCCCTCCGAGGCAGACACGCAAAAACAATTAAGGCGCGCGCGGTTCGGGCAAGCGCGCAAGCCTTAGACCAGTTCATCGGTCGAATCCAGTGTCGCGATTCGGACGTTCGCTTGAACTCTCAGCCTGTTCCGAAGCGAACGTCCGAATCAAAGCGACACTGGCAACACCATGATTCTAGTGTCCCTTTGAACCCGAAGTTCGCAAAAGCGCTCGCGGCACGTTCGTGCGAACTTCGGGTTCGGGACACTAGGACGATTTTTCCCGAAAATTGACCAGCCGGTTTCCTTTACAACCGCCCGGTTCTGAGGCTGAATTCACGTAAGTCCGCGAAAATGCGGACACAAAAAGCACCCTTCAAAAGTCTTAGGGTTCAGGGGAGGAATTCATGTCGTCGCAGAGGACGGAATCCGTCTGCGCGAGACTTGCTGTGTCGGCGGCAGGGCTCGCGTTTTTGCTGGCCGCAGCGCCATCGGCCGTCGCGCAGGACAAAACCATCGAACTCAAGCTCGCGCACTGGGTGCCGGCGTCGCATCCGCTGCACAAGGGCTTCGAGGAGTGGGGCAAATCGGTCGAAGCCGCCTCCGGCGGAACGATCAAGTACAAGATTTATCCGGCTGAGCAACTCGGCAAGGCGTTCGATCACTACGACATGGCGCGCGACGGCATCGCCGACATGACGTACATCAATCCGGGCTATCAGCCGGGCCGCTTCCCGATCATCGGCGCCGGCGAATTGCCGTTCCTGATGGCGAACGCCAAGGGCGGATCGTCGGCGCTCGATGCCTGGTATCGCAAATACGCCGAGCGCGAGATGAAGGACGTGAAGTTCTGTCTCGCGTTCGTGCACGATCCCGGCTCGTTCCACTCCAAGACCAAGAAGATCGTCGTGCCTGCCGATCTCAAAGGCATGAAGATCCGCCCCGCGCACGCGACGATGGCGACCTGGATGACACAGCTCGGCGCGACCAACGTGCAGGCCGCGGCTCCCCAGGTGCGTGACGTTCTCGACAAAGGCGTCGCCGACGCAGTGACGTTCCCATGGGGTTCGGTCGTGCTGTTCGGCGTCGACAAGGTCACCAAGTATCACATGGAGGCGCCGCTCTACGTCACCACGTTCGCCTACACGATGAACAAAGACCGCTACAATTCGATGTCGGCGGCGCAGAAGAAGGTGATCGACGCCCACTGCAACACCGAATGGGCCGGCAAGATCGGCGGGCCATGGGCCGACTTCGAGCATGACGGCATCGCCAAGATCAAAGCCGAGCCGGGCCAGGATGTTTACACGATCACGGCCGAGCAACTCGGCGAATGGCGCAAGGCGGCCGAACCGCTGCATAAATCCTGGGCCGACAACGTCAAGAAGGCGGGCGGCAATCCCGACGTCATCATGAAAGAGCTGCAGGACAGCCTGAAGCAATACAGCGCCTCCTACTGAGGCGAAAGAATCGCGCGCTGTCGATCAGCACACCAGCGGCGGCATCTGCCGCCGCTCCGGAGGGGACGTGACCGAGCATCCGCCCAATCCAGACATCGCGGCTTCTGACGCCGCGGGAGGCACGCGCTCCCGCGGCTTCATGAACCGTTTCATCGATACGATCGAGTGGATCGCCGCCGTGTTCGTCGGCATCGTCGCAGCCGACATCTTCCTCCTCGTCGTGCTGCGCTATTTCTTCAACTATCAGATACCCGACAGCTACGACTTCGGCCGGCTTCTGCTCGGCATCCTGATCTTCTGGGGAATCGCCGCGACATCGTTCCGCGGCACGCACATCACCGTCGATCTCGTTTACGCCAACGTCGGTCCGCGCGCACAACGCATCATCGATGTGTTCGCGACGCTGGTGCTGCTGTTCGTGGTCACGTTCCAGACCTACACGCTGTTCGACAAGGTGGTGGCGACCGCCAACGACAACGTCCTCACCTACGACCTACGGCTGCCGACCTGGCCGTTCTTCCTGGTGGCGTGGCTCGGCGACGTCTCCGCGGTGCTGCTGATCGCCGTGCGCACCTATCGGCTGATCTTCGAGCCGGAAGCCGTGGGCGGCGCCTACCAAATCAAGCCGGTGGAATGATGGACGCCTCCACCGTCGCCGTCCTCGGCTTCATCACGCTGTTCACCCTGATGCTGCTTCGCGTGCCGGTCGGCATGGCGATGGGTCTCGTCGGCGTCTCGGGCTTCGCCTACCTCGTCGGTAGCGGCCCGGCGTTCAAGATCGTCGGCCATACCTCGATGCGGACGGTGACCGACTACACGTTCGGCGTCATTCCGATGTTCCTGCTGATGGGCGCGTTCGTCACCAACTCCGGCATGAGCCAGGAGCTGTTCCGCGCCGCCAACGCCTTTCTCGGCCATCGCAAGGGCGGGCTCGGCATCGCGACAATCGCGGCGTGCGGCGGCTTCGCCGCGATCTCCGGCTCTTCGGTCGCGACCGCAGCGACTTTCTCGACCGTCGCCTATCCGGAGATGCGCCGCTACGGCTATCCGCAGTCCTTCGCGACCGGCGTCGTCGCCGCGGGCGGCACGCTCGGCGCAATGCTGCCGCCATCCACCGTGCTTGCGGTCTACGGCATCATCACCGAGCAGGACATCGGCAAGCTGTTCATCGCCGGCGTCCTGCCGGGAATTCTGGCCGCTTCGATGTACATGATGACCGTAACCATCATCGGCATCGCCCGGCCGGGATTTCTGCCGTCCGCGCCACGCAAGTCCTGGGCCGAACGCTGGGCCGCGCTACGCGACGTCTGGGCCACGCTGCTGCTGTTCATCTTCGTGATCGGCGGCATGTACGGCGGGCTGTTCACGCCGACCGAGGCCGGCGGCATGGGCGCGGGCGGCGCGTTCCTGATCGGTGTGCTGCGCGGACGCCTCAAGGGCGAAGACATCCGCCGCTCGCTGTTGCAGGCGACACGCACCGCCGCCGCCGTGTTCACCGTGCTGATCGGCGCGCTGCTGTTCGGCTATTTCCTCACGGTGACGCAGACGCCGCAGCACGTAACCGAGTTCCTCACCGGGCTGGGCATCGGCAAATACGGCGTGCTGGCGCTGATCATGCTGATGTATCTCGTCCTCGGATGCCTCATGGACTCGCTCGCCATGATCATTCTGACGGTGCCGATTATCTTCCCGGTCATCAAGGAACTGGGGTTCGATCCGATCTGGTTCGGCATCATCATCGTCATGACGGTCGAGCTGGGCCTGATCCACCCACCGGTCGGCATGATCGTGTTCGTGATCAAAAGCGTGGTTCAGGACGTCGACTTCTCGACGATCTTCCGCGGCGTCATCCCGTTCATCATCACGGACCTGATCCGCCTCGTCATCCTGATCGCCTTCCCCATTATCGCGCTCTGGTTGCCCTCCCACATGTGACCGCGCGCCGCGCTGCATCGTCGCCCTCCTGCATGTGCTATATGCAGCCACGCCGTAGCGGCGGCCCACCCCGCCGCTATGATCGGGCAAAACCTTGATCAACTTGGGTCCAGCGTCACGAGGGGAATGGAACGTCATGTCAGCACAATCGACCGCGCCGCGCGCCGACGCCAAGGAAAGCACGCCGATCGCAGGCGAAGCGTTCCTGCGGGCGCTTTCGGATCACGGCGTCGACTACCTGCTCGCCAATCCCGGCACCGACTTTCCCCCGATCGTTGAAGCTTACAGCCGCTCGAAGGCGTCCAATCACAAGGTTCCGACGCCGCTCGTCATCCCGCACGAGAACCTCGCGATCGCGATGGCCCACGGCACCTACGCGATGACGGGACGCCCAGCCGCCGTGATGCTGCACGTCAACGTCGGCACCGCGAACGCGATCAGCAACCTCATCAACATGAGCCGCGACTACGTTCCGGTCATCCTTGCCGCAGGCCGCACGCCGATCACCGAGAAGGGCAAGTTCGGCGGCCGCAACCGCTACATCCACTGGGGCCAGGAGATGTTCGACCAGGCCGGGATGCTGCGCGAGATCGTGAAGTGGGATTATGAGTTGCGCCTGCCCGAGCAGGCCGCCGATGTGGTGTCGCGCGCCTGCGAGATCACCATGACGAGCCCGAAAGGGCCCGTCTATCTCTCGCTGCCACGCGAGCCGCTGTCCGCGCCGCTGCCCGAGCCCATCGGCCCGGTGAAGCCGCGCGCGGTGCCGGCGGTGCCGCATCCCGATCCGGCGCAGATCGCGGCGCTGGCCGAATGGATCGCCGCCTCCGAGAAGCCGCTCATCATCACCTCCGCGAGCGGCGCGGAGGCGGTGGCCCCGCTCGGCCGTCTCGCGGAGAAATACGCGCTGCCGGTCGTGACGCAGCGCCAGCGCGTCGTGTGCCTGCAGTCGAACCATCCGATGCACATGGGCTACGACTCGCATCCGCTGATCGGGGACGCCGACCTCATCATCGTGCTCGATGCCGACGTGCCGTGGGTTCCGAACGAGCAGCAGCCGTCGGCCAATTGCCGCTTCGCCTCGATGGGCGAGGACCCGAACTTCCGCCGTTATCCGATGCGGAGCTTCCCGAGCGACCTCTCCATCATGTCGAACACCGCTGCGGGGCTCACGGCGCTGGAACAGGCGCTGGCCAAGCTCTCGATCCCCGAAGCGCGGATCACCGCGCGCCGCACCCGCGCCGCCGAATTCAATAAGAAACGCAAGGAGGCGCTCGCCAAGGCGTCCGCCACGCCTGCGGGCGAGAAGATCAACTTCGCCTATCTCTCGCGTCTCGTCGGCGAGTGCGTGGGCGAAGACGCCGTGATCTTCAACGAATATTCGCTGATCCAGGAGCAGATCGAGCGCACCAAGCCGAACACGTTCTACGGCAACTCGGCGGCGGCCGGCCTCGGCTGGGGCTTCGGCGCGGCGCTGGGCGCCAAGCTCGCCGCCCCGGAGAAGTTCATCGTCGCGACGCTGGGCGACGGCGCCCACATGTTCTCCAATCCGATGGTCGGCCACTGGGTGTCGGACGTGCACAAGCTGCCGATCTTGACCATCATCTTCAACAACAGCCTCTATGCCGCGGTGCGCGGCGCGACCATGTCGATGTTCAAGGACGGCGCCGCCGGCAAGGACAACGGCATGTTCATGGCCGACCTCTCGCCGAGCCCGGCCTATGAGGCCGCGGTGATCGCCCAGGGTGGGCACGGCGAGCGGGTCGAGAAGGCGTCGGAACTGCCTGCGGCGCTGGCCCGCGCCCGCGACGTCGTGGTTAAGGAAAAGCGGCAGGCTCTGCTCAACGTGATCTGTCCGCCATAGCGGAACAGCAGGTCGCCGCTGTCATGCTTTTTCCGCGATGGCCGGGAGCCAACCTCCCGGCCATTTTGCATGGATGGGCGCCCTCATCGCTCCGCCCCTCTCGACAAATCAGCCCGCCCCTATAAAGAAACGCGAGCATTCTGGGAGGAACACCACGATGATGCGAGTTGACGCCTACACCCACTTCATTCCGACGCGCTTCTACAAAGAGGTGATGTCGGAGGGCGGCCACAAGGATATCGGCAAGCGCATGATGGGCGTGCCGTCGATCTACGACGTGAAGGCCCGCCTGAAGGTGGTCGACAAGTTCAAGGACTACTCGCAGATCCTGTCCTACCCGATGCCGCCCTTCGAGATGATGACGAAGAGCGGCAAGCAGGCCGAGGAATACGCCAAGATCGTCAACGACGGCTTCGCGGAACTCTGCGCGCAGCATCCCGACCACTTCCCGGGCTGGGTCGCGCAGTGCCCGATGACCGCGCCGGACGTCGGCGTGCGTGAGGCCGCCCGCGCCATGAAGATGGGCGCGCTCGGCGTGCAGATTTATACCAACGTCGCCGGCAAGCCGCTCGACAGCAAGGAATTCGAGCCGTTCTGGAAGGCGATGAACAAGACCAAGACGCCGATCTGGCTGCATCCGTCGCGCGGCGCGGCGATGGCCGACTATCCGACCGAGTCGAAGTCGAAGTACGAGATCTGGTGGACGTTCGGCTGGTCCTACGAGACCGGCGCCGCGATGGCGCGCCTCGTGTTCTCGCGCATCATGGACAAGTATCCGAACCTGAAGATCATCACCCACCACTTCGGCGGCATCGTTCCGATGCTCGAAGGCCGCATCGGTCCAGGCTGGGACCAGATCGGCGCGCGCACCTCGGACGAGGATCTGCAGAAGGTGAAGAAGTCGCTGAAGAAGCGGCCGCTCAACTACTTCAAGGAAAACTTCTACGCCGACACCGCCGCGTTCGGCGGCAAGCCGGCGACGCTCTGCGGCCTCGACTTCTATCAGAAGGACAAGATCGTGTTCGCCTCGGACTGCCCGTTCGATCCGGAGAAGGGCACGTACTACATCCGCGAGACGCTGAAGATCCTCGACAGCATCGATATGTCGAAGGCGCAGCGCAAGGCGATCATGCACGGCAACCTGGAGAAGCTGACGGGCCGCAAGCTCACCTGATCGGCTTTGTTATCGCTTGAGTAAGGAACGCCCGGCTGAAAGGCCGGGCGTTTTGCGTTCCTACTCAACGACGCAAAAAATTTCATTTCTCCCCGGTGTGACCGGGGAGCGTTGGCAGCGCAGTGAGCTTGCGCAGG
>BFBZ01001086.1_pt1 | contig 19608 bp, 17 predicted proteins | sample 1888401 | NCBI WGS metagenome assembly BFBZ01 (sample SAMD00112614, study PRJDB3348) | symbiont metagenome | host: Chara braunii | reverse complement strand
CGCGGTGAAACTGACCACCGAGACGTACTGGCGGCCGAACGGGGAGAACATGGACAAGCGGCTCGCCCCGAAGGACAAGCCGGACGAGTGGGGGGTGAAGCCCAACATCGTGGTTCCGATGACGTATGAGGAGCGGGAACGCGCGGCGTGGGACTACTACCGTTCGACGTGGGTCGCGGGCAAGCCGTCGGCGGTCGGCCCCAACCCGCCGTCCGCTCCGGTACCGCCCGCCCCGGGCTCGCTGGCCCTCGCCCTCCGCTCGCAGATTTCCCCCTCGGCGCCCCCGATGCCCGACGCCAAGGTCATTGAGGACAAGCAACTGAAGGCGGCCGTCGAAGAGCTGAAAAAGAAGCTCAGCGGGGTCGGCGCGGCGCCGCGCCCGCCGGCGGGACGTGTTCCCGAGTTGATCGCCGGCTGACGGAGACCGTAAGCAGTGGGCAAAAAGTGGGCAGTGGGCAGAATAGAGACACCGTGAACACACCAGACGCGCGACCGACCCCGGCCGATGAGACACCGGCTGACGGTGCGGGTGAGGGCTCAGTTCCTCACCACCCACTGTCCACTGCTCGCGTTCTCTACGAAGACCATCACCTCCTGATCGTGAACAAGTCCGCGCCGCTCCTCACGCAGGCGCCGCCGGGGGTTCCGAGCCTGGAAGCGCAGGTCAAGGCGTACATCAAAGCGAAGTACGCGAAGTCGGCGGGCGTGTACCTCGGGGTGCCGCACCGGCTCGACCGGCCCGTGAGCGGCGCCATCTGTTTCGCCCGCAACACCAAGGCCGCGCAGCGCGTTCACGCACAGTTCGCCGAACACAAGGTGCGCAAGGTGTATTGGGCGCTCGTCGAAGGAACCGCGACCCCCGACACTGGTACCTGGGACGACTGGATTCGCAAGGTGGAAGAAGAAGCCCGCGTCGAGCGGGCACAGGAGGGCGAGCCCGGCGCGAAGCTCGGACTACTCGAGTACCGCGTTCTACGAACGGACGCCACCACATCGCTCGTGGAACTGACCCCGCTCACCGGACGGATGCACCAGCTCCGCGTACAGTCCGCGTGGCGCGGACACCCCGTACTGGGTGACTTGCAGTACGGAAGTACGCACTCATTCGGGCCGGCCGCCGAACTGCCGCGTGACCGCGTGATTGCCCTTCACGCCCGGCGCCTCACGCTCACACACCCCTTCACCAAGCAGGAATTGACCGTCGAGGCTCCGGTGCCCGAATACTGGCCCGTGCTCGATGAAATGGCTCCGGTATCGGGGTGATCGATTGCATTTACACTACTTCTTCCGGCTCGCGAAGAACTCAGCGATGAGACGCTTCGACTCGTCGGACCCGGCCAGCCGCATGAACGCCTCGGTTTCGAGCTTGATCGCGTCGGCGAGTGGGAGGGCCGCGCCTTCGACCATCACGCGAACGGCTTCGGCCGCGGCACCGGTGACCGCCTGGAGCGGCTGAAACCGCTCCCATTCTCCTTTCGGAATGGGGCTCCGTTTTTGTTCGCGACGCTCTTTCCGGTCAACGCGAAGAACGTAGTAGACGGCTTGCTCGACAAGAGCGGCTGAGTCAACTGCCACATCGACCAACTCGCGTGCCAGCGCCTCCTGGTGGTTCACCATCTGCGCGGTCGTCAGCAGGTCGCTCGCGACGTGCATACGATTCATGTCCAGAATCCGCGGCAGGCGTTGCGTTCCGCCCCAACCGGGGATCAGCCCCAACTTCACTTCCGGCAGTCCGAGTTGCACCTTCGGGTTCGTGCCACAGACGCGGTAGTCGCACGCGAGCGCGACTTCCAGCCCGCCGCCGAGGGCCGCGCCGTCGATCGCCGCGCACGTCGGGAACGAGAGCGCCTCCAGTTGCTCCAGGACGCGCAAGCCCTGCTCGATGAACGCCCGCACTTCGAGATCGTTCGGGCCGGGTGCGTTCGCCAACAGTTTCAGGTCCGCACCGGCGATGAAGATGCCCGGCTTGGCGCTAGCCAGCACGAGCCCCTTCAGATCCGTTTGCGGCGCGAGGTCTGCGAGCACCGCACCGAACTCGGCCCACAGGTCACGGGTTAGCACGTTGGCCTTACTGCCGGGCTGGTCGAACGTGAGAACTGCGACACCGTCGGGGCGCGTGGTGACCGTGATAGCTGACATGGGGCACCCGGGTATGGAGAGTGATGCGGGTATTGTACCGCTTGACGCGAGTACGAAACGACACCGCCCCGCGACTTCGTCGCGGGGCGGTGTCGGCCGATTCGGGTGGGTCGCTGTCTCCGACAGCGACAGCACTGGCACCCATCGCCTCCGCAAGAACTGAATATCGTTACCGGGGGCGACCACCGACTGTCTCCGACAGTCGGCCACCCGACTACTTCGGACCGCCCGGCGGGAGCGGCTTGAGGCGGTTGCCGTCCCGGTCCACCCAGGTGAACGGCTTCACCACGTCCACCGGTTTGGTCGAGATCTTCTCACCGAGAATGTTCTCGAACACGGTGCCGTAAACGCGGTCGATGGGCACCATCGCGTGCGCGGCCAGGATCTGGTGAACGAGGCTCTGGTTGGTGACCACCACGCGCCGCCCCTTGCAGTCGGTGGCGATGCGGTTGCCCGGTGCCCCGCCCGCCGCCTTCTGCATCGCCTCGAACTTGCCGGCGGCAAGTGACACGTCCGGGCCGTCGAGCGGCGGGGGCGGCAGTTTCGGGGCGAGCGGGCGGCCGGTCGGGTCGCGATAGGTGAGCGCGTCGTTCGGGTCCATCGCCTCCGGCGGGTCGTAGGTCACCGCTTCCACCACAACACCGAAGTCCTGGCGCAGCTTTTCGGCGTGGGCCTTGCGGAACTGCTCCTTGAACTTGGCCCCGTCGTTCTTGCTCTCCTTCATGCACGTTTTGGTGGTCTCGACCACCCACTTCGCTTCCCGGAGGAACGTGGGCGCGTCCACCGGTCCGGCGACGCAGTGCAGCACGCGGCCGTCCGGCGCGCAGAAGTACGCCGCGACGTTCCCGCCCTGCTTGGCGCCGTTGACGATCTTGAACGTGGCGACTTTTTGATACGACGAGACGAAGTATTCGTTGCAGAACTTGCCGACTTCCGCGTTGTTCAGGGCGCCCACACGGAGCGCTTCGGCGTTGTTTCAGGTGAGGCCGGGGTCTTCAAAGTGCCCGGACACGTGGAGCACGAGGACGAGTTTCTGCTCCTTCTTCGCAATGGCGGCGGCCTCTTTCGGGCTGTCCACGAAGTCGAGCTTCGTGCCGAACCCACAGGTTTCGGCCGCCCCGAGCGGGGGCGCCAGCAGGCTAACCGCGGCGGCGAAAAGAAGAGGCCGCATGACCTACCTCCAAGGAGGGCACAGGCGAAGGAGTTTCTCGCCTTGATGCTACCGGAAGTAGGACGGGGCCGCCCGCGGAAGGGATTGGACCTGTTACACGAGCGTTACCACCGAAGTCGTCAGCGCTGTGGCCGGCGCGGGCGGTTTCGATTCGCGGCCGTACCGGAACAGCACCGGCATGACGGTCAACATGGTGATGAGCCCGAGCGCGCCGGCGAAAACGACCGCGTGACCGAGCGAGAACCGCAGCACGGGCCAGATCGCCACGAGCCACACCGCCATCAGCATGAAGTTCAGGAACAGGGCCAGCACGACCGTGCCCGTGCTGGGAACGACCAGTGTGCCGATCTGGTGAGCGTCCACGTACCGGCTCCCCTTTTCCTCCTCGAACTTCGAATCCGTCTTGTACGTCTTGGTCTTCGTCCTGGGGTCCTCTTTGAGGGTCACCTTGTACCGCACCGGCTCGGGGTCGTCGGCCGCCTTCACGCGGATCGCGCCGGTCATGTACTGCGTGCCGCTCGAGGTGCTGCCGTTGAGTTTGAACGGCTCGCCGGTCCCCACCTCCACGAACTGGCCCTTATTGCCGACCGCCCGCTTGAACCGGGCGGTCGTCTCGATCGGGTTGCCGCCGGCGTCGAGCTTGAGTTTGTCCCCGGCCCCGGCCCACCGCACGGCCTCGAACTCCTGAAACTCGACCGTCGAACTCGGGGTGAAGTTGAAGAACGTGTCGTAGCGCCCGGGGGCGCGCTGGTCGATCCGCACCCAAAGGGTGATGAACCCGGCGACGAAGATTGCTGCAATCAGCGCCCTGAGCGGCATTCGCTCAGCGGGGTTCTGGTACAGGTACCCCTGGGCCACCAGGCCGCCGCCCAAGAACAGGGCGAAGAGCGCGAGCACCAGCATCAGGAACACGAGGAGCAGAACCACGGCACGGCCTCGGCTGAAATGAGGGAGCGGTCGGGTGTGCGAGCGCGCCTGACCGACGACGAACACGGTATCTGCGCGGGATGCGCCGGGCAAGGGGGTTGGCGTTGCAACGCCCGCGCGGGCCGCTATAGTCCGCCGGTCGATACGGTTCGCCCCTCCACCCCCGAGGCGCCCGTGACCAGCGGTTTCCTCGCACTCGCTCTCCTCGGCCCGGCCGCCCCCACCGAGGGGCTGCAAAAGGGCGACGAGTTGAAGTTCGTCGGAACGGTGGAAGAGGCCGTGGACCGGCCCGGCAACCGGTTCCGCCGGTCCCAGGCGCTCGTCGTCCGCGTGCTCGTGCTGGACCGGACCGACGCGTGGACCGACGCGGCCGTCCTCACGCTCCTCACCCGGACCGACGACGCGGTGACCGGGGCCGTGGCCGCCGTCACCGGCGGCGCGCCCGAGAAGGCGAACCCGCCCGGCGCCCGGCTCGACCTGGTTCGCGTCCACGCCGACGGTACGGCGCACGTACTCCTACCGGCCGGGGCGCCCCTCGCGCTCGACGCCAAAACGCCCGCGCGCCCGCTCCCGGTCCCCCCGCTCGACTCCTTCGCCCCGTTCGAGTTCGGCATGTTCCCGCCCCGGCCGCCGAAGGTCGCTGCGGACAAGCCGTGGGCGGTCGCGTCCGCCGACACGAGCCGGCCGGCCGAAACGTGGCAGGCGCAGGGCACCGATCTCGTGACCGCCGAGCGGTGCGCGCTGCTCGTGATGAACCAGGCCCACGCGAACTGGGCCGCGCCCGTGGGCGGGAAGCTCGCCTGGCACCGCGCCGACGCCGCCTGGGTGGCCCGCGACGGGATCGCGCACAAGGTCCACCGCGTCATCAAACACCGCGACGGACTGGCGCGCGAACTCGCCGCGTGGGTCGAGGTGAAGTACGAGCTGACGAGCCAGACCTGCGTCAACGGGCGCCTGTTCGATCGCTACCGGCGCGACGTGGAGTTCGCGTTCGCGACGGCCGCGGACACGGCCCCGCTCCTCCCGGACGCCCGGCTGCACGCGGCCCGGTTCGAAAAAGAGGTGAAGAAGCTCGACCTCTACCTCGCCGACGCGGACAGTTCCAGCCCGTACCGCGAGGCGGTGCTGGCCGTGCGCCGCCAACTCGACGCCGCCCGACGGGGCGAGGCCGTGTCCCAAGTGGCGCCGGCCGGCTGGCTCGCGTCTACGGCTCTCCCCAAACGCGCAGCGTGGCCGGGACCCGGCAGCCTGGCGCCCGACTTCACGGCCGGCCCGTTCCGACTCGCGGACGCCCGCGGAAAGCCGGTGGTGCTGGTGTTCTTTAAACCCGGCGGCGAGACCACGGACCTCGCGCTCGCCGTCGCCAACGCCCTCCACCAGAAACACGGCGCGCGGTCGGATGTGGTGCCACTGGCGGTCTGGGGCGACGTGACGGCGGGGGKGAAGGACCGGGACCGGCGCAAGCTGACCGTTCCGATTTACGACGGCGCCCAGGCGGAGACGGCGTTCGGTGTGGATTCCGTCCCGCGGTTCGTGGTACTCGACGGCAGCGGCACGGTGCGGTGGACGTTCACCGGAGTCGGCGCCGAAACCGGCCATTCCGCCCGGGAACAACTGGAGCGCCTGCTCCCCGCAGTCGCCCCCGGCGCCCCGGCCGGAACAACCCGCACGCCCGCACCCGGAACCGCACAACCCGCCCCGCGCCCGTGATTGTTCCGGGGACCGCGCGAGCGGTACGATGCATCTGATGGAGTGTGGTCCGCTCGCTCCGCGAGCGGTTGCTCTGCGGTTGTCGAAGCGAGAAAAAAACTCCTGCAGCTTCACCGGCGTGTCGCACCGCTCGCGGAGCGAGCGGACCACACTGCGAGGCGAGGACGCCCGAATGACCGATTACGACATCCAGGGGCCTGCGCGCGTTTGCGCCGTCAGCGGGCGGGAGCTGAAGCCGGGCGATCGGTTCTTCGCGGTCCTGGCGGAAGACGCGGGCCGGATGGTCCGCACCGACTACGCGGCCGACGCCTGGCCCGGTCCGCCGCAAGGGGCCGTTGCGTACTGGGCAGGCAAGGTGCCGGTGGCCGACAACAAACCCCGGAAGCCGGTGGTCAACGACGACCTGCTGCTCGACTGCTTCGACCGGTTGAAGGGCAGTGCCGATCCGGACGGGTGGAACTTCCGGTACGTTGCGGCGCTGCTCCTGATGCGCCGGAAGAGGTTCAAGTTTGAGGACGCGGCCCGCGACGACTCGGGCCGCGATGTCATGATCGTGCGCGACGCGCGCGGCGGCGCGGTCCACCATGTGATCGACCCGCGGCTGACCGACGAACAGATCGCCGCCGTGCAGACCGAAGTGTTCCGCGTGCTGGGCTGGGAGTGAGACGGTTCACCAAATACACGAAGCGCCAAATACCAAACACGCATCCCATGAAGACCTTCGGACTGACCCTCGCCGCCACCGTGCTCCTTCCGCTCGCCGGGTGCAAGTGGCTCGAAGAGCACATGCGAAAAGATACGAACACGGATAAAAACGTCAAAGGGCCGCTCCCGAAGGACGTCCAGCCCGAAAAGTTCGTGTCGTACGTGAACGAGCACGCCGCGCGGCTCCAGTCGATCCCCTTTGCCCAGGCCCGAGTGACGGCCACGGACCGCAGCGGCATACTCCCCCCCCCGCCGATCACCTTGAACGGCGACCTGTTCGCCAGCCAGCCGCGGAACTTCAACCTTTACGCCAGGGGCGGCCTCATCGACGCCAAGGTCAATCTGGGGTCCAACGACCAGGAATTCTGGGCGTACATGAAGGTGCCGACGATCGATCCGATGTACTACTTCGCATCGCACACCGATTTCGCAGAAGGCCGGGCGCGGATGCCCGGTGGCATCCCGTTCGAACCGGACTGGGTCATGCAGGCACTCGGCATGATCACGCTCCCCCTATCGGGCACCCCTGCCGGTCCACCGTCGGTCACGCCGGCAAACCATTACAGTCTCAACCTGAACGATGCGCAGCGCACTTACACGCTCAGTTGGCCCGCGGTTATGCCCAGCGGCGCGTCCGTTATCAAAGAGATCGTGTTCGACGGCAACCCGGCTACCGGCAACAAACCGCAGGTGAAGAAACACGTCGTCCGCGACGCGAAGACCAACAAGGTCATCTGTTACGCCGAAATAAAAGCCGCGAAATCCGTGGCGAGTAGCCTCGACCCACGATCGAGTGAGCAGTTCACGGTTCAGTACCCGACGAGGGTGATCCTGCGGTGGGAGGAGCAGAAATTCGAGATGGATCTGGAAATCTTGAACGCGAAGATCAATCAGCCGATGACGCCGGAAGAAACTCGACGGAACTACAAGCGCCCGAACATCCCCGATGTAAAGCAAATCAACCTGGCCGGGGGCGAGTTGCCCTTTAAGTGATCGAGCCGCCGACAGGCACAGTCTCAGACGGGGAATCGCTATCAGTAGCCGGCCGCTGCGAGGCCGGCTACTGAAGAGTCGTCAGCTCCGATCCACCCGGTTGCGAATCCCCCGATCGTCTCGCCGGCCGTTCACCAAAGGTCAGCCGCCGAGCATTCCCACCTTTTTCGCATACGAGAACAGCCCGCCGGCCTCGATGATCGGAGCCACCTCGCCCAACGGCAGCAGCGAGAAGGACTCGCCGCTCGTCGTATTGGTGAGCGTCCCGGCGACGATATCGATGACAAGTTTGTCCCCCGTGCAGACGCGGTCGATCAACCGCTCCTTGCTCTCCAGCGGAACCAGGTAGCCCCCGTTTACGCTGTTCCGGTAGAAAATGCGGGCGTAGAATTCGGCGACCACCGCCACCACGCCGGCCGCGGCCAGCGCGATCGGGGCGTGTTCGCGGCTGGAGCCGCAGCCGAAGTTCTTTCCGCCGATCACGATCGTGTACGGCGAAACGAACTCGTCCCCGCCGGGCGCGTGGAACGGTACGTGCCCCTTGGGGAGCCCCGCCGCGTCGTCGGGGACGCCGGACAGGGCGTACTTGCCGAACATCTTGTATTCGGCCGGAATCGACGGGTTGAACGTCAGGTATTGGGCCGGGATGATCTGGTCGGTGTCGATATTGTCGCCCAGAACGTAAGCGACGCCTTCGATGCGAGTTTGCATGTCGAATCTCTTTCGGCGCGCCCGGAGCGCAAGCCCCGGTACACGCCTTCMCCTTACGCCAACCGCCGACCGGCGGGAACCCCGCACCGAGGTGAACGTCACGTGAATTCGCACCGCGCCCGGGGCCGTGCCCTGACAGCGTGCAACGGCCAACTCCCGACTGGCGCTTCGCTTGCGCCGGTCCGCTGTGTATACTGTGCTGGGCTTCGGCCCACTCGCGCTCGTCCGCCGAAGAATCCGGAACCCCGCTCCGGGGCTACCGGAATACGAATTGCGTGCTAAAGTTTTCCGTAGCGAACGGTTAATCCGGGGCCGCCACGAGCCGTACTTCGTCCAATCGCAAAGTCGCCCGGCGGCCCGGGTGGAGAGCCTCTACCGATGCGCGCGCGACTCACCCTCGAAGGCGGCGACTGCGCCCCGTCGTCACTCGACCTGTCCCCCACCGGGCAGCCGGTCACCCTCGGCCGCAGCCGCGACAACACCATTGTGTTGCGCGACGAACTCGCCAGCCGCTTGCACGCCAAAATCTACTTCGAGGACGGCCGCTGGCACGTGCGCGACTTCGGCCTCAACGGCACCCGCGTGGACGGCCAGCGCGTCAACGGATCGGCCGAACTGTCCGACGGCCAGCGCGTCCGGATCGGCGAGGTGGTACTGAAAATCGTTCTGGAGCCCAAGACGCCGCCCCGGCCCGTGAAAGAGGCGCCGGCGACGATGCCCGTGAGCGCGAAAACCGAGGGCCCGCACAACGCGACCAAGGTCCACGAGATCCCGCCGGAGCGCCAGGCGCCGGGCGACCCGCCGCCGGAACAGGCCGCCAAACAGCTCCGCGTCGATGAGCTCACCGCCCTTTGCAAGTTCATGACCGGGGCGGTCGAGACCAAAACGCCGCACGACCTCACCACGTTCGCCCTCCGGGCCATCCTCAACCAGACCGCGGCCAAACTGGCCGGCTACCTCAGCCTCGACCCCGAAGACCCCGGCCCCAAGATCGTGATGCCGGAGGCGGCCGCCATCGACGTGCCGCTCAGCCGCCGCCTGACCGTTCAGGCCCAGGCCCAGGGGAAGACCATCTGGCTGTTCCCCGAACTCAGCGCCTCCCACCCGCCCACCGACTCGCTGTCCGCGTTCGCGGACGCCATCTGCATCCCGCTGAAGGCGTCCGGGGAGCCGTTCGCGACGCTGCACGTGTACCGCTCCGGGCGGGCGTTCTCGGAGCGCGACGTGCGGTTCATCGAGGCCGTCGCCGGGTTCCTCGCGCACGGCCTGGAGATCCTCCGCACGCGGCGCACCCTCGAGGCCGAGAACTCGCGCCTCCGCACCCACACGCCCGCCGCCGACGACATCATCGGCGGCAGCAACGCCGTCATCCTGCTCCGGCAGCAGATCCTCCGGGCCGCCCCGCAGCCCTTCACGGTGCTCGTTCAGGGCGAGAGCGGGTCCGGCAAGGAACTCGTCGCGCTCGCCCTGCACCGCAACAGCCGCCGGACCGAGGGGCCGCTGGTCGTCGTCAACTGCGCGGCCATCGCCCCCACGCTGCTCGAGGCCGAACTGTTCGGGTACAAGAAGGGCGCGTTCAGCGGCGCCGACCGCGACCACCCCGGCCTGTTCCAGCAGGCGGACGAGGGCACCCTGTTCCTCGACGAAGTGGGCGAGCTGTCGCTCGAGTGCCAGGCGAAGCTCCTGCGGGTGATCGAGGGCAAGGCGTTCCGCCCGGTCGGTGCCACCGGCGACATCAAGGTGGACGTGCGGATCGTCGCCGCCACGCACCGCGATCTGGATAAGGACGCGAAGTCCGGCCGGTTCCGGCAGGACCTCCTGTTCCGGCTGAAGGTGATCCAGATCCGCGTGCCGCCGCTGCGCGAGCACCCCGAGGACATCCCCGAACTGGCGGCCTTCTTCCTGGCGAAGGTGTCCAGCGAGTGCCGGCGGAACTTCAAGCTCACCGCGGCGGCGATGCGGAAGCTCCAGGCGCACACGTGGCCGGGCAACGTGCGCCAGCTCCGCGCGGCCATCGAGAGCGCCGCGGTGATGAGCGAGAGCGACACCCTCGACGCCGACGCGCTGCCGCTGACCGGCGTGACCGAACTCCAGTCCGCGGTCGCCGCGCCGGCGGTGTCGGTCGATCTGCCGCCGAGCCTCGATATCGTTGAAATCGAGAAGTGGGCCATCTGCCGGGCGATGCGCCAAACCGGTGGGAACGTGAGCCACGCGGCCAAGCTGCTCAACATGAGCCGCGACACGCTCCACAACAAACTCAAGAAGTTGAAAGAGGAGGGCATCGACCGCGCGATGCTGACCAACACCCCGGCCCCGCTCGGTGTGCCCGAACCGGTCAGCACCGACGCGTGACGGCGCGGCTGTGACCGCTCGCCCGCACGGGCGAGAGCACAAGTGGAGAAGAGCAAACAGCCGCAGACGAGGCAGCGCGCGGATCAGAACGAGGCATCTCGTTCCGGCACGGGCTCATTCAAGCTGCCGGCTCTCTGAAGCGTCATTTCTGGACGCGATACGTCTTTTCCAAACGCCCCATTTCGCCAGCTCGAACTTCGCCTTTTCCGCGGCGGCGCTCGGTGTTACMCCTTTCCCGCCAGCGGCTTCGACCCCGTTTCGGCTCCGGCGCTCGAAGTCCGCTCGGCCGCGCAAGTTCCGCTAATTGCCTTGTTCGCTTTCGGATCAATTGCCCCACCTTCTGTTGACCCTGGAGACTGCGATGCCCGAACGACTACGGAAGGTACTGCCCCTCGGTGCGCTCGGTTCGTTGCTCGCAATTCTGGTCGCGGGGTTCGTCCCGGCGCAAGAGCCGATTCCCCTGAAGCAGCCGGACCCGGTTCCGGTTCCGCTGCCCGTCCCGGGGCAACCCGGCCGGGCGGGTCAGCCGGCTCAAGGGGACGGTACCGAGGTGCTCGCGAAGGGACCGGTCCACGAGGCGTTTGCAGCGACCGCCGAAGCGCCGGTCGCGACGCCGGTTGTGGCGAAGCAGCCGCCCGATCCGATCGAAGAGCTGCCGCCGGACCAGAAGCCCGAGGGCGACAACGTGCAGTGGCTCCCGGGGTACTGGCACTGGGACGAGGAGAGCAGCCAGTTCATCTGGATCAGCGGGTTCTGGCGCCAACCGCCGCCGGGGCGCGTGTGGGTGCCGGGCTCGTGGCGCGAGGCAAAGGGCGGGTGGCAGTGGGTGCCCGGGTTCTGGCAGCCGGTGGCCGCGCCGCAGCTCCAACAGCCGCAGCAACAGCCGGAGGTCGAGTACCTGCCCGAACCGCCCGCGAGCGTCGAAATCGGGCCGACGGTGGCCGCTCCGAACGCGACCAGCCTGTACGTACCCGGCTCCTGGGTGTGGCGCGGCCGGTACGTGTGGCGGCCGGGCGTTTGGGTCGAGTACCGGCCGACGTGGGTGTGGGTACCTGCGCGGTTCCAGTGGACCCCGGCGGGGTACGTGTTCGTTGAGGGCTACTGGGATTACCCGCTCGGCACCCGTGGGGTGATGTTCGCCCCGGTCGCGTTCCCGCGGGCGGTGTACGCCCAACCCGGGTTCGTCTACACGCCGGTGTACGTGGTGAGCGAGCCGTGCATGGTGGGCGCGCTGTTCGTGCGCCGCGGGCACGCGTGCTACTACTTCGGCGACTACTACGACGGCGCCTATGCGACGGCCGGGTACACCGCGTGGTGCGGCACGTACACCCGCACCGGCTTCACCATCGGGTTCGGGGTCGGCCGCAGTTGGGGCTACGACCCGCTGTGGAGCTACTACTCGGTGACGTACCGCAACACGCCGGGGTGGCACCGCGGCGTGGGCGACCTGTACACCGGTCGCTACCGCGGGGAGATCGCCCGCCCGCCGGTCACGCTCGTGCAGCAGAACACGACCATCAACACCATCACCAAAACGACCGTGGTCAACGTGACGAACAACGTCACGGTGGTGAACGGGGCCACGATCGTGAACAACAAGGACGTGTCGCACGTCGCGATGGTGGCCCCGCTGAAGGTGGCGCCGGACCTCCAGCGCACGAAGTACCAACCGGTGAGCGTTGAGGCCCGCCGCACCGCGGTCGCGACGGCGAAGCAACTCAACGAGGTCTCGGTCCAGCGGACCCGCCAGGAAACGGCGCTGGTGGCTCAGCGCCCGGCGGGACCGGTCCAGCCCCGAACCGTCAAGCTGGACGTGCCCAAGGCGGCCGTGGCACACGCCCAGGTACTCGACGAAAAGAAGGCGCCGCCGCCGGTCCCGCACCAGGCGGGCGCCGCCGCTCACCCGAAGGTCGATCTGCCCCACACGGGGGTACCACAAGTCGATCCGAAGGGACCGGTCGTTCTGCCGAAATCGGACCCGCGTGCGGACATGACAAAGGTCGATCCGAAGGGACCGCACACCACGCTCCCGAAGACCGATCCCAAGGGGCCGCTGCCGAAGTTGCCGCTACCCAAGGGACCGCAGGGACCGCCGCCGAAGGAGCACTCGAAGTCCGAGCCGACGAAACCGTAACGCGCGGCGTGAGCCTGCTGTGATGATCGGCGACCGGGGCCACGATGGCCCCGGTTTTTTTGTCAGTCGCGGTGTGAGCCCGCCGGTGTTACGAGTTGCGAAACACCGGCGGGCTCACGCCGCGCCACTCGCTGGCTACGAAAGTGAATCACGGAGTCTGGCCGTACGGTGGTTGCGGCAGGCTCCGCCTTGTATGAGCGGGATCGCCACGCGCGGCTCGCACGTTTCACCACAAACCGGAACGGGCGACCGCCGGCGCACTTCGTGCGCCGGCGGGCGACCGTTCGACTTCCCGAACTGAGACATGTCACCAGCGGTGACCGCCCCACCAACCGCGGTAGCTGTGCCAGTACGGCGGGTAGTTGTAGCTGCGGTAGTAGCCGGGGTGGCCCCAGTACCCGTAGCGGTGATAGCTGCCGTGGTAAACGGGGTGCCCCCCGCCGCGGTGCGCGGGCGGACGGGCGTCGGCCGAACCAGCGGACACAGTCAGCGCGGCGGCAGCGGCCAGGGACAGAAGTGCGGTCCTCATGATGCGTTTCCTCGATGTGGTGAGCTTGATGGGCGATGTGAGCCAAGAAGGCGGCGGGCGATCCGTTCAATTAACGCAACCGGCCGCCGGGGTTGCGCCCGGCGGCCGGTGACTCACTTGGCTCTCACGCACGCCCCGGTCGCAAAACAGCTCAGGCCGCCGGGGTTGCGCCCGGCGGCCTGAAGGTGTCACTCGCAACGCGTGTCGCAGCGTTTAGCGGTGGTAGCCGTGGTGGTAGTAGCCGCCGTAGTACGGGCGCCCGTAGAAGCCGTAAGGGTACCCGCCGACAACCACCGGCCGCACGATCGGAAGGATCGGCGGGGCGACGACCACGAGTGGCGGCCGCGGGGCGACGATCACAGGAGGAGCGGAAACGATCACAGGAGGAGCGGAAACGACCACCGGCGGTTGGGCGACGACCACCGGCGGGAGGCCGGGCGAGACGGGATAGCCCGGCTGCTGCGCCGAAGCGGCGGACGCCGAAACCACCAGCCCGAGAACGGCAGCGGAGAGTGTACCGAGTTTCATGACGTGTCTCCTGAGCAGGGCTTGGCAAGAGGCCTGTGCTTGATTCTTCGTGCAAGAAACGTGCTCGACCCCACTTCTTGCGCGAGCGAGCGATGAACTCGCCCGCCCGCGGCGGCAGGAAATACCGAATTTGGTGACTGGAGAAAATGGCAGGTGGAAAAGCGACAGGGCCGGCGATTGCCGGCCCTGTCCTGACAGGAACTCTCGGTCCGGACCCGCGCTACGCGACACCGAAGGTGTGTTGGAGCTTCCTGATGGCTTTGTACTTTTCGTCGCTGACGCGTTCGACCGTCGTGCCCAACTCGGCGGCGATGTCCGGCACCGCCCACCCGTCGGCGGTCAGTTCGAGGACGCGGCGCTGACGCGGGCTGAGGTGTTCGGCGGCGGCCTTCGCCACGGCCTCGCGGTCGTCGCGGGTCACGTTATTGACCGGGCGCCGCTCGGCGAGTTCGGGTGACAGTGCCGTGAACTTGCGGGCGCGCTGGGTGCGCTTCTTCACGGCGTCGATGGCCCGGAGGAACTCGCGGCGCTCGGCCGTCTCGCTGTCCACCAGCACGGTGCCCCACTTCTCCGCTTCCACTCGCTCCAGAAGGCGAACGAACACGGCCTGGGTGCAGTCCTGCCACCGGTCGGCCGGCAGCCGGGCGTTCCGCCAGCACGTCTGGCAGTACTTGCTGATGTCAGTGACGGCCTTCGAGCCGGGAGCCGCTGAGGCAGTCGAAGCCGAAGCCTTCGCGGACGTGGCGGCCAGCGCGGTGCCTAACACCATCGCTACCATCATGTTGCGCGAAGACTGTTTCGATGGTAAATATCGGGTCATGCGGTCGCGTCCCAAAGACCTGTTGCGTAGCTTCCCTCAATTATACCGACGCCGTGGAAGCCCGTTCTCGCCGCAACTGTGGAAAAAATCTCGAAGTCACGGACCGGCGCTTGGGGTAAGCTGTTGCTCGACATCCGGCGAACCCCGCCCTTGCGGGCGGTGGGTGACCCACCAGACTCGCCAAAGACCCGCCGCCCTTGCGGGCGGGATTCGCCATCATTCCAGGACTCCCACCCCATGCGCCGCCTGCTCTCTCTCCTCTTCGTTCTCCCCGCCATCGCATTTACGGCGGCCGAGGAACCGAAGCCGTCCGACACGCCCAAGGGCACCACGTTTAACTTCACTTTTGCCAAGAGCAAGGTGTTTCCGGGCACGACGCGGAACGTGACCGTGTACGTTCCGGCTCAGTACGACGGCAAGACGCCCGCGTGCGTCTACGTGAACCAGGACGGCTTACCGGGGTACGTCCCGCCGACCTTCGACAAGCTCATCGCGGCGAAGGAGATGCCGGTGACCATCGCCGTCGGCGTGACGCCGGGCGTAGTGCCGGCCGCGAACAAGGACGCGCTCCCGCGGTTCAACCGGAGCTATGAGTACGACGGTCTCGGCGACGCCTATGCGCGCATGCTGCTCAACGAACTGCTGCCGGAAGTCGAAACGAAGACCGCGAGCGGCGACCGCGCCATTGTGCTGTCCAAGAAGGGCACCGACCGGGCCATCGGCGGCGCGAGCAGCGGGGCCATCGCGGCGTTTACAGCGGCGTGGGAGCGCCCGGACCAGTTCAGCCGCGTGTTCAGCACCATTGGCACGTATGTGAGCCTCCGCGGCGGCGACGTGTACCCCGGACTGATCCGCAAGTTCGAGCCGAAACCGATCCGCGTTTACCTTCAGGACGGCAGCAAGGACCTCAACATCTACGGCGGCGACTGGTGGATGGCGAACCTAACGATGGACCGTGCTTTGCTCTTTGCCGGCTACGAGGTGAAGCACTCCTGGAACGAGGGCGGGCACAACGGCGGGCTCGCGGCGGAGGKGTTCCCCGAAGCGACCAAGTGGCTCTGGAAGGACTGGCCCGAGCTGCCCAAGACCGGTCCGGGGTCATCGCAGTTGAGGGAGATCCTGATTCCGGGTGAGGGCTGGAAGCTCGTCGGCGAGGGGTACAAGTTCACCGAGGGGCCGGCGACGGACGCGAAAGGCGACGTGTTCTTCAACGATGTCGGCGCGAGCAAGACTTACAAGATCGTGGACGGCAAGCCGGTGGAGTGGCTCGCGGACACCAAGCGCGGCGACGGCCAGCGGTTCGGCCCGGACGGGAAGCTCTACGCAAACGCGTCGGGCGAGAACAAGGTACTCGCCTGGGACACAGAGGGCAAATCGACTGTCTTCGCGGACGGCTTCAAGGGAAACGACCTCGTCGTGCTGAACTCGGGGGCGGTCTACGACACGGCCCCGTTCGACACCCCGAACAACAGCAAGATCTACTACATCTCGCCGAAGGGCGAAAAGAAGGTCGTCGATACCGGGTTGAAGTTCGCCAACGGCATTACGACGTCGCCCGACCAGACGCTCCTGTACGTCTCGGACAGCAATACGCACTGGGTGTACAGCTACTCGATCCAGGCCGACGGCACACTGGCCAACAAGCAGAAGTTCTACCACCTGTACATGCGCGATCAGGACGACAACAGCGGCGCAGACGGGCTCCGCTGCGACCGCGACGGTCGCCTCTGGGTCGCGACGCGGGCCGGGTTGCAAGTGTGCGATCAAGCGGGCCGCGTGAACTGCATCATTCCGACGCCGAACGGGAACGTGTCGAACCTGACGTTCGGCGGCGCGGACATGGACGTGGTGTACGCGACCTGCGGGGACAAGGTGTACAGTCGCAAGGTGAAGGTGAAGGGCGCGAACGCGTTCGAGAAGCCGATCAAGCCCAAGGCGCCACAGTTGTGAACCGATGGGTCGGGCGCCACGGTCGCTCGGCGAGCGGGGGGCGTAAGCCCCCCGAGTCAACGAAGAGCGATCGAGAAATAGGCGCCCCGCGTCTCAATAGCGCCTGAGCGAGCGCGGAGACGCTCGGCGAGCGGGGGGCGTAAGCCCCCCGAGTCAACGAAGAGCGCAAGGCACCACAAAGAAGACTCTCTGGTTTGTCCTCTTAGGTTACTCGCTTCCTCGGGGGGCTTACGCCCCCCGCTCGCCGAGGTGAAATATTGTTCGTATGTTCACTTTGGATCCGCATTCGCAACTCCTGGTCGGGAGGTCGCGATGGCCCGGTCGTGGCTGCTCACCTCAACCTTTTACGGTAACTGGCTCCCCGGTGACCCGCGCGGATTCGTCTCCCGCGTCCGCGACCGTCGTCCGAGCGACGAAGACAGCGTCGTGCGGTTGGAACACGATATCCCCGGAACCCCGTCCGACGAAGACCTTCCCGGATTGTGGCGCGCGGCAGTCGCTCAAATGAAGGGACCACGTGTGCGCGTCGATCTCGAACAGGCGCAGGTACTCCTCGCGCAATTTCAGGAAACGGCAACCTATCGCACCTGGGCTTTGCACGCCGCTGCGGTGATGGACAACCACATTCACATCGTGGTAACGGTGCCCGGCGATCCGTCTCCGACAGACGTTCTGGGTGATTTCAAATCGTATGGAAGCCGGGCGCTGAACCGGCGCTGGGGGAAGCGACCGAACGGAACATGGTGGACTGAGAGCGGATCGAAGCGAAAACTTCCGACTGACGGGGCGGTTGTCTGCGCGATTCGGTACGTTCAAAACCAGCAATTCCCTCTGATCGTTTGGCCCCAAGCGTAAATTCAATCACCCCGGCGAGCGGGGGGCGTGAGCCCCCCGAGTCAACGAAGAGCGATCGAGAAATAGGCGCCCCGCATCTCAATAGCGCCTGAGCGAGCGCGGAGACGCTCGGCGAGCGGGGGGCGTAAGCCCCCGAGTCAACGAAGAGCAATACGAAGCGCGCACAAGCAATCGCAGGTGTGCTATTCCTCTTAGGTTGTTGGACTGCTCGGGGGCTCACGCCCCCCGCTCGCCGAAGCATCTGAAACCCACGGAGCCTTTCCATGCCCCTTCTTCGCTTCTTCTTGTTCGGGCTCGTTGTTGTGGCGGTCGGCGCGGGGTGTAACCAGAAGTCGATCACCAACCCCGATGGCAAGACCTCGCTCGCGGAGGCGCGGAAGGGTCACACCACCAAGCTGGCGAAACAGCACAAGGCCAACAAACCCGTGCCGGACCCGCCCGCGAAAGTGTTCCGCAAAGTGAAGTACGAGTCGCCCGCCGGCAAGCTCGCGGCGTACATCACGCCCGATCCGAAGGACGGTAAGAAGCACCCCGCCATCGTCTGGATCACCGGCGGCGACTGTAACACCATCGGTGACGTCTGGTCGCCCGCGGAGCCGAGCAACGACCAGTCCGCCCGCCAGTACCGGGAGGCCGGTATCGTGATGATGTTCCCGTCGCTCCGCGGCGGGAACGATAACCCCGGCGTCCAGGAGAACTTTTACGGCGAAGTCGACGACGTGCTGGCCGCCGCGGAGTACCTCGCGAAGCAAGAGTACGTCGATGCCAGCCGCATCTACCTGGGCGGGCACAGCACGGGCGGCACACTCGCGCTGCTCGTCGCCGAGGTGCCGAACAAGTTCCGTGCGGTGTTTTCGTTCGGGCCGGTTGAGGACATCAAGGGGTACGGCGGTCAGTTCACAGAAGCGGTCAAAACGTCCGACGCGCGCGAGGTCGAACTCCGCTCGCCGGGCCACTGGCTGAACTCCGTCCAGTGCCCGACGTTCGTGTTCGAGGGCGATCAGCAGGGTAACCTGAGTTCGCTTCAGGCGATGGCGAAGGCCGCGACCAACCCGAAGGCGAAGTTCTATCCCGTGAAACGGGCAACGCACTTCAGTCTGCTCGCCCCGATCAACACGCTCATCGCGCAGAAGATCCTCGCCGACACCGATAAGGAGACAAAGTTATCCTTTACTGAGGCCGAATTGAACAAGCCGTTTGGGGGTTGAGCAACACCTTACATTTTCGCTCCGCTCTGAATGCGCAGTTCATGCCCCTGTAAAAAGCCCGCCCGACGGGTTGCGGAGCGGGTGGGGTGAACTAAGGTTGTCGCGGCGACCGAATTTCGTCAGCCTACCCCATCCGCGTTTCAGCGCCCGAGCCGCGTGCGACAACCGAGCATGACCACCGCCGACGACCCACTGCCCGCACTGATCCGCGAGCTGCGCAGCCAAAGCCCGGCCGACCGGGCGCGCGCCGCCAAGGATCTGGGGCGCCTCGGCTGGCTCGCCCGCGAGGCGCTCCCCGCGCTGGTCGGCGCGCTCCAGGACGACGACGCCAAGGTGCGCGAGACCGCCGCACACGCGGTCGGCCTCATGGGACCGGAGGCGCTGCCCGCCCTCGTCGAAATGCTCAGCCACGACGATAAATACGTCCGCCGCAACGCGGTTTGGGCGCTGGGCAAACTCGGCCCGCTCGCCCGACCGGCGCTCGGCGACCTCTGTCTGGCGCTCAAGGACGCCGACCCACGAACCGCCTCCGGGGCGGCACAGGCGCTCGGCGGACTCGGCGCCGACGGGGCCGACGCCGTCCCGCTCCTGGCCGAGGCCATGCGCGGCACGAACATCGTGCTGTGCCGGCTCGCGGCCAAGGCGCTCTCCCAGATCGGCCCGCCGGCGCTCGCCACCCTCATCGCGCACTTGCAACACGCCGACCCGTTCATCCGCGGCGAATCGGCACTGGCGATCGGGTGGATGGGGGGCACGGCCCGTTCGGCCGTGCCGTTCCTCGCACGCATCGTCCGCGGGCCGGAATCGGCCCTGGTCCGCACTCCCGGGCCGCTCTCGAAGACGCCCACGACCATCGCCCCGCCCGACAGCGGCACC
>BFBZ01000025.1_pt47 | contig 19610 bp, 19 predicted proteins | sample 1888401 | NCBI WGS metagenome assembly BFBZ01 (sample SAMD00112614, study PRJDB3348) | symbiont metagenome | host: Chara braunii | reverse complement strand
TACATGGTGAGCCGCGATTTCGACAGTTACTTCGGCGCGCAGCGCAAGGTCGACGACGTCTGGCGCGACCAGGCGGCCTGGACGAGGCACAGCATCCTCAATGTCGCCCGCGTCGCCTGGTTCTCCTCCGACCGCACCATCGCGCAATACGCGTCCGAGATCTGGCACGTGCCGTTCCAGATGTCGGAAGCGTGAGGGGGCGCAACGCTGGCCGGGACAAGCCCGGCCTTGACGGCGTTGTTTGTTGATGCGCCTCACCACCCACCGCCGTCATGCCCGGCCTTGTGCCGGGCATCCACGACTTTCTTGCAGCCACGCCGTTAAGACGTGGATACCCGCGCCAAGCGCGGGCATGACGGCTGAATGTGGTCGTACGCCTCGGCCTCCAGCAGAGTCAGCCCTCTCGTCTCCCTCACCTGCGCAGCCCTGCGCTGATTGATCACGTCTGGACTCTCACCGCGAGCCGACGACAATGCGGCCCCCAAAGCGATTCAACTCGCCGCCAGGCGCCGGAGTCCTTCATGAAAACATCCCGACAGATCGTCACCCGCTCCGCGGCCTCCGGCACCGGCGGGGCCGTTGCCGCGGCGCGGCTGGAGACGGCGGAAGCGGGCGCGCGGATGCTGGAGCTCGGCGGCAATGCGGTGGACGCCGCGGTCGCCATGGGCTTTGTCGCCGGCGTGGTGGAGCCGATGGAGACCACGGTGGCCGGCTCCGGCTTCATGCTGGTGCACGTGCCTGCGGACGGCAAGGTGCATTCGGTGGAGTTCGGCCCGCGGGCGCCGGCGGCGGCGCGGCCCGACATGTACACCATCGACACCACCCGCGCGGTCGATCGCGGCCTCGGCGTCTCCATTGTCGTCAACGATGAGAACGTCCAGGGTCCGACATCGCTGGGCGTGCCCGGCACCCTGACCGCGCTGATCGACGCCCACGCGCGGTTCGGCAGCCTGCCGCTGGCGACCGTGATGGCGCCGGCGATCGCGGCCGCCAGCGACGGCTTTGCGGCCGATGCCTATTACGCGCTTGCGGTGCTGATGAACCAGGCCGCGCTGCGCGCCGATCCCGGCGCGGCGAGCGTGTTCTTCGACAACGGCAACATCCTGCTCGGCGGCCACATGGGCGACAGTTTCGGCGGCCCGGCGCCGCGTGTGAAACAGCCGGCGCTGGCGCGGACGCTGGAGGTGCTGGCGGCCAAGGGCGCTGCGGCAGTGCGCGAGGGCGAGATCGGCGACGCAATGATCGCCACCATGAAAGAGCGTGGCGGGCTTCTCTCACGCGACGATCTGCGCGGCGCACGGCCGCATATCGGCGAGGCGCGAAAAATCACGCTGCGGGATCACGAGATCTGGGGGCCGGCTGCACCGTGCGGCACGCTGACCCAGATCCAGATGTTCAAGACCTGGCTGGCGCTCTATCCCGAGCGCGCGCCGGCCGACGACACGCCGGAACGGATCACGCGGCTGGCGGAACTGAGCTGGCACGCCTTCGCCGACCGCTATCACTGGCTCGGCGATCCCGAGCGCGTGGCGGTGCCCGAGCAGGCGCTGGCGTCGGATGCCTATGCGGCCGAGATCGCCGCCGCCATCAGGCGCGGCGACGCGCCGCCGCGCGTGACATCGGCGGAGGGCATGCCGTGGGAGGTGTTCGCCGGCCGCGCCGCGCACGATCCCTGGCCCTTCCAGGCGGCGGGCATGACAAAACCGGTGTGGCGGCCGGTCAGCGGCACCGAACCGACGTCGGGCACCACCCACATGTCGGTGATCGACCGCAACGGCATGGCGGTGTCGCTGACCCACACCGCCGCCAATCATTTCGGCGCCAAGGTGGTGTGCCCGCGCACGGGCCTGTTGTTCGACTGCGCCATGGGCTGGTTCAACGCCTGCGGCAACGCGGCCAATTCGATCGCCGGCGGCAAGCGCCCGCTCGCCAACATGGCGCCGGTGATGATCACCAAGGGCGGCCGCGTCACCGCCGCGCTCGGCGCGCCGGGTGGCCGGCGCATCATCAGCGCCGTGTTTCAGATCGCGCTCAATCTGGTGGAGCGTGGCATGGCGGCGGCCGACGCCGTGCTCGCCCCGCGGATCGACGCCAGCGGCTCGACGATGCTGGCCTCGGAGCGGCTCAAGCCCGTGCTCGCCCAGCTCGACCGCGACGCTCTGCCCTGGCAGGCGGTCGCCGAGCAGCACCTGCCGTTCGGCTACGAGATGGCCCGCCCGGTGCTGGTGACCCGCGATGCGGCCGGCGGCGTCCAGGGCGTGACGGATCCCTTCGCGAAGGGGTTTGCGATCGCGGTGTGAGGGGACAGTGTATCGCGCCCTACTTGCACCCCTTCACCGCCTGCTCCGCACTGTGAAACACCCGGTTCGGCCCCAGCGCCTGATCGAGCCCGAAGCGTGCCACGGCCTCCTGCGCGCGCGCCGATTCCAGCCGGGCGATCGCGAACATCACGCCATTCTCGCGGCAATGGCGGATGATGTCGGCGAGCATCTGCGCGGCGGTAAAATCGATCTCGACGATGCCGGTGGCTTCGAGCACCAGCAGGCGTGTCTGCGGCGCTGATTGCAGCAGCGCGGTGATATCGCGGCGGAAGTGATCGGCATTGAGGAACGACAGCGGCGCCTGGAAGCCGGCGACGATGACATTCGGTTCACGTTCGCCCGGCTTTTGCGGATGCGACGGCCACCAGATCGAGGTGCCGGGCACACGCTCGTACAGCGCGACGCGCGCACGCGTGGTGCTCCAGATGCCGTGCATCAGCGACAGCGCGATGCCGAGACCGACGCCCTGCTCGATCGGAAACAGGATGATGGCGGCAGCGGTGGCAGCGACCAGCAGGAATTCGGAGAACGACTGCCTGAAGATGGCCACGATCTGCTTGACGCGGATGATGCGCAGCGCGACGAACAACAAGACGCCGCCGAGCGCGGCGTTCGGCACATGGCGCAGCAGCGCGGCACCGAACAGGATCAGCGCCAGCACGATGGCCGCGGCAAACAGCCCGGCCAGTTGCGAGCGCCCGCCGGTTTCCGAGACGATGGCGGTGCGCGGCGGACTGGCGTTGACCGGAAACGCGCCGAAAATGCCGGCCAGAATGCTGCCGGCGCCGACGCCGACAAAATCCCTGTCAACGTCCGGCGGCTGATCCGGATCGGACAGGAAGGAGCGCGTGGTGGCGGCGGTCTGCACCATCACCACCATGGCGATGATCAGCGCCAGCGGCACCAGATGCGCCCACTGCGCCAGCGGAATATCCGGCAGCGTCAGCGACGGCAGTCCGGTGGACAACTGGCCCAGCACGGCCACGCCCCGTCCCTCCAGCCCCAGCCACACCACGGCGATGCTGGCCGCGGCGAGGCCGATCAGCGCCCCCGGAATCCGCGCATCGGTCTTCTCGGACAGCGTGATGACGGCGAGCACGCCAAGCCCGATCACCACGGTATAGGGATTGGCTTGCCCCAGATGGCTGAGCAGCTCCCACAGTTTCGCCAGCATCGCTCCCGACGGCGCGGGCAGGCCCAGGATGGCCGGCAACTGCGAAATCAGGATATGGAGAGAGATCCCGAGCAGGAAGCCGACGGTGACCGGCACCGAGAGCAGATCCGCGATGAAGCCCAGCTTGAAGATGCCGCCGGCCACCAGCAGCACCCCCACCATCAGCGACAGCGCCACCGCCAGCGCCGCGTACTCCGGCGATCCCGACGCGGCCAGCAGCGCCAGCCCGCCGGCGAAAATGGGCGTGATGGTGGAATCCGCCCCGCTGGACAGGAAACGATTGGCCCCGAACACCGCAAACGCCAGCGCACCTGCGAGAAAGGCAAAGAAACCGATCTGCGGCGCGAAGCCGCCAAGCCGGGATGTGGCCATCTGCTCGGGGATGGCGATGGCGGCAAGCGTCAGGCCGGCGACGAGGTCGCGGGAGAGGAAGGTGGCGCGGTAGGCGGCCAGGGATTGGAAGATCGGCCAGGCTTTGTTGCGCGCCGCAGCAGCATGAGATGTCTCCGCCATACGTCCTCCCCTCGCCGGCCGTCATGGGACGCCGGTGCGATTCTTCGGGCGGCGATGATAGCTTAATTATGCGCGCCTGCGCGTGGCGAGTTCTAGGACGGTGAAGCGCCTGTCCCGGCATCCTGCCGCCTGGACCAGGACAGATAGCTGGCAACCAAGGTCATGATGATGATGCCGGCCACGCTCAGCAGGATCTGCTCGATCAGGAAGGCCGAGCTTGTCGTCAGCCTGAAATGGACCACGAATGAGAGAAACACCCCAACACAGAAGACGGCGAGCGATTGCTGGCCGCAGATGATGAGCGGTTGCGCGATTCGCCATTGCAGCACGGGCGAGTCTTTCGGCACGAACCGCGCGGCAAACAGCGCCATGACGATGAAGTGCAGCAGGCGGTACGGGGCGAGATTGGTCTTGTCGTTCGGATTGAAACTGTCGAACAGCCATCTCGGGAGCATGTCTCCCAACTCCGGGAAGCGACCCGCCATGGTCATCACAAGCGCAAAGAGCAGATAACCCGCCCCGGCATAAAGCAGGAAGGGCGACTCGCGAATCGCACGAAGCTCTCCTGCCCCGCCGAGCGCGCTCCACGCGCCGAGCACAAACAGCAGCTGCCAGCAGAGTGGATTGAACGTCCAGGAGCCATCCGGAAATGACGGCAGGCTCCATTCGAAATGCCGGGCCGCGACATAAAGCACGACCGATCCCGCCAACACCGGCGCGGGCGCGCGCAGCATGAACCACAGGACGGGCGGCAAGGCCGCCATCAGCACGATGGAGAGCTGCAGCATGTCCAGGTTCGGCAGGGTGGACAGCAGCAGCAGGCCATAGCGAAGGGTCAGGATCGCATGATCGACCAGGCCGGCCAGATTGAATTCGGTGATGAGGTCGGACGCAGCGTATCGGGCCGCGGCGGATCCGACGGTCACGATGTAGAAAACGAAAAACACGACATAGGCGACGTAAAGCCGCCACACCCGCCCGAACAGCCGGGTCGCTCCGACGATGACGCCACGCTCCAGCATCATCCGCGCGTAGCGGATGGCCGCGGTGTATCCGATGGCGAAGATGAACACATCCGCGGCCCCGCTGAATCCGTAGTTCCGCAACGTCACCCAGTTCACGACGTTGTCGGGGATGTGATCGAGAAAGATGAACCAGTTCGCGAGCCCGAGCGCCAGATCGAACCGAAGGTCATGGTCGCTCGCGGCGAGAACGGCTTTGATGTCAGTCATGTGCTGTCGTGGACCCTGAAGGCCTCGGCGCCCCTCTCAATGTAATCCGTCATCCTGAGGTGGCCATTCGCAGAATGGCCCTCGAAGGACGACGGCCGCTGACTCTCGGGCCGTCGTCCTTCGAGGCGCGCAAGAGCGCGCACCTCAGGATGACGGAGTTGATTCAACCTCAACTCATCCCGCTCTATGCCGCGTTCAGCGCCTGCGCCATATCCGCAATCAGGTCGCTCGGGTGCTCGATCCCGATCGAGAGCCGGATCGTCGAGTCCAGCACCCCGATCCGCTCGCGGATGTCGGCCGGCACGCCGGAATGCGTCATGCTGGCGGGCAGGCTCGCCAGCGACTCGGTGCCGCCGAGGCTCACCGCCAGCTTGAAGATCTGCAGCGCGTTGAGGAAGGCGAACGCGGCCGCCTGGCCGCCGACAATGTCGAACGCAAAGGTAGAGCCGGCGCCGGTGCACTGCCGCGCGAATACACGGCCGGCGGGGGAGGCCGGATCGTGGTGCGCCAGATAGTGCACCTTCGCTACCTTGGGATGATCGCGCAGAAAATCCGCCACCAGGCGGGCGTTCACATCGGCCTTTTCCATGCGGATGCTCAGGGTTTCGAGCGAGCGACTGATCATCCAGCACGAGTGCGGATCGAGCTGGGTGCCGATGGCGCCGCGCAGCGCCTTGACGTCCTTCATCAGGGCCTTCGCGCCCAGCGCCGCGCCGGCGATCAGATCGGAATGGCCGCCGACATATTTGGTGAGGGAATACAGCGAGAGATCGGCGCCGTGCTCGATCGGCCGCTGAAACACCGGGCCGAGTAGGGTGTTGTCGCAGGCGATCAGCGGCGTGTGGCCCTGCGTCTTGCCGATGCCCTCAGCCACGCGGCGGATCATGGCGATATCGACAATGCCGTTGGTGGGATTGGCCGGGGTTTCGATGAAGATCATCGCCACCCGCCCCTTGCCCATCGCCTCCTCGGCCGCGTGCGTGACCTCAGTCTCATCGATGCCGTCGGCGAAGCCCACCGCGCCGATGGAGAGGTTGGCCAGCGTCTTCGCGAACAGGGTTTCGGTGCCGCCATAGAGCGGCTGCGAATGCAGGATGACGTCGCCCGGGCGGACGAAGGCCAGGATGGTGGTGGAAATCGCCGACATGCCGGAGGAGAACAGCGCGCAGCTTTCGGTGCGCTCATAGATCGCAAGCCGGTCCTCCACGATCTCGCTGTTGGGATGATTGAAGCGCGAATAGACCAGGCCCTCGGCACCGCCCGGGCGCTTGCCGGTGACGCCCTCGAAATGGCGCTTGCCGGCGGCGGCGTTGGGGAAGACGAAGGTGGAGGTGAGGAACACCGGCGGCTTGACGGCGCCCTCCGACAGCTGCGGATCGTAGCCGTAGTTCAGCATCAGCGTTTCCGGATGCAGCGCGTGGTTGCCGATGTGAGTCTTGGACGGAAACGGTTTCACCATGGCCTGCCTCCCTGAATGGGGCGGATCGTCGCCCTAGATCGTTCGTCTGGCCTGAAAGCCCTCCCGGGCTGTCGTGCGCTTGCGGTGCAAGAGTTTCACGTGAAACCGGTCACGGCCGAGCTCCCGGTCCGCGCCGGTGTCGCGATCGAGACCATGCTGGTCTTCTCTCTCCCGCGAATCGTGCGCAAGTGTAGCCTAGGCAAGTGTAGCCCAGATGGGGACCGGACGGCCGCCGCCCGCCTTGGCACGGTCGATCACAATGTCGCATGCACGCCTTGTTCCGCGCGCGGCATCTGCAACGTCCCCGGAACATGCTGGCGTAGTTGACGTTAGCGACGTGATCCGGTGCGCAGGCACCGGGCGAACCCGTGCGGGGCGGAGCGATCAAGACCGTCGGTGCTGTTTGACCACTCTCCAGGTGGGAGGCTTCCCGCAGGACGCGACCGTGTGGCTGTGCCACACGGCGCAAACCCCACAGCAAAGGAGCACATCATGAAACTGAACGCCGCACAGGTGGAACAAGCCCTGAGCCAGTTCGACGCCCAGGCGCTGCCCGACACCCATCCGGTCATGCCGCAACTGAACAACCTGTTCGGGGACCACACGTTCTTCCTGGACAAGAGCGGCCTCAATGTCCTGGAGTCGCTGGATCCGGACGCGGAGGCGCGCACCGGAACAGTCGTCAACCTCGCGTCATGGGCCGATCCCGACCGCACCAGCCTGGCGCCGCACGAACCGGAGCCGACCAGCGTCGTGGTGGTGCTCGAACGCAATCATTGATATCATCGCATGACGCAAGGAAGCCCCGGTCACGCGAATGGCCGGGGCTTTTTTGTTGTCTGCGAGAGGGACGCCGGCATGGTGATGGCAATGATTGCACATGTGCCATCAGCCCGGTGGCCTGATGGCGACCGGGCTTGGTTTCGTCGAACGCCAACGACATGTCGCGGCGCTTCTCAACGGAAAGTGCGTAGCCCGGATGAGCGGAGCGATATCCGGGATCTTATCTCGGGCGCAACCCGGGTGTCGCTGCGCTCACCCGGGCTACGACTCAGTTCATCTCGGCTACGCCGTCTTCGCGAACATCGTCAGTACGCCGTCGACGATGTTGATGGCGACCACCTGCGACGAGCTGTAGCCCTGTCTCTTATACACATCTAGATGTGTATAAGAGACAGGGCTACGACTCAGTTCATCTCGGCTACGCCGTCTTCGCGAACATCGTCAGTACGCCGTCGACGATGTTGATGGCGACCACCTGCGACGAGCTGTAGCCCCTCGCCTTCAACACGGATGTGGCCTGCGGCGTCGCATCGATCGATTGCCGCAGCGACTGCAGATCCTTCTCATTGGTGTTGGCGACGAGATCGTCCAACTTGGCGCGGACCTCGGGCTGCAAATCCTTGATGTCGACGACCTGGATGCTCCGGATGGTGACCTCAGACTTGGAATCCGGAGACTTGGAAGCTGGAGACTTGGCCTGCGCCTCGGGTTGCGCGGGCGCGCCTTGCGCAAGGACGGCATTGGATGCTCCGAGCGAGAGAGCTGCGATCACAATGGCAGAGGCCGTCAATTTGCGCATGGTCATTCCTTTCGTGTCCAGTCGGGAACCGAAGGGAAGGCTAGCGATGGAATGGGGTCAGGGTCTGATTCCGATGTGGCCGTTCGGTGAAACCAATGCGGCCTGAATGCGCAGAGTGAACACGGCCCGCGCCCGCCGCGGTTCCCTCCGAGTCAATCCGCGAGCGCGAAGGCCTTGCACCAGCCGTCGGCGCTGATGTCGCCGGACACCACCCTGCAGGACGCCGGCCGCTCGAACAGCGTGCACATCCCGCAACTGTAGATGCCGTTCGGCTTGTCCTGATAGTCGGCTTGCTGCGGCGTCATTTTTTCCACGGCGCCAGCCGGCGATATCCGCGCCAACAGCCCCGCCGACATCCCTGCCATGACCGCGCGCAACAGATCTCGACGCGGCCCGTTCCATCGTTGATCGACCATGGAGTTCGTCTCCAAATTCGTGAGCTCTTCCCGGCTCAGCCGCCGCTAGTGTGCTGAACGCGAAGTTCCTCCAATCGTGCAGCTGGCTCTTCAGGAACTTCGCGTTCAAAAAGCACACTAGAAATCATAAGCTTGCTAGTGTCCTGATCGAATTCGAAGTTCGCTCAGAGCGCGCTGAGAATCCAGCGAACTTCGAATTCGGGACACTAGTGTAACTGCCCGATGTCGCTTTCTGAAGGGGAACAGAAGCTGGCTTCGCGTTTGTGATCATCCATTTGACTGGCCTCAGGCGCAACTTTTGCTAGTTTGACAAGATGATAACGACTTGCAGCGAGGACCATGTGACTGAAGACACCCACACGCTTCGCACCGAGAGAATCTCGGCAACCGTTGCCGCGAATGGCGCCGAACTGTGCTCGCTGCAAAACGCCGATGGCCTCGAACTGCTGTGGCAGGCCGGGCCGGCGTGGCGGCGCCATGCACCGGTATTGTTTCCGATCGTCGGCCGGCTCAAGGACGACCAGTTGAAGCATCGCGGCCAGGTTTATCCGATGACGCAGCATGGCTTTGCGCGCGACCGGCGGTTCGCCTGGGTGGAGCGCGGGCCGACCTCCTGCACGCTCGTGCTCAGCGACGATGTCGACACCCGCACGCACTATCCCTTTCCGTTCCGCCTGACCATCAGCTACACGGTCGACAAGGCGCAGCTTCACGTGGCCTACGCCATCGGCAACACCGGCAGCGACTTGCTGCCGGCATCGATCGGCGCCCATCCGGCGTTCAACTGGCCGCTCTCACCGGAATTGCGCAAGGAGGATTACCGGTTGACGTTTTCGGACGCCGAACCCGCGCCGATCCGCCGCCTGAGCGAAGGGCTGCTGCGCGCGGCCCCGGAGCCTACGCCCATTGCAGGCAATACCCTTGCGCTGGCGGAGCCGTTGTTCGACGCCGATGCCGTGATCATGGACCACGTCGCCAGCAGCAGCGTGCGTTACGCCGCCAATCGCGGCCCGGCGATCACGGTGGCCTGGGACAATTTCCGGGAGCTCGGCATCTGGTCGAAGCCGGGTGGCGCGGATTTCCTGTGCATCGAGCCGTGGCACGGGACCGCCAGTCCGGCGGATTTCGACGGCGACGTCAGCGACAAGCCGGGCGTGATGCTGATTGCGCCGGGCGCGCAACGCATTCTGCGCTATCAAATTCAGGTAGAGTGACCGTATCGATCGATGTGCATCCCGCGGGCGCGGATAATTTCAGAAATGAAAATTCACCCCGGCGCGGACGATGTGGCCGGTGGTGCTGTATTTGAAATTGCCGGTCTCATACGGCGTGCCGGCGACGGTGACGGCGGCCAGTGAGGTCTGGCCGAGGTCGTAATACAGATACTCGCTGCGGATCGACCAGTTCTGGGTGATCATCTGCTCGATGCCGGCGCCCGCGGTCCAACCGACGCGCCAACCGTTCTGCGCACCCAGCAGCTGCGATCCGCCCAGCGCCACGCCCGCCGGCCCGGGCGCGATATAAGCACTGGCCCTGACATCGCCGTAGGCGAGGCCGGCGGTGGCGTAGAACAGCGTCTGGCCGGCGGCGAAACCGACCCGACCGCGCAGGGTGCCGAAGGTCTGCATGTCCTGGTGGAAGCTCGTGGTGACATCGAACCCGCCCAGCGTCACCGCGGCGTTGCGGCTGACGCTGTTGTAGGAGAGATCGGTTTCGACGCCGAACAACAGATTGCCGACCTTGGTGTCACAACCCAACTGGCCGCCGACGATGCCGCCGCTGCCATTGCCGGAGAGCGAGGTCGGCACGTTGCCCAGGCTCTGCGAAAACGCCAGATCGGGATCGTTCGCGGTGATCGGCGTGGTGCTGCCGGGCTGGCGGACATAGCCGCCGCTGACGCCGGCATAACAGCGGGTGCTGCTCCACGGCAGCGACTGCACCTCGGTGTAGGGCAGCGGCCGAGGCGGCGGCGGAGCTTCCGCGCGGCGCGGTCGAGGCCGCTCCCGCCGCGGCGTGTCGTTGCGCGGCAGTGTCGGCGTCGTGCCGGGCTGACCGCAGGGACAGATCGGGCCTCCGGCGGCGCCGTCGGTGTTCAGCGCGCGGGTGCGCTGACGCTCCTCGAGCTTGCGCGCGGTGGCGGCGAGATCGCTGTTCGGATGGCTGAGCAGGAATGAACGATAGGACGCCTCGGTGTTGACGAAGGTGGCGGTCTGCCACGCCACCATCTCGCGACGGCGATTCAAGAGGCCACGCACCCGCGGCGCATAGGGCGGCGTCGCGACCACGGTGACGAACGCCGCATAGGCCTCCACGGTGTCATCCGCGATCACGAGGTCGTACGCCGCCTGCGGCGTCTTGCCCTGCAGTTGCTTCTTCCAGGCGTCGACCGAACGCTTCGGGGTGGAGACGCGGGTATCGTCCTGGCCCTTCTGCGGGAAAAAGCGAAAGGCGTCGGTCAGCGAGGAGGAATCCCACGGCGTCTGGCGGCCGCTGGTGTCCTGGTTGACCGCGACGCGCACCCGCTTGAAGGTTTCCTCGATCGAGAGGCCCGGCTCGCGCGCGGCCTTGAGCAGTGCCGTGGTGTAGGGGCTGTTGATGCCGCGACCGTCCTCGGCCTCGGCGCCCGGCGAGGTCGAATAGGAAATGAAGGTGCCGGTGGAGCTGGTCTTGGCATCGACAATGGCGAAGCCATGGCCCGCGGTCTTGGCCAGTTCGGGGAACGGATTGTTGCGGCAGGCGTCGAGCAGCAGGATTCGCATCTTGCTGGGAACCGAGACCAGCTTGTTCAGCACGTCGTTGAGACGAACCGCCTGCAGCGGGATATCCGCTTCGCGCTTGGGATCGACATCGACGGGCACGAGAAAGTTCTCGCCGTCGATCTGCAGACCGTGACCGGCATAGAACACCAATGCGACGGTGTCCGGCCCCTTGGCCGCGATCTTGTTGGCGAAGGCGGTGACGGCGTCGCTCATATCCTTCTGCGACAGGTCGGACGCGGTCGTCACCTCAAACCCGGCATCGGTGAGAAGCTGCGCCATCATCTTGGCATCGTTGGCGGGATTGGGCAGCGCCGTCACCGAACGATAAGCCGACTGGCCGATCACCAGCGCCACGCGGCTTTCCGCGTGGGCGCGAACGGCGAACGACGGAAACCCGATGAGGACGGCGGCGATCAGAAGGCGCAACAGGCGATTGCGAAGGAGGCAACAGAACTCAGCGTCCATTGGTGTCTTTCCCCCAGCACCCGGATGCGAGAAATCTAGCGAAACAAATCACGATCGTCCGCAGCTATCCGCGGGAATCCATGTTTTGCCCGGCCAGTGTGATGATTGCGCCACGAACATGCGGTTCGTGATGTTCCGCGGACGATAACGATCACACCCGAATACCCGGTGGCGTGAATTTCGTTGCCTCATAATGCACGACCTTCAAGACAATCCGCTTCGCGCACGATGCGAGTGCACTGCCAGTCAACACGACGCAGCGAATCGATCACACGAACGCAGCTGTCGCAGCACACACCACCGGGTCCATGCTGCTATCGCGGCTCCAGCCGCCCGCCGCCGAACATGGTCGGCACGTAGCGCGGCGCAGCAATCGCCGCCGTGAACCGGTGCTTGGTGAGGACGGGATCGAACGGGACCGGCGGCTTCACCACGGCGATGTCCGGCTCGGTCGCCAGCACCAGGACCCGTGGCCCGCTTTCGCACGACACCGTGCCCATTGCTGCGGCAAATGCCTCGGGCGTTGCCACATTCTCGGTCTGCGCAATTCCCGCCGCCCGCGCCAGTTGCGCGAGATCGAGGCCGGCATTGGTCAGCGGCTGGCCGCCCGATGCGGCATGGAGGCCGTTCTGGATCAACAGCACGGTGAGATTGGGCGGCGCCACCGCGCCAACGGTGACCAGCGCGCCCATGTGCATCAGCAAGGCGCCGTCTCCCTCGGCCACGATAACCGGCCGCCGCGGCTGCGTGATCGCAAGCCCGAGCGCGAGCGGCAGCGCGAGGCCCATCGCGTCCTCGAGATAGAAGTTTTCCGGCGCGTCGTGCATCGCGGCCCACAGGTAGGACGCGTTGCCAAGCGCGGTTACAACGAGGGCGTGTTGTGGCAGCTTGTCCGCCAACACGCGGTAGTAGTCGGCGCGGCTCGGACGCATTGCGGTCACCATTGCACGTCCTCCTGCGACAGCAGGAGTGCGAACGGGCAGGACGCCTCCTCGGCGTAGGTCGCGGCCCGCTCCACTTGTGGGCCGATCGGCCGGCTGCGATCGGCCACGGCATAAGCAAGGCCGATGCCCTTGAGCACGGGCTCCGTCACCCGCCCCTTGGGAACATGATAGAAGACGGGATCCTCCACGGTGCCGCGATAGGACACCAGCATCAGCAGCGGAAACTGGTAGCGCTGGGCCAGCGAGACCATGCCGGCGCCCATGCTGAGCACGCCGGCGTTCTGCACGAACATCGCCGTGCGCACACCACCGAGCCGTGCGCCGCACGCAATTGCCAATGCCTCCTCTTCATGGGTGGCGCGGACCAGCCTGATCGACGGCTCCTGATCGATACGCACCAGGATCTCACCGAGCCAACTGTCCGGCACGGCAATTGCAACGCCAAATCCAAGACGCTTCAAGCTGTCGAGGATATCGGAAGGTCGATGCAACGCTCCGGACGGATCACCCGCACTCATCATTCATGGTCTCCCGCGACAACCAAGGCAGCGCTGCCGACGCAGCGAGCCTAGAAAAGATCAGCGACGTTGTCGACCGCGATCAGACGCGAACTTGCGAGACGGACGTTGTCCAAACGAACTTGTTTCAAACGAACTTGGGGAGGAATCAAAAAATGAAACGTTTTCTGTTTGCACTGATCGCCCTTGCGATTGCGATCCCCGTGCACGCACAGGATAAACTCACGGTCAGCATCTGGGGTGGCAGCTGGCGCGATCTCATCGCCGACACGGTGGCGAAGAAATTCACCGCGGAAACCGGCGTGCCGGTGGACTTCATCACCGGCGGCACGATCGATCGCCTCAACAAGGCCAAGCTCGCCAAGGGCAATCCGGAGAGCGATATCACCTTCACGACATCGCATGTCGGCTGGATCTATGCCAATGACGGCCTGTTCGAGCAGCTGGACACGTCGAAGATCGCGAATGCGAAGAACCTGGCCGACGAGGCGCGGATCAGTCCCTATCATCTCGGCGCGTGGGCCTATCTCTACACCATCGGATACCGGGCCGACCTGCTGCCGGGGGTGACGTTCGAGAGCTGGAACGATCTCTGGAAGCCGGAGATGAAGGACAAGATCGCGGCCCCCGATTTCGACCCCAGCCATATCATCGCGGTTTCAGCCATTCTCGCCGGCAGCGACCCCGCGCACTGGGAAAAGGGCGAGGACAAGCTGAAGGCGCTGAAACCCAATTTCAAGGCGTTCTACACCAACGATGCCAACAGCCAGCAGTTGCTCGCCAGCGGCGAGACGCCGGTGCAGATCGTGCTGTCGATGAACGCCTATTACATGATCGGGCAGGGCGTGCCGATCACCCTGGTGATTCCGAAGGAAGGCGCGGTTCTCGGCATCGACACCGTGGCGATCATGAAGGGATCGAAGAACACGGAGCTCGCCTACAAGTTCATCAATGCGCTGTACGATCCGGATATCCAGGCCGAGATCGCCAAGCTGAAGAAGGGCAGCCCCGCGGTCCTCAACGCCAAGATCGATCCGGAAATCGCCAAATTGCCCGGGGTGTTCACCACCGCTGCGCAATGGAAACAGCAGATCAACATCGACGCCAGGGAGCGCGCCGAGAAAACCGCGGAATGGCGGAAATGGTTCGCCGAAAACATCATGAACTGATCCGGTGCCCGTCCATTCCCGCGCCATGACCACGCAACCCTATCTTCGCGCGCTGACGGCTCCCGCCGTGCTGTGCGCAATCGGCTTCATCGCCGCGATGGTGGCGGTGCTGCAATTCAGCCTGCGCGCCTATGTGCCGGGCTCGATGGAGCCGGGCGGCCTGACCCTGGCGAACTTTTACGACCTGCTGAAGCCGCTGTATGCCCGCGCCTTCGTCGATACGGTGTGGATCTGCTTCCTGACGGCGGCCGCGACCCTGATCATCGGCTATCCCCTCGCCTATGCCATGGTGCATGTACGCAACGCCATCGCCAAGTCGGCGTTGCTGGTGATCGTGGTAACGCCGCTGTTTCTCGGCGAAGTGGTGCGCACCTATTCCTGGATCATTGTCTTGGGCAACAATGGTTTCATCAATTCGGTCCTGCTTCAGCTCGGCCTGGTGCAACGCCCGGTGCAGTTCATGTTCACCACCTTCGGTGTGGTGATCGCACTGGTGCATGTCACGCTCCCGGTGATGGTGATCATGCTGGCGGCAGGCCTGTCACACATCGATCCCGCCTATCGCAAAGCCGCCGCAAGTCTCGGCGCCGGCCCAATCCGCACCTTCCTGACGGTAACCGTTCCGCTCTCCATGCCGGGCGTGGTGGCCGGCGTGACCACGGCCTTCGCCTGGACCTTCAGCGCGTTCGCGACACCGCAGATGATCGGCGGCGGCCGGGTCAACATGATCTCGAACCTGGTGTATCAGCTCGGGTTCGCCAGCTTCAATTTCCCGTTCGCCGCGAGCCTATGCGTCGCGGGGCTGGCGCTGACCATCGCGGTGCTGTCGGCGCTGCGGCTGGCGGCACGCCCGCTCGACGCCCTCGGGCCGCATTGAGATGCCGCGCTCGGCCTACCAGCGCCTGCTCGGCGTCATCGGCAAGGTTGCCGTGCTGCTGATTCTCGGGTTTCTCATCCTGCCGGCGGCGGTCGTCACCATCGCGGCCTTCAACGACAAGGCCATCCTGTCGTTTCCGCCACAGGCCTGGTCGCTGCGCTGGTTCGCCAAGGCGATCGCCTACCAGGACTTCCGCGACGGCTTTCGCAACGGCCTCGTCGTGACCGCGTGGAGCTCGACCATTGCGCTGGTGGTGGGCGCGGGCTTTGCCTTCGCGCTGGACCGCTACCGGTTCCGGTTCAAGCGGATCATCGAGGCGGTCTTGCTGTCGCCGCTGATCATCCCGCACTTCACCGTGGGCCTTGGATTCCTGATCCTGGCCGCCGGCATCGGCTGGGCCCGTGGCTTCGCCGTGGTGATTGCATGTCATGTGGTGCTGGTGCTGCCGTTCGTGCTGCGCAGCGTCTATGTGTCGCTGCGCAACCTCGACCAGAGTTTCGAGCGCGCCGCGGCCAGCCTGGGCGCGCCGCCGCTGCGGGTGATGGCCACCATCACGCTGCCGCTGCTGCTGCCCGGGCTGATCAGCGGCTGGCTGTTCGCCGCCATTCTCTCGTTCAACGAGTTCACGGCCTCGCTGTTCGTCACCGCGCAGCGGACGCAGACACTGCCGGTGGCGATGTACAATTACGTGCGGGAGTTCGCCGACCCGTCGATGGCGGCGCTGTCGGTGATGTACATCGCCGCCACCGCCGCGCTGATTATTTTCGCCAACATGGTCCTGGGGCTGGGCAAGGTGCTGAACATTGAACAAGGTCGCTGACATCGGCACCGACGTGCGGGAGATTGCGATAGACCGTGGCAGCGCGGCGGCGGTGCGCTTCGCCGCCGTCACCAAGCGGTTCGGCGAGGCCACCGCGCTGGACAAGGTGTCGCTGTCGATCCGGCAGGGCGAGTTCATGACCCTGCTCGGGCCATCCGGCTGCGGCAAGACGACCCTGCTCAACCTCGCCGGCGGATTTCTCAGCCCGGACGGCGGCGACGTGCTGATCGACGGCGCGCGCATGAACGACGTGCCGCCGTATCAGCGCAAGATCGGCATCATGTTCCAGAACTACGCGCTGTTCCCGCACATGACCGTGGCCGGCAACGTCGCCTACGGCCTGAAGGTGCGCCACATCGCGAAAAGCGAGATCACCCGCCGCGTCGGCGATGCCCTGGCGATGGTCAGACTCACGGGATTCGAGGCGCGTAAACCTCACCATTTGTCCGGCGGCCAGCAGCAGCGCGTGGCGCTGGCACGGGCGCTGGTCATCAACCCCACGGTCCTGCTGCTGGACGAGCCGTTCTCGGCACTGGACAAGAATCTGCGCGCGTCGATGCAGGTGGAGCTGCGGGAGATCCAGCGCAAGCTGAAGGTGACTACGATCTTCGTGACCCACGACCAGAGCGAGGCCCTGAGCCTGTCGGACCGGATGGCGGTGATGTCGGAGGGGCGCATCCGCCAACTCGGCACCCCGGAAGAGGTCTATCGCACGCCAAACGACCGGTTCGTCGCCTCGTTCGTCGGTGACGCCAATGTGCTGCGCGGCCGGCTCGACAGTCGCGACGGCGCAACGGCGACGGTGGCGGTGGGAGCGGCGCGTGTCAGGGTGCCGAGTGCGCCGTTATCCGGTATCGCCGTATCAGCGCCGGTCGATGTGTTCGTGCGGCCCGAGCATCTGCGGCTCGTTGGTCCCGGCGAGCCCTGCGCCACCACCGGAACCATCGTCACCCATGTCTACCAGGGCGGGCATGTCGACACGTATCTCGCGTGTCCGGATATGCCGCGCGATCGCCTGCTGGTGCGATGGAGCGGGTCTGATGCGCTCGCGCGCTGGCCGATCGGCGCAAGTGTCGGCCTCGCTGTTACGTCCGACGACGCCTCGGCGTTCGCGGTCGACGAGAGCGGGATGGGTTTGAGTTGAACCAACTCCGTCATCCTGAGGCGCGCGCCTTGCGACGCAATTGCGTCGCTGGGCGAGCCTCGAAGGATGCGCGGCCGAGGCCCGGGCCGTCGTCCTTCGAGGGCCGCGCTACGCACGGCCACCTCAGGATGACGGATTACATTGAGCGAACCTTATCTCATCATGTTTTAGCAGGTTGTCGAAAGCTGTCCTTGTGTCGTCCGGAACCTGCGAACGGATGGGTGCAACTGCAGCGCAGCAATATCAAATCGCTTGCCTACAAAATCGTCAACACGTTGCCGCGTGCGAACAAGTCTTCAGCAGCAACACCTCGGCTCGCGGCCTGCCATCACCCGAGGCTTTCGCGAATCAACGACTTATCGATCTGGCACGCATCGTGCTTCAGTTAATGACAGCGCAGCATCGTTCCGGCGATCGCTTCAGGTTGGCGTGCCCTGCACTGTGAAGTCCATGCGATGATCGCATCCCGCTCCCGGCTTGGCGTGCGCACGCCGAGCCAATGCAAAACGTCATACCAGACGAGGCTTGAGCGCATTGCGCACAAGCCTCATCACACGACTGGCGACTTCGCCCGGCCCCACCCCATTCTCGATTCAACAAGAACCGTCACAAACGGAGACTGATCCATGTGCGATCGCGCTGGCTGCATGCACCTGCCGAACTTCCGAACGATGGACTTCAGCCGCCGCAAGGTGCTCAAGGCGGCCGCGGCCACCACGCTGACGATGGCGATCGGTGGCGGCTTGATGGGCGCGGCTCATGCGGCCACCGATACTCTCAAGTCCACCCATGGCACCGGTTTCTGTAATCTCAATATATTCCTGTCGCACGCGCTGCAGACCGCGAAGGATGACGGCGTCGAGATCGAATTCATCAACACGCCGACATTTGCCGAACAGGTCACGTTCCTCGGCATGGGCCAGGTCGATGTCGGGCTGATGCCCTACACGAGCTACATGGCGCTGTTCGATGCCGGCGCTCCGGTCAAGGTCGTCGCCGGCGGCGGCATCGAAGGCTGCGTGATCGTGTCGCAGCCGGGACTGGACACGCCCGACAAGCTGAAGGGCAAGACGCTTGGCACCTTCCAGCTCGATACCCTCGAAGTGCTGCCCTACGACTTCCTCAAGAAACACGGCGTCAGCTTCAAGGACATCAAGGTCCGCTACATGGGAAATACCCCGGAAGCGGTCGAGGCCTTCAAGGCCGGCGCGCTCGACTGGATCTGCACCATCGAGCCCTACGGCACCGCGCTCCTGAACGACGTCAAGGGTTCGCACAAGCTCACCGACGGCACCGACATCTACGGCAAGGGCTACACCGACTGCGTGCTGGCCTGCCGCGCCGACCTGATCAAGCAGAACCCTGCCGGCCTCAAGGCCCTCATCAAGGGCATGATGAAGGCGCAGGCGATGGCCGAAGCCAAGCCCGAGGAAACCCTCACCAGGCTGGTCGGCGCCTACTACAAGACCTCGATGGAGAACGCCCGGATCGCGATGGGCAAGCAGCCGGCGGTGGTCGATGCACGCAGCCAGACCCAGTTCATCCTCGACCGCACCGACTCGCTGATGGAGATGGGTTACATCAAGAAGAAGCCGGGACGCGACGCGATCGACTGGACCCTGCTCGAACAGGTCATCGCCGAGAACAAGGAACTCCACGCCAGCCTCAAGTATAAGTCGGCGTGAGCAGCGCTGTGACCGACGTTGCTCACCCTCCGAAAGGAATGACAGGCATGGCCGGCGGCAGTGCATCGCCGCCGCCGCGCCGGTTCGTGCTGCCTGAGGCCATCACCCGCGCCGCCCCGCGTATCGGCTGGGCGCTGATGTCGGTCGGCCTGTTCGCCGGGATCTGGGAACTGCTGTGGTTCTGGGGCGTGACGGACCCGAAACTGCTGCCGCCGCCTCACATCTTTCTCGGCAACTTCCCCGAGCAGGCCAGGTTCTTCAATACGGCGCAACGCTGGCAGATCGGCGTCGGCCTCAACACCGGCCCCTCGCCCGGCATGGCGCTGCTGATCACCGTGCTGGCGTCGGCGGCGCGGGTGTTCGCGGGATTGCTGATCGCTTCGATCCTGTCGGTCGGCATCGGCGTGGCGGTGCGGTATTTTCTGGTGGTGGAGAAACTCGCGCTTCCGACCATCACGCTGCTGTCACCGGTGTCGCCGATCGCCTGGCTGCCGGTCGCGATTTTCGTGTTCGGCATCGGCAACGCGCCGGC
>BFBZ01000008.1_pt148 | contig 19622 bp, 21 predicted proteins | sample 1888401 | NCBI WGS metagenome assembly BFBZ01 (sample SAMD00112614, study PRJDB3348) | symbiont metagenome | host: Chara braunii | reverse complement strand
CTACGCCGTTCACAGCGAAGCCTCCGACGAAGACGCCGCGCCCCGCCGCTCACGCAGCCGCGACGGTTCACGCGACGGCGCCCGTGGCGGCCGCAAGCCGCGACGTGAACGCGAGCCGCGCAACGTTGAGCGCGAACCGCGTCAGGACCAGGAGCCCCGTCAGGAGCGCGCAGCCAAGCCGGAGCGCGAACCGCGGCACGGTCGCAATCCTTCGCCGCAGGCCACCCCGTCGCACGTGCCGTCGATCGGACGGGCCGAACCACGGCGGCCGCAGCGCGAAGTCGACCACGAGCCGGCCGATCATTCGCATCTGCCTGCCTTCCTGCTGCGACCAGTGCGCGCACGCGCGTAACGCTTCCGCGGATGCCGCCGCGACAGGCGACGGCATCCGCGAATTTCCGTCACCTTCTGCAGTAATCGCGCGCCGATGCTTCAGGTTTGAAGCAAATCCGCGCGGATTGCGTATCGCATTGACGAGCAAGCGAAACTCTTCCGAAAGTCGCGGCGACATTGGACATTAGTCGCGACCGGATTCCCGTAGTTCCACTGTTTACCTTGCCTTCATTCTCGTCCCGTACCCTCGCGCCAATAATTTAGTCATTGCTGCTGGGTGCAACCGGCATTGCGCGCATTGAGGACGTAACAGTGGTCAAACTGCTGGACGAACACGAACGTACGTTGGCCTTCGCCGAAGTCGCGCTCGGCCAGATCCGCTCGCTTCGCCAGACTGCCGTGCCGCGCAACTATGAGATTTGGTACGTCTACGCGACCGGGTACAACGCGCCGCTCAACAAGGTCATCAACGAGACCCTGGCGCGCAGCGGCAAGCTCAGCGAGTCCGATCTCGAGCAGATCTACGAAACCTATCTCTCGCACATCAAGACCTCCGATCGAATCGACAAGGTCGGCGCTCGCGTCATCGGCGAGATCGACGCCGTCATGAAGCTGATCACCGATGCGCTCGGCGTGTCGGCGAATTATGATGCGAGCCTGATCGGTGCCAGCAACAAGCTTGCCAGCGCCACGACCCACGATCACATCAAGTCGATCGTCGAAGGCTTGGCCAAGTCGACCCGCGAGATGCGCGACACCAATCAGGCGCTGGAGAACCGGCTCGCGCTGTCGAAATCCGAGATCAACGACCTGCAACACAGCCTCGAGGCGATCCGCGCCGAGAGCCTCACCGACCCGCTCACCGGCCTCGGCAACCGGAAGTATTTCGACCGCTCGATCGACACGGCGGTGCAGACCGCGCTGGTCAGCGGCGAGCCGCTGTCGCTGCTGATGTTCGACATCGATCACTTCAAGTCGTTCAACGACTCCTACGGCCACCTCACCGGCGACCAGGTGCTGCGGCTGGTGGCGCAGTCGCTGAAGCAGACCATCAAGGGCCAGGACATCACCGCCCGCTATGGCGGCGACGGTCGCCGACCACATCCGTCGCGCCGTGATGGCCAAGGAGCTGAAGAAGAAGTCGACCGGTGAGATCCTCGGCCGCGTCACGATCTCGGTCGGCGTCTCCATGCTGAAGCCGAACGACGACACCGATTCGCTGATCGAGCGTGCCGACGCCTGCCTCTACGCCGCGAAGCGCGCCGGCCGCAACCGTGTGATCTGCGAAGCCGATCCGGAATACAGCGCCGAGACCCAGACGCGGGTGGCTTGAGCCATCCCCTCATGGCGAGGAGGCGCGATGCGCGCGCCTCAGGATGACGACCTCGTTCTCTTCCGCGCTTGCTTCTTCGATGGCCGCTTCTTCGCCGCGCGCTTTTTGGCAGCCGTCTTGCCAGTCGTCTTCTTGCCCGCAGCCTTCTTCGCAGGCACCTTCGCCTCAGGGGCAGCCGGTCGCTTCCGTGGCCGCTTGCGCAGCGCGGCGCGCTGGGCGGCACCGAGTGCCAGCCGGGCCCAGACCGCGAGCTCCTCGGCATCATCGAACAGCCGCGCCGGCAGCTGCCAGTACGAATTCACCGTGACGGTCTTGGAGCTCGTCTGATACTGGAACGGCCCGCAGCCTTCCGCCTCGAATTGCGGAATGGTCTGGTCGTCGGCGCGGAAGTAAAGCCCGGCACGCAAAGCGAGTGCGAAATTGGTGCCGTCGGCCGAAATGCCGTAGCCGGAGAACATCCGGCGCAGCGTGACCGGGCCGAAATCGACAAACAGATCGGTCAGGAATTCGCGGTCCACGTGCTCCCCCCGTTCGAGCGGCCGAACGCGTCTGCTGCAGCCTGTTGACGGCCCAGTATGGTCGACGACCACGTCGACATGCAACGATGATGGGGATCGGATCAAACGTGCGAGCGCAATTGCGCTCGCTCAACGCGGTCTTGTCAGACCGTGGCCGGCTTGAGCTGCACCGACTCGCCGCACCCGCAGGCGGAGACCTGGTTCGGGTTGTTGAACACGAACTGGGCCTGCATCTTGTCGGCCACGTAGTCCATCTCGGTACCGAGCAGGAACAGCACCGCCTTCGGATCGACCAGGATCTTCACACCCTTGTCCTCGACGACCTCGTCGGTCGGGCGAATCTCGTGGGCGTATTCGACGGTGTAGGATTGCCCGGCGCAGCCGCCGTTCTTGATGCCGACGCGCAGGCCGACGATCTCGGAATCAGCGCGCTGGGTCAGCTCGGTGATCCGCTCCGCCGCCGCATCGGTCAGCCTCATGACCTGCGGTCGCGGGCGCTTCGGCTTGGCTGGGGTGGGTGAAGCTTGGGTCATGTCAGTCATGTGGTCAGTCCCGGCGGCAATTCAATTGCCGATCTTCTCGAGCCTAGATTCAAAACCTTACGCGCATCACCACATATTGAGGACGAGGCGCGCCTCGTCCGACATCCGGTCCGGCGTCCAGGCCGGATCCCACACCAGGTTGACGTTGACGACACCGACGCCGGGAACGCTGGCGACCGCGTTCTCGACCATGGTCGGCAGTTCACCCGCGGCCGGACAGTTCGGCGTGGTCAGCGTCATCAGGATGTCGACCGCGCGATCATCCTTGAGGTCGACCTTGTAGATCAGCTGTCTCTTATACACATCTAGATGTGTATAAGAGACAGTCCTTGAGGTCGACCTTGTAGATCAGGCCGAGTTCATAAATGTCGGCCGGAATTTCCGGGTCGAACACGGTCTTCAGCGCCGCGACGATCTCGCCGCTCAGGCGCTCGGTCTCCTCCACCGGCAGCGCCGAGGTGGTTTCCATGGTGGCCGTCTTGACTTCGGCTGTATCGGTCATGCGAACAATTCCCGCGCCTTGATCAGCGCCTGCGCCAGATGGTCGACTTCTTCCCTGGTATTATACATCCCGAACGAGGCGCGGCAGGTGGCCGTGACGTTGAACCGCTCTAAAAGCGGCATCACGCAATGGGTGCCGGCGCGCACCGCGATGCCCTGGCGGTCGATCACGGTGGCGACGTCGTGCGCATGCGCCCCCTTCATCTCGAATGAGATCACCGGCCCCTTGTTGCGGGCGGTGCCGATCAGGCGCAACGAGTTGATCTCGCGCAACCGGTCCTGGGCATAATTGAGCAAATCGTGCTCATGCGCAGCGATACGCTCCTTGCCGATCGAATTGACGTAATCGATCGCGGCGCCGAGCCCGATCGCCTCGACGATCGGCGGCGTGCCGGCTTCGAACTTGTGCGGCGGGTCGCCATAGGTGACCCAGTCTTTCGCGACTTCACGGATCATCTCGCCGCCGCCGTTGAACGGCCGCATCGCCACCAGGTGCTCGTGCTTGGCATAGAGCGCGCCGATGCCGGTCGGCCCGTACACCTTGTGGCCGGTGAAGGCATAGAAATCGCAAGCGAGGTCCTGCACATCGACAGGCAGATGCACTGCGCCCTGCGCGCCGTCGACCAGCACCGGGATGCCGCGGGCATGCGCCAACCGAACCACTTCCTTGATCGGGACCAGGGTGCCGAGCGCGTTCGACATCTGGGTGATCGCGACGATCTTGGTACGCGGGGTCAGGAGCTTCTCGAACTCCTCGATCAGGAAGTTACCTTCGTCATCGACCGGCGCCCACTTGATCACGGCACCCTGACGCTCCCGCAGGAAATGCCACGGCACGATGTTGGAGTGATGCTCCATGATCGAGAGGACGATCTCGTCGCCCTCCTTGATGTTCTCACCGCCCCAGGACGCCGCCACCAAATTGATCGCCTCGGAAACGTTGCGGGTGAAGACGATCTCTTCGTTGCGGCGCGCGTTAATGAATTGCGCGACCTTGCCGCGGGCACCTTCGTAGGCCTCGGTCGCTGCATTGGCGAGATAATGCAGGCCGCGATGCACGTTGGCGTATTCGCTCTTGTAGGCTTCGGTCATGCGGTCGAGCACCGCATTCGGCTTCTGCGCCGAGGCCGCGTTGTCGAGATAGACCAGCGGCTTGCCGTAAACCTGCATGGCGAGCGCCGGGAAATCCTGTCGCACCAAAGCGACGTCGTAAGAACCGTTGGCGACCGCCTTGTGCATGCTCAAACCCTCGCCTGAAGCCAACGCTGCGCGGTGGCAATTGCGACCTCGCGCAGCGCGTCGCTGGCAATCGTCTCGATCGCCTCGCCGACAAAGGCCTGGATCAGAAGCGCCTGCGCTTCCTTCTCGGGCAGTCCGCGGGCCCGCATGTAGAACAACAGGCTCTCGTCGAGCGCGCCGGTGGTCGCGCCGTGACCGCAGGTGACGTCGTCGGCGAAGATCTCGAGCTCCGGCTTGTTGTCGGCTTCCGCATCGTCGGACAGCAGCAGCGCGCGGGTCATCATCTTGGCGTCGGTCTTCTGCGCGTCGGGACGGACGATGATGCGGCCCTGGAATACGGAATGGGCGCGGTCATCGACGACGGCACGGAAGATCTCGCGGCTCGCGCAGTGCGGCATCGCGTGATCCATGAACAGCGTGGTGTCGGCGTGCTGCTTGCCGTTGATCAAGTTGACGCCGTTGGTCTCGACCTTGGAGCCCTCGCCGGCGCAGGTCACCGTCAGCTGATAGCGGCTGACGTGGCCGCCTGAGGTCAGGCCAAACGTGTTGAAATGCGCGTGCGCGCCGAGCGACACCGTCGCCGAGGAAATGTTGAAGGCATCGACCGAGTCTTCGACCAGACGCACGTGATCGAGCCGCGCATTGTCGCCGATCGCAACGATCAGCCCGTCATAGGCTTGATAGGCCTTGGCGCCATCGGCGGCCAGATAGCTCTCCACCAGCGTCACGCCCGCATCGCGGCCGAGCCGGAGCAGCGAGCGCGTGAACATCGATGCCGGCGTCGCGCCGGAGGCGACGTGGACGACATGCAGCGGCTGGGTCAGCATCGTGCCGTTGGCGATTTCGATCACGACACCATCGGTCGCCATCGCGCCGTTCAGCGCGATCATCGGATTGGAGATGTCGGAGGCAACGACCTCCGCGGAGAGCGCGCCGTCGCCGGCGTCGAGCACCTCGCGCAGCGGACGGATGCCAAGCCCCTTCTCAAGGCCGCCGAGATCAGACAGATCGGGCGCGAAGGCGCCATTGACCAGCACCAGGCGGCGCACGCCATCGATCGCCCGCAACTTGGCGGCAGCCGCAGCGCGGCTCAGTGCTGTGGCATCCGGCGCCGGCGCCAGCGGCAGCACCTCGCGCATCAGCGCGCGCAGATCGGTGTATTTCCAATCCTCGATCCGGCGATGCGGCAGGCCGAGGCGCTCGTAAGCCTCGAACGCCTGGCGGCGCTGATCGGCGATCTTGCCCTTGCCCGGCAGACGGTCGCGCACGACGGCGAATGCATCGCCCAGCGCGCGCCCGGTCTCGGTCTTTGCAACAACGTTCATCTCAAACCTGCATTTATCAGGCAGCGTCTTCGAACTGCGCGTAGCCGGACTCTTCCAGCTCCAGCGCCAGTTCCTTGCCGCCGCTCTTCACCACCCGGCCCTTCGACATCACGTGCACGACATCGGGCACGATATAGTTGAGCAGCCGCTGATAGTGGGTGATCACGACCATCGCGCGCTCCGGCGAGCGCAGCGCATTGACGCCGTCGGCCGCGATCCGCAGCGCGTCGATATCGAGGCCAGAATCCATTTCGTCCAAGATGCAGACGGCCGGCTCGAACAGCGCCATCTGCAAAATCTCGTTGCGCTTCTTCTCACCACCGGAGAAGCCGACATTGACGCCGCGCTTCAGCATGTCCTGCGGAATGTTGAGCGACTTGGCGACCTCGCGGACCTTCTTCAGGAACGCCGGCGACGACATCTCCTCCTCGCCGCGCGCCTTGCGCTGAGCGTTGAGCGCCGCATGCAGGAAATTCCAGGTGGTCACGCCGGGGATTTCGACCGGATACTGGAATGCCAGGAACACGCCCTTGGCGGCGCGCTCGTTCGGCGCCATCTCCAGGAGGTCCTCTCCCTTGAACAGAATTTGCCCGCCGGTGACTTCATAGCCCGGCTTGCCGGCGATGACGTGGGAGAGCGTCGATTTGCCGGAGCCGTTCGGCCCCATGATCGCGTGCACTTCGCCCGGGTTCACCGTGAGCGACAGCCCGTGCAGGATCTCACGCTCCTCGACACGAACCTGCAGATCTTTCACTTCAAGCAGAGACATCTCATTCTTCCTGAGCATCATCCGGAAGGCGCGGCGGCCGCGCCCTCACACGGATGGATTAACCGACCGAACCTTCAAGGCTGATCGAGATCAGCTTCTGCGCTTCCACCGCGAATTCCATCGGCAGTTGCTGCAGCACGTCCTTCACGAAACCGTTGACCACGAGCGCCACCGCCTCTTCCGCCGAAAGCCCGCGCTGACGGCAATAGAACAGCATGTCGTCCGAGATCTTCGACGTCGTCGCCTCATGCTCGAACGTCGCCGAGGAATTCTTGGCCTCGACATAGGGCACGGTGTGCGCGCCGCACTTGTCGCCGATCAGGAGCGAATCGCAGGCGGTATAGTTGCGCGCGCCGGTTGCCTTGCGATGGGCGCTGACGAGGCCGCGATAGGTGTTCTGCGACTTGCCGGCAGCGATGCCCTTGGAGATGATGCGGCTCGACGTGTTCTTGCCGAGGTGAATCATCTTGGTGCCCGAGTCGACCTGCTGGAAACCGTTCGAGATCGCGATCGAGTAGAACTCGCCGCTCGAATTGTCGCCGCGCAGGATGCAGCTCGGATATTTCCAGGTGATCGCTGAACCGGTCTCGACCTGGGTCCAGGAGATCTTGGAGTTCTTGCCGCGGCAGTCGCCACGCTTGGTGACGAAATTGTAGATGCCGCCCTTGCCCTCGGAATTGCCCGGGTACCAGTTCTGCACCGTCGAATATTTGATCTCGGCGTCATCGAGCGCCACGAGTTCAACCACCGCCGCATGCAGCTGGTTCTCGTCGCGCTGCGGCGCGGTGCAGCCTTCGAGATAGGAGACGTAGGAGCCTTTGTCGGCGATGATCAGCGTGCGCTCGAACTGGCCGGTGTTGCGCTCGTTGATGCGGAAATAGGTCGACAGCTCCATCGGGCAGCGCACGCCCGGCGGCACGTAGACGAASGAGCCGTCCGAGAACACCGCCGAGTTCAGCGTCGCGAAGTAGTTGTCCGAGGTCGGCACCACGGTGCCGAGATATTTCTGCACCAGCTCGGGATGCTCGCGGATCGCCTCCGAGATCGGCATGAAGATCACGCCGGCCGCCTTCAGCTCCTTCTGGAAGGTGGTCGCAACCGAGACCGAATCGAACACGGCGTCGACCGCGATCTTGCGGTTCGGCGTCTGCGGTCCGCCGGGCGGGGGCTCGACGCCCTCGAGGATCGCAACCTCGCGCAGCGGAATGCCGAGCTTCTCATAGGTCTTGAGGATTTCCGGATCGATCTCGTCGATCGAGGACAGCGTCTTCTTCGGCTTCGGCGCCGCGTAGTAATAGATGTCCTGGTAGTCGATCTTCGGATAGTCGACGCGCGCCCAGGTCGGCTCGGTCATGGTCAGCCAGCGGCGATACGCCTCCAGGCGCCATTCCAGCATCCAGGCCGGTTCATTCTTCTTTGCTGAGATGAAGCGGACGATGTCTTCCGACAGGCCCTTCGGGGCCTTCTCGGACTCGATCTGCGTCTCAAATCCATATCGATACTGGTCGACGTCGATGCGCCGGACGCGCTCGACCGTCTCTTGTACAGCAGGCATTCATATCCTCCGCTCGCGGTTTCAAGGACCGCGGTGGATCTCAGTTCTGAAAGTCTCTTACGATGCTTTGAACACGAAATCACTCGCTTAGAACAGTTCAAGCTGTGTTTCGTCGCTCTCCCTTAACTAGGCTATCGGCGAGCTTTCGCCAAGCCTTGAGGGTTAAATCCACGTCTGCCTCCGTGGTAGACCAGCCCAGACTGAGCCGCACCGCTCCCTGGGATACCTCTGAATGGTATCCCATTGCCTCCAAGACATGCGAGGGCTGGACCTTGCCGGACGAGCAGGCGGAACCGGAGGAGACCGCTACTCCCCCGAGATCGAAGGCGATGACCGCGGTTTCGGCCTTCATCCCTGGCACCGTGAACAGAACGGTATTTGGCAACCTCTTCACGTCGTCGGAGAAGATCAGCGCATCCGGCGTCTGGCGCAGCCCGTGCTCAAGCCGGTCACGTAACCCCCTGACGCGGGCGGCGTCGGCCTTCAGCGCCACCATCGCAACCTTGGCCGCCGCGCCGAATCCGGCGATCCCCGGAACATTCTCCGTCCCGGCCCGGCGCCCAAGCTCCTGCCCGCCGCCGCGCAAAAATGCCTTCAGCCCTTCGACGCCCTCGGCGAGCACCAGCGCGCCTACCCCCTTCGGTCCACCGATCTTGTGCGCCGACAACGTCACGAGGTCGGCCTTCGTCGAGGCGAGATCAAACGGGATCTTGCCCAACGCCTGAATCGCATCGACGTGCAGCAGGCCACTGGATGCATGGACGATCTCGGCGACGTCGGCCACCGGCTGAATCGCTCCGGTCTCGTTGTTGGCGAGCATCACCGAGACCAACGCGGGCGGACCGTCCGCGAGCAGCGTGCGCAGATGGTCGAGATCGATCACACCGGAGCGCGTGACATTGATCGCGCCGGTCGCCTCACGCGAGAACCGCCCGCCGGCGAGAACCGACGCATGCTCGATCGCGGACACCAGCAGCCGCTGCACCGGCGCGCCCGCGCCGCGGCACAGTGCCGGCGTCAACGCCAGCGCATTGGCTTCGGTCCCGCCGGAGAGAAAGACCACGTCCTGCGATCGGCCGCCGACCGCATTGGCCACCACGTTGCGGGCATCCTCGACCAGCCGCCGCGCCCGCCGCCCTTCGCTGTGCACCGAGGACGGGTTGCCGCTCAGCTCCCACGCCGCGGTCATCGCCGCCTTCGCCTCCGGGCGAAGCGGCGTCGTGGCATTCCAGTCGAGATAGACGCGTTCGGCCATGCCATTCGCCCGCCGCAGCCACCGTGGTCGCGGCCTTCCATTGCGACATAACGAGAGTTCGGCACGGAGACCAGATCAGACGTCGCCGGCCAGACAGATTTTTCACGCCGTGGGGCTTCGTCGTGTTGCCAGGCAAGACATCGGGTGCGTCACTATCGCGATAGCAATACGACAGACTGAAACTTCAGGTAGCCATCGGAACGCTTGAGCCTGTGCGCGTCGTACCGCGGATTCGCGCCTGCCAAGCCGCACAATTTCCTTGATTTTTGCCCCTTGCGTCATGCTAGAAGGCCCTCCAGCGTGCCGCCCGACGGTGCCTGCGCCGATTTCATCCATGAGCTGCTCTGTTTGCGCACCGTCGCTGAAGATGGCTCCAACCGATTGATTGATCGACGTCAATCGAGGGAACGCAATGCCTGAAGTCATTTTCACCGGCCCTGCTGGCCGTCTTGAGGGCCGCTATCATCCGGCCAAGCAGAAGAACGCGCCGATTGCGATGATCCTGCATCCGCATCCGCAGTTCCACGGCACGATGAACCACCAGATCGTCTATCAGTGCTACTACGCGTTCGCGCATCGCGGCTTCTCCGTGCTGCGCTTCAACTTCCGTGGCGTCGGCCGCAGCCAGGGCTCGTTCGATCACGGCACCGGCGAATTGTCCGATGCGGCGAGTGCGCTCGACTGGGCACAGGCGATCAATCCGGAGGCGCGCGCGTGCTGGGTCGCCGGCTTCTCGTTCGGCGCCTGGATCGGCATGCAGCTGCTGATGCGACGACCCGAGGTCGAGGGCTTCATCTCGATCGCGCCGCCCGCCAATCTCTACGACTTCTCGTTCCTGGCGCCCTGCCCCTCTTCGGGCCTGATCGTCCACGGCGACAAGGATGCCGTGGTCCCGCCGAAGGACGTCAACACGCTGGTTGAGAAGCTGAAGACGCAGAAGGGCATCGTGATCGACCAGCAGGTCATCCCCGGCGCCAACCACTTCTTCGACGGCAAGCTCGAGCCGCTGATGGAGACGGTGACCGGCTATCTCGACATGCGTCTCGCCAACGTGCGGTGACGTGAGCGATCGATGAATCGATCGCCATGCATATCCATCGGCCACACGCCGTCTTCTTGACCGGATGCATCTGTGTGTGGCCGAAGGTAACGAGGCTCCCTCTCCTGCTGGCAGCAACCCTGCTGTCTGGCTGCTCGGACGCAGTTCCAGAATCCAATCTCGTCGGCACCTATATTGCCAACTACGGCGGTGAGACCGCGACCCTCATTTTGAAGCCCGATCACACTTTCACGCATGCAGTGGTCGTGAACGGGCAGAAGGTCGAAGAACAGACATCCACCTGGACTGTCCGCCAATTGGAAGCGAGATGGTACAAATGGACGACGGTCGATTTTACCAAGTTCGTCACCGCTCGATCCTACCGGAATAACGAAGAGAGCCGCTTGCCGCAGCGGCCGATAAATGCGGGCTGGGTCAGTCAGGTCGAGCGCTCCTGGTTGGGGCGTATCGAACTGTGTTTCGATTCAGATGTCGGCTACTGCTACACCAAGCACAGCGGTCCGTAGGCACGGCATCAGCGGGGCGACATGCGGGGCCGCGGCGCAAACGAGCCCCGGATATCGCTTCGCTCATCTAGGCTGCGGGTCTACTCCGGCGCCAGCTTCAGCGCCGCGATCCCGATCAGCACCAATGCGATGCCGGCCACCTTCATCGGGTTCAGCGCCTCGTTGAACAGCAGCACGCCCATGGTCAGCGTGCCAGCCGCACCGATGCCGGTCCACACCATATAGGCTGTCTCTTATACACATCTAGATGTGTATAAGAGACAGAGCTTCATCAGCGCCAGCCCGCCCAGGATCATCGCCGCGGCCGCGAGCCGCAGCGCTCCCGCGCTCTCGCCCAGCACGAGCACGCCCACCGCGAAGGCGCCGACCGCACCGATGCCGGTCCACACCGTGTAGGCGACGCCGACGCCGAGCACCTGCAAAGCGCGCCCGAGCAGGAAGACGAACGCCGCGAGCAGCAGCAGCGAGACCAGCGTCCAGCCGAGCCGCGTGTAGCCTTCGGCATATTTCATCGAGATCGCCCAGCCGACGTCCAGGAGACCGGCGACCACCAGCGCGATCCACGCAACCGAATGCGACATGGCTTACGCCGCAAGCTTCAGCATGTGCGCGCGGTGGCCGACCAGGAACGCATGCAGCAGCGCGGGGTAGTCAGGCGAAACGGCGCTGCGCACGCTCGGCCGTTGCGCCAGCGCGCTGCGCCATGCGCGAAGTTTCGGCGTGTGGGTGAAGACGGCGAGATCGGTCAGCTGGTCGAACAGGTCGAAATAGCGGAAGATCGGCGCGAACACCGCGTCCACCAGGCTGAAGCGCTCACCCGCGAAGAACGGGCCCGCGCCGAGCGCAGCCTCGACGCGGGCGAATTTTGCCGTGACCGCCTGCCGCTTGCTGTCGAAGGTCGCAGCATCGGCTGCGGTCTCGAGCCCCCAGAGATCGCCGAGAATAGCCGAACCGAATTCCATCCAGGCGCGATGCTCGGCGCGGATCAGCGCGTCCTGCGGGTGCAGCCTGGCGCCGGCTTGCGTCTCCTCGATGTATTCGCAGATCACGTTGCTCTCGAATAACGCGGTTTCCGTGCCGTCGTCACGGGTCACGACCAGCACCGGCACTTTGCCGAGCGGCGAGATCTTGACGAACCAGTCTGGCTTGTTGGCGAGATCGATGTCGATCCGCTCGAACCGCACGCCCTTCTCATGCAGCGCGATGACCGCGCGTTGCACATAGGGACAGAGCTTGTGGCTGATCAACTTCAGGGCGGCCATGACGATCCTCGTGTTCAATGCGGCTGCATCGAATTAAATGCAGCGGCATGGAACTGTCAAGGTAGATGCATTTGCATCTAAATCACGGTCGCGCGATGATGCCCCCGGTCATCGGGATCGGCACCCCCGTGGTAGCGGGATAGCTCAGCGGCAGGCCCTTCATGCCGCGCGCAGCGAGGAAGCCGAAGGCCTGGGCCTCGATCGCGTCGGCAGCCCAGCCGAGCGCCTCGGCGGGCTCGACCAGCGCCGGCGCCAGGCGGTCGCGCAGCATCCGCAGCATCGTGAGGTTGGAGGCGCCGCCGCCCGAGACGATCCAGCTCTTTGGCGCCTTGGGGAGCAACGGCACGACACGCGCGATCGCCGCCGCGGTGAAGGCGGTCAGCGTCGCGGCGCCGTCGGCCGGCGCCACGGCGCCGAGCCTGAGGCTGGCGAAGTCATTGCGGTCGAGCGATTTCGGTGGCGGAACCGAGAAGAACGGCAGCCTGAGTGCCTGCGCGATCCAGGCTTCATCCGGCTTGCCCTGCGCGGCGAACTTGCCGCCGGTGTCGAACGGCAGATGCATCTCGCGGAACATGAAGTCGTCGAGCAGCGCATTGCCCGGCCCGGTGTCGCATGCGATCAACGTGTCTGAGCCGTCGACATAGGTGATGTTGGAAACACCGCCGATATTGACCACAACAATCGGTCCGTCGCGGTTCAGCGATTGCGCCAGCGCACGATGATAGACCGGCACGAAGGGCGCACCCTGCCCGCCGGCCTCGACATCGGCGGCGCGGAAATCATGCATCACCGGAATGTGGATCGCCTTGGCGAGCGCCTGCGCATCGCCGATCTGCACCGTCAGCTTGCGCTCGGGGCGATGCAGCACGGTCTGGCCGTGGAACCCGACGATATCGATATCCTGGGCGGAGATCCGGTTCTGCGCCGCAAAATTGGCGACGGCCTCGGCATGGGCGATGGTCACGGCCTGCTCGGCCTGTCGCAGGATTCCCGGCCGGGCGTCGCGCTGCGACAAATGCACCGCTTCTGTCAGCGCCTGGCGCAGCAGGCTGCGCTCGCCGTCGGTATAGGGGCGATAGCCGGACGGTCCGAAGGCCTTGATCTGGCGGCCGTCGGTCTCGATCAGTGCGACGTCGACCCCGTCGAGCGAGGTCCCGCTCATCAGACCGAGTGCCGTTAACATCATTGTGGAAGCGTCCCGACCGGGAACCCCCGGCTTGTCTCAAACAAGTACATCCTATAATGCCACTGCGCGTCCGCCTGCGGCAGCCTCAGCGTCAAGGTTCCGCAAATAGATGCACAAACCGTAAAACAAGAATGAGCTGGCTGGCCGACAAATGACTGCATTTAAATCGGATTTCCTGAACACTCTACAGGAACGCGGCTTCGTCCACCAGTGCTCCGATTTCGAGGGCCTCGACGCGCTTGCCGCGAAGGGCGAGGCCACTGCCTATGTCGGCTACGACTGCACCGCGCCGTCGCTGCACATCGGCAACTTCCTCACCATGATGATGCTGTACTGGCTACAGCAGAGCGGCAACAAGCCGATCACGCTGATGGGCGGCGGCACCACGATGGTGGGCGACCCCTCCGGCAAGGACGAGACGCGCGCGATGCGCACGGTCGCCGAGATCGAAGCCAACAAGGCCTCGATCCGCGGCGTGTTCGCCAAGGTGCTGCGCTACGGCGCCGGCAAGTCCGACGCCATCATGCTCGACAATGCCGAGTGGCTGACGAAATTGAACTGGATCGAGATGCTGCGCGACATCGGCCGCCACTTCTCGGTCAACCGGATGCTGACGATGGACTCGGTGCGGCTCCGGCTCGAGCGCGAGCAGGAGATGAGCTTCATCGAATTCAACTACATGGTCTGCCAGGCCTACGACTTCGTCGAGCTGTCGCGCCGCGCCGGCTGCCGGCTGCAGATGGGCGGCTCCGACCAGTGGGGCAACATCGTCAACGGCGTCGATCTCGGCCGCCGCATGGGCTCGCCGCAACTGTTCGCGCTGACCACGCCGCTGCTCACCACCGCGTCCGGCGACAAGATGGGCAAGACCGCGAAGGGCGCGGTATGGCTCAACGCCGACCAGTTCTCGCCGTACGATTTCTGGCAGTACTGGCGCAATGTCGAGGACGCCGACGTCATCAAATTCCTCAAGCTGTTCACGATCCTGCCGATCAGCGAGATCAACAAGCTTGCAGCGCTCGGCGGCAGCGAGATCAACGAGGCCAAGAAGGTGCTGGCCACTGAGGCGACCGCCCTGCTCCACGGCCGCGATGCCGCGAACGAGGCGGCCGAAACCGCGCGCCGCACCTTCGAGGAAGGCGCGTTAGCCGAAACCTTGCCGACGGTTGAAATTCCGCGCGGCGAGTTTGAAGCTGGGATCGGCGTGCTGGCAGCCTTCGTCAAGGCCGAGCTCGTCGCCTCGAACGGCGAAGCGCGCCGGCAGATCAAGGGCGGTGGCCTGCGCGTCAACGATGCCGCCGTCACCGACGAGAAGATGGTGCTGACGGCGGCCAACCTCACGCCGGAAGGCGTGGTGAAACTGTCGCTCGGCAAGAAGCGGCACGTCCTGCTGAAGCCTGCATAGGCGCATTCGCATTTGTCGGTTGTGGGGCGCGCTGAAAGCGCGCTCCCATCTTTCCGATGGACCAGACCACGCCTCCGAACGAGACGCTTGCAGCGCCGGCGAAACAGTCGCGCGTCGCGCTGAACGTGCTTGCGCTGTGCTTCGTGCTGTCGGTGCTCGGGCGCGGCCTCAGCGACAGCTTTACGGTGTTCCTGAAACCGATCTCGGAAAATTTCGGCTGGGACCGCGCCTCCGTCGTGTCGGTCTATTCGCTGACCTGGCTCGCCAGCGGCCTGACCGCGCCGCTGGTTGGACGGCTGTTCGACCGCTCCGGTCCGCGCGTGGTCTATGCGCTGGGCCTCTCGCTGCTCGGTTGCGCCTTCCTCGTCGCTTCGCGCGCGCAACAGCTCTGGCAATTCCAGCTCAGCGTCGGCCTCTGCGTCGGCTTCGGCACCGCGCTGATCGGCAACGTCTCGAACTCGATCCTGCTCGGCCGCTGGTTCGGGCCGCGGCTGCCGACCGCGATGGCCGTGATGTATTCGGCGACCGGCGCCGGCCTCTTGCTGCTGTTGCCGCTGTCGCAGGTGCTGATCGACCGGATCGGCTGGCGCGAGGCCTATCAGGTGTTCGGCGTCGGCGCGCTCTGCCTGCTTGTTCCACTGATCTTTCTGCCCTGGCGGCTGCTCGCCGGCGGTTCGCCGCATATCGTGAAGAAGACCGAGGCCAGCCTGGCCGATGAAGGCTGGACGCTGCTCGCGGCGATGCGCCACCATGCCTTCTGGGCGCTGTTCTCGACCTTCTTCTTCACCGCGATCGCGATGTACGCGCTGACCGCGCAGATCGTCGCCTATCTGATCGACGTCGGCTTCCCGCCGTTGCAAGCCGCCACCGCCTGGGGATTCTCCGGCGTCGCGCTGTTCGTCGGCATGCTCGGCGTCTCCACGCTCGACGGCATCATCGGCCGCAGGCCCAGCGTGCTGTTCAGCTACGGCGTCTCGATCCTCGGCATCATCCTGCTCTGGCTGCTGCAATGGTATCCGAACTACTGGCTGCTGACCGGCTTCATCGTCTGCTTCGGCAGCATGATCGGCTCGCGCGGCCCGCTGATCACAGCGACCGCCCTGAAGATCTTCCGCGGCGAGCGCGTCGGCACCATCTACGGCACCATCATGATCGGCAGCGGGCTCGGCTCCGGCCTCGGCTCATGGGGCGGCGGCCTGATCCACGACTGGACCCACAGCTACAATCCGCTGATCATCTTCGCGCTGGTCAACGTGGTGCTGGGCCTGATCCCGTTCCTGGTGGTGCCGGCGCTGCGGCGGTGACGCCGCTTTCGGTAGGTCCCCGACTGGCTGTGAACGGCTATGCGTTCGAACTCGTCGAAGTGAACGCTCTTCCCGCCAATCAATGCCCTAATTGTTGTTCGTCGTCGGCAGGTCGTTCGGGCCGTACTGCTTGAACTCGAAGATCTTCCGCGTCAGGCCGGGCGCGAGCGCGGAGATCGGATTGACACGCAGCACCGGCGCGCTCGGCGTTCCCACCACTTCATAGGTCACGCCGATCAGGCCCTCATTGCTGCCGGCGCCGAGGAAAATCCCGAAGAACGGGATCTGGCCGAACATGTTGTTCAAGCCGTACATCGGAATGAAGGTGCCGTTCATCCGCACCTGATTGCCGACATAATCGATGCTGCCCTCGATGGTCGCGCCGATGCTCGGTCCCTTGACCACGCCGTTGCGGATCGAGAGCTGCCCGCTCTGGCGGGTGAACTCGGCGCGCAGCGCATCGAACCCGATGCCGTTCTGGGTGCTGACCGGGCCGCCGGCAACGGCGCGGTCGAGCTGGGTTTCGCCCTTCACCGAGAAGCCGGTGATGTTGATCAGGCCTTCCCTCGGGCTCGGCTCGGGGATCGGCGGCTCCATCGCCAGCGTGAGCTGGCCGCCGATCACCTTCGAATAGGTGTCGATGAAGCGCAGGAACGCGCCGGCGTCGCTGGTCTGCAGATAGATCACCTCGCGGCCCTGCTGCCGTCCGCGCATGTCGACCGTAACAGGCGTGTCGCGGCCGACCTTGCCGCTCAGCGTGAACGCCTTGAAGAACCCGTTGCGGCGCGAGATCTTGGCATCGACGCCGCGCAGCGCCTCGCCGTTGAACCCGGCCACCGCGCCGAGCTTCAGATCGACGTCGAAATCGGTGGTCTTGGCCTTGCTCTTGGGATCACTATCGCGGCCGGAGATCGCCGATTTCAGGAAGCCGCGCCCATCGAAGACGTCGCCGCGCATCGTCACCTTGATGACGCCGTCGGGACCACGATCGGCCCGCAGCGAGGTCTTGTCGCCTTCCGACGGCGCATAGGTCGGGAAGTTCGCGTTCATGAGATCGCCGTTCTGGTCGACCTCGAGCGCGCCCTTGATCGAGACGCCGGCGCCTTCGATCGAGATGTCCTCGAACCGCGTCGACTGCCCCTTCGGCACCACGTTGAAGGTCGCCTTGCCGGCCCTGCCCTGCGCCTTGACCCAACCGGGCAGGATGTTGTCGAGCTTGAGCTGGGTCAGGTCGGCCTCGACCCCCATCTTGGTGGTCGGATTGTCGCCGCTGCCGATCTTGCCGCTCAGCTTGATCGGGATCGCGCCGGAGACGGCGGAACCGAGATCAAGTCCGAGACGGGCGCGGCTCGCATCATCGAGCGTCGCCTGCAGCTTGACGTCGGCATCGCCGTCGGCCGGCTTGCGGTAGTCGAGCGAGGCCGCCTGTCCGTTGATCTTGACGTCGCCCTTGACCTGGAAGCCGGCGTTGCTCGCAATCACCTTCAGCGTGTTGGCCTCGAGCTTCTGGTTCATCACCAGCTTGTCGACCGCGACGCTGGCAATGTCGGCAGTGACGGAATATTGCGTGTCGGCCTTGGTCAGGCCGCCCGTCACCGGCATGCCGAGATTGATCGTCGCCGTGACGTTGCCCTTGCTGGCGTTGGGGTCGATCGGTGGACCGGAGAGATCGCTAAGCCGATCGGATGCGAGGATTTCGGCGGCGGCCGGCACCGGACAGTCGACCCGGAACTTGACCTTCGACGGCGACGGCTTCGGTGCCATGTCCGGCACCTCGAAGGTGAAATCCAACAGCGTGATCTTGCGGCCCGACGGCGTGTCGGCAATGCCCTGGTTCATGGTCACGGTCGCCGTACGGCCGGTCACCCTGGCCTTCAGATCAGCATCATGCACCGCCGGCATCTGATCGACCGGACGCACCGTGACACCGGACGCGACGATGTTGACCGAGAGCCCGTCATCCGGGATCGGCGGGCCCTTGCGGGACAGATTATGGACCGGCGAATTGACCCCGACGTCGATACGCTGGAGCGTGCCGCGGTCGATCCGCTCGAGCACCCATTCGCGCACCTCGGGCACGATGATGATCGGCCACATCCGCTTCAGAGCGGAGGCCGACATCGGCGTGCCGGCGAATCCGAGTTGCAGCCGCGGCTCGCCGGAATAGTCGATGCTGCCGGTGCCGGCCACGCCGATCTCGCCATTGGAGATGTCGGCCTGGGTCAGCAGCACGCGCTTCTTGTCGGTGTCGAAGCGGAAGCCGATGTTGATGCGGTTGAAGATCAGCGGCGCTTCGTTGTTGTCGCCGCCGGCCAGCACGATGGTGCCGCCCGATAGTCCGGCCTGCCAATCGGTGACGTTATCGTTGGGCGGCTCGAGATGCCCGAGCAGTGTGATGCGGTTGGCGCCAGAGACGATCTTGATCGGTGCCAGCAGCACGCGCCGGCCGGAATCCCATTCGAGGCCCATCTCGGCCGAATCGACCGGCATCGGGTAGTCGGGGGTATCGGTGTCGATGATGTTGCCGGCGCCGACATTGATCTTGCCGCGGAAATAGGTCGGCAGGCCGTCGCGTCCGAGTTCGCCCTTCAGTTCACCTGATAGCGGCAGGTCCGCGGTGTAGGTGAGATCCTTGGTTCGCAGCGCGAGCAGGATGTTCCTGGTCGAGACCTTGTCGGCCTTGACGTCGACCGAGCGCACGCCGTTGGCCTGCGGCCCGACCAGCACCCGCACCGACCAGGGCTTTGCGCCCTCCTCGCCGAAGCTAAGCGCAACGCCGCCGCCGCTCGGGCGCCGCAGGCTCAGGCTGATATTCTCAAAACTCCATTTGTTGCCGCGCTGCTGGTCGTCGACGACGAGATTGCCGTTCTTCAGGCCGATCTCGTTGAGGTTCTGACCGTCGAGCCCGGTCATGCTCAGGCTGTCAAGCCAGTCGAGACCTGCGAGCAATCCGTTCTGGGCGGCGTCGGGCGCGGCGGCCTGCGGTTGTTCCGGGGTAGCGGGCGGCGACGGCGCCACAGGCGCCGGACGCGGGAATGTCGGCGGCATGCCGGCCTCCCGCTTGGAGGCAACGCCGGTCGCAAGCGGTTTGGCCGTATCGCCGGCGGAGACGGTCACATAGCCGTCCGGCGTGATCCGCACCGACAGTTCCGCATCAACCAGGTTGAGGCTCTCCGCCCGCAGCTGTCCCATCAGCAGCGCGGTGCCCGACAAGCGCACCTCGGCCTTCGGCGCACTCGCCACGATCGCATGGTCGCGGTCGCGAACGATGATGTCGCGGATCCGGACCGCCACCCTGACGCGGCCGGCGCGCTCGATCTGCGTTCCGCCGACCTCGACGGTGTTGCCGTGGCCGATGTTTTCCTCGATCGCGGCGGCAAGCCACGGCGTCGCCAGATCGAGATTGATCGGGCCGGCGCCGAGCCGCCACCACAGCGCGCCGAAGCAGGTCGCGAACAGCACGACCAGCACCACAAGAACCAGTCCAATGCGACGGAGCCAGCGCTCGCCGTTCAGCCAGCGCTGCATG